>Ga0315285_10002336_pt1 | contig 19812 bp, 19 predicted proteins | sample YL17G09_36_MG_FD_203698 | JGI IMG/M metagenome (GOLD analysis project Ga0315285, IMG submission 203698) | Sediment microbial communities from Yellowstone Lake, YNP, Wyoming, USA - YL17G09_36 | ecosystem: Environmental > Aquatic > Freshwater > Lake > Sediment | place: USA: Wyoming | collected...
AATGAGAATACAGGGGGAGGTGCCCAACCTCTGGCAGAGAACATAGAGAATATCCAATTTGAATATTTCGATGCTCAAGGAAACCCAACAGCAAATCCTACAAACATTCGGGTGGTCAAAGTAACGGCCAGTGCAAGAACAAATATGGCAGATCCCGAATTCAGGGGAGGAGATGGGTATCGGAGGAGACAGATTGCTTCCAATATTTATATAAGGAATATGGGGTTAGCTCCTTAATCCCTCATGACGGTTTCGTTACCCTCGAACCATGGAAATAGTCTTTGGGTTAGGGTTAGGAAGCCCGTTTGGTTTAGGGGCAAGGGGTTAAGGCTAAAGATTTAAAGACCAACGACATAACCCATTGACAAAACAGGCATCTCGTAGAGTCGAGTCTTCGACTTTACCCTAACCTTTGGACTTAAGACTTTTATTTTCTAAGCAATTGGAAGATAGGAGGATTTCTGTAATATGGAAAGAAATATTTTAAAAAAGAAAAAAGGGGTTGCATTAATCCTTGCCCTTTTGATGCTGCTTGTTTTAACGCTTATTGGAATCAGTTCGATTAGCACGACTACTTTTGAAACGAGTATTTCTGGAAATGAAAGGGTGAGGACTGATGCTTTTTATGTCGCCGAAGCCGGAATTCATGTGGGGATGAATCAACTCCCAGAAACGAACCCTATCCAAAAAAGAAAACTTAAAGAAGATTCTTACTATTGGAGTGGAACGGCCAAAGATAAAGGAAATCCTCAAGGCTTTAAATCTTTTGGATTACATCAAATGGCGGGGTTTGATTCCTCTTGGGAATTCAAACGATTTCAAGTAAATACGGCAGGCGAATCCTTTGGAGCAACAAAAGAGATAGAGGTTCAGGTGAGTTATGGCCCCTTGCGTGCTGGTACGGAATATCATTAATGGCTTTTCATAGACGTTAAAAAGGTAAAGTAAGATGAAATTAAAAAAGGCTTTATTTGTTGGGTTTGTCATTTCCGTGGTTACTCTCTTATTACGAGACCCCAGTTTCTCACAGGTTAAGACAGGAGAGGCGATCTCATTTCCTGGGGTCATTGAAAGTATCCACGAAAATTTTAAATTTATTGTTGTAAATGAAGTAAGGATTTTTATATCTCCAAATACAAAAATAACCGACGAGAAGGGAGATATTCTAAAAATAAATCACATAAAACCAAAAATGAATGTAACAATAGAGGCATTCAGGAATCCAAATGGTTTTTTTGCGAAAAAGATTGTTGTCAAAACATCAAATAATAAACCTTGAGTCGTTAAATGAAAAAGTGGAGTTTCTTCATATTCATGATAGTTGCCATGCTGATCGGCTCCGCCCAGATTCATGGTGATGATGCGGATCTCTTTATTTTACAGGTCCCTCCAAACGCACTTATTCTTTTGGATATATCGTCAAGTATGAATTGGAACCCAGCAGGAAATCCGGCTTCGTATCCAAATAGAAGAATTGATATTGCAAGAAATGTAATATTTGACCTTCTCGACGATGATAATGATAATAAAATCGATGAAAAGGACGAAAAAAGTTTAAACATCCGATTAGGATATATGAGGTTCAGAGATATTGGGGCTTATGACAATGATGATAATGAACCCAAAAAAGGTAACATTAGGGTTCTCTCAGAAATCGGGAGTTCTTACAAAGACATCTGGAAAGAAATTGATGACCCAAAAGAGAAAGATTCTGCTGGATTTACACCCTTAGCTGCATCTTTGGCAGAAGCCAAAATCTATTTTCAGAGGGATGTCAATCCAAAGGATAATGCCATTGCATGCAGACAAAAATTTATCATTTTGATCACAGATGGCGCTGATACTGTTGCCTGTAACGGTGATGGATCAGAGGGACAGTCTGATATGAATCGAAGGAGGATGTTAACTGTCCAAAGGGCCAAAGAACTTTTTGATGCTGGGATCAAAGTCTTCGTGGTGGGATTTGGCGCAGCCATGCCAGATCATTTGAAGAGGACATTAAACTGGGCTGCAAAATATGGAGGTGCCGATAACCCTTTGGATCTAAATTCAGGAGATCCAGGCGCCTATGATATTACAAAGTATGGCAATGCTTGTTCAGTTGATCCAACCAATACAGCTGCAGACCCTGCCTCTTACCCTTTGTCTGGATATGCCTTTTTGGCAGAGGATGCTACTCAACTGAGTACAGCCATAAAAGGTATTATAAATTACATTCAAGAAAAATCTTTTTCTTTTACCGCTTCGACAGTCCCCAATGTTCGAACAATAGACAAAGAGGTCGTCTATTTATCTTCTTTTACTCCAAAGGATACTCCATTCTGGGAGGGAAGTTTAAGGGGTTATCAATTAGAAACAGATGGGACCCTTAAAGTCGATGGAGATGGAAATCCTCTCGATCTACCGATATGGACTGCCTCTATTCCCAGTAGCCGAACGATCAGGACCTACAGGCGCGGTGAATTTAAAGATTTTACCAGTTCGAATTTTACTAAAGAAGATTTAGATGTAAAAACCGATAAAGAACGTGATGATTTAATTTCATATGTCAGAAACTTAAAATTGGGCGATATTTTTCATTCGAATGGAATCATCGTGGGTGAACCATCTCGCTTTTTCGAAGATGTGGGTTTTAGTGGAAAAGGTGGTTTTTATCAAGCGAAAAAGGACCGAGCAAAAGTGATTATTGCCGGCGCTAACGATGGAATGCTCCATGCATTTGATGCGGCGACTGGAAATGAGCAATGGGCTTTCATCCCAAATAGTTTGCTGAAGAATTTGAAATTTATGGCGTCGGCACATACATATTATGTGGATTCTTCACCAAAAGTGACTGATGTATGGTTTTACAATAGCCCCAAAGATGTAAAAAAAAGTGCTGATGAATGGAAAACCGTTTTAATCTGTGGTTTAAGGAAAGGGGGGAAAACCTATTTCGCTTTGGATATTACAGATACTTTGAATCTAAAATATCTCTGGGAATTTCCGGAATCTACAGATTCTGTAACGCTTGCAAAAGTTGGGCAGAGTTGGTCTGAACCTGCTATCGGAAGAGTAAAAGTCGAGGTAGGAGGCGAACTTTATGAAAGATGGGTGGCCTTCATTGGTGGGGGTTTTGACTACACCAATAATACAGGAAAAGCTTTCTTTGTGATCGATATTAAATCCGGGGATATCATCAAGGAATTTTCCGGAATGGAAGATATGAATTACTCATTTGCAGCCCCTCCAACAGCTGTCGATAACAATTCAGATGGGTATGTCGATAAAATCTATATTGGTGATCTGGGAGGACAGATGTGGGTTTTCGATCTTTCATTTGATGAAAGAAGTAAGAAGAGCAATAGTCAATGGACAGGAAAAAGACTTTTTATAGCTCCGAGTTCAGACACCGAAAAACATCGAATCTACTACCAACCTGCTGTGGCATTTGATCGATATGGAAACCCCTGGGTCTATTTCGGGACAGGGGATAGAGAACATCCTAATGATTTATCGAATCCTGCCGAGAGGTTCTATGCGGTTAAAGACAATGGGATAGGGAATTATCCACGAAGAGAAACGGATTTGTCAGACGTGACCTCTTCAAATACATTCAACCCCACATCGAAAGATGGATGGTATCTCCGATTGGAAAAAACTACTCAAAAATTAGAAAAGGTACTGGCAAAACCAGTGGTTTTTAATAAACTCGTTTACTTTACTACCTATGCATGTACTGCCACAGCAAATCCTTGTTCCGTGTTGGGTGAAGCAAAACTTTATATCGTTGAATATCTTTCAGGAGCAGGAGCATTAGAAGTTGATGATTTGAGTGATTTAGAAGGAACTCCCTCTCCACCTTCAAAAAAGATTGGTGTGGGAGTTCCGTCTTCCCCGGTTATCAAAGCGGATTTAAAAGGCAAGGCATCAGTAACCATTGGAACAACAAGTGGTCAAGTTTTTTCAACACAAATATTCTCTCCTTCCAAATCGAAAGAAATTCTTTACTGGCGAGAAGTCATACCATAAGATTGCATAGAAAATGAAAGTCTTTAGTCTGAGGGTTAGGGTAAAGTCGAAGACTCGACTCTACGAGATGCCTGTTTGGTCAATGGGTTAGGTAGTTTGTCTAAAAAATATTTAGCCTTAACCCCTTGACCTTAAACCAAACCGACTTCCTAACCTTAACCCAATAACTATTTTCATAGTTCGAGGGTGGCCAATTGACAATGATTAATTTATTTTTTTTGGAGCTTTTTAATCTTTTCCTGAGCCTCTAAAAAGGAATGATCCAATTTTAAAACAAGAGTGAAAGTGTCGAGGGCTTCTGAAACCATCCCTTTCGCTTCGTAAGCCAAACCCAAATGGAAGTGTAGTCGAGCCAATTTCTCATCAGATAATCCTGGTATTTCAGAAGTCATTTTATAATATTCAATTGATTTATCGTAATCCCCCTTCTCCATAAAACAGCTCCCAAGCATGATATAGCAATCAAATTTTATAGAAGAATTTGAAGAAGCCAATTCAAATTCAGGTATGGCATAATCAAAGAGCTCCATCTCTTTATAAGCAATTCCTAAGTGGTAGTGCATTTCCGAATCTTTATCAGAAGAGGGGGTTTCAGTTTCATAGGGTACCATCGGAGGAATATTTGGAGGAGGTGCATGAGAGGGCTTTTCTTCAGCCATCTTTTTTTCAGCGGGATGCTGATATTTAGGAGTAAAGAGCTTTGATGGTGGAGATATTTTAGGGACTTCTTTCGGTTTCTGATGGTCTTCGATATCTTGAAGGGCTTTTAATACCTCTGGGTCATCAGGTTTTATCTCCAAAATACCTTGGTAGTAGCTTTTTGCGCTTCCCACCAATCCTTCCTTTAAATACAATTTCGCTATCTTATAAAATGCTTCCATGAATTTTGGATCAATCGAAAAAACTCTTTTATAGATTGCGATTGCTCGGAAATTCAAATCTTCTTCTGTATAAAGCTCAGCTAACTTTAAATATTCCTTTATTGCTTTCCCATCTTCCCCATTTTTTAAGTAGAGATCCCCCAATTTTAGGTATAATCGTTTATCCTTAGGCGTCACCTCAATCAATCTTAAATATTCTTGAATTGCCTTCTTTGACTGGCCTTTAAGGATGTATTTTTGTGCAAGGCTTAATATTTTTTCTTTATCGATATCCAAAATAACCCTCAAAAGATGAAATATTTTAAATAATATTTACCCAATGGTCATAAAAAAGTCAAGATGAGGGATAATTGATGAAAGGTGCGTTATTGATCCTGGCATCTCATGATCTTTTTTATTCATCTTAATTTCCTTTTTCACACAAATTCATCCTTTTAAAAGTTTTTGAATGGTCTCATTTGAGCGGGGAATTGTTGTCGCTAATTAATCCCAAGAGAAATGGAGCCCCACGGGATAAAGCCCATGGCTCCTTCACATACTTCAGAGGGCGGAACTCTCCGAAGCATACCCCACTACGCTACTTACGAGCTTCGGGGGGTACCCTTCCGTCGCATTCATCCACGGTCTTAAGGCCCGTTGGGTTTCTGCGAAGGAGGGTAAATCCGGATGTGTTCATAATAGATATGGCAGAAATTTTTTACCAATGGTCAAATATTGACCATATTTGTAGTTTCAATTATAATGTTCAAAACCTATTCAATTTTAGAAGTATACGAACTCTTTGATGAATTAAATAATGGAAAATTTTACAAAAATTGGCACTTATTTTGCTAATTCTATTAAAAATCCTAATAATATTATAGAGATTTCTATATGGCGAAGAATTTAAAGATGGTATTAATCGTCGATGATGAAGAAACTTTAACATGGAGCATGGCAAGAAGTCTTTCAAAGGATAAGGATAAATATGAAGTGATCATTGCAAATAATGGTCGAGAGGCTTTGGCTCAACTGGAGAAGAATAAAATAGATTTAGTCATCACGGATATACGAATGCCAGATATTAACGGTTTAGATCTTCTGGTTAAGATTAAAAAAGAGTACCCTCAAACAAAGGTCATTATTATGACTGCATATGGATCTTCTGATGTTCAGAAAGAGGCGAATCAAAGAGGGTCTCTCTATTACGTTGAAAAACCTTTTGAGATATCGGAAATCAGAAAAATCATTATCGATTTGATCGGTAAGAAAAAAGGGTTTCGGTGTAAATTGTTTGGCCTCCAATTGACCGATATTATTCAAATGAATTGCCTCGGCCGATTGACCACAGCACTGATCATTATAAGAGATGGGGAAAAGGGGATCATCTATTTAAATGAAGGAGAGATCATCCATGCTGAATGTGGGGAGCAGAAAGGAGCAGAGGCCTTTTACAACATTCTGAGTTGGCGAGAAGGGGAGTTTGTTTCAAATATCGGTTTCATCCCTCCCGTTCAAACGATCTATCAAAATTGGGAATACTTGCTGATCGATGCCATGCGAAGGAACGATGAAAAAATATAAACCCTTTTGTTGCATTAAATTCTGAGTTCGTAATCATAAAACCTTTGCCAATTGAGGGGCGGACCTTAACCCCGCTGTTGCAATAAATTCACACTCGCTGAATCACTCTATAGGTGACATTTTGGTAATTCAACCGAATCTTTTATGCAACTACGGGGTTAACTCAATGTCATTGGCTGGATTAGTCTAAAAGTAACTTTTAAAATGTATCATCAAAAGGGAATAAACCCCGCACCTCCGAGGTGCTGGGTAAACTGGCTCTTTACAAACCCCGTTAGAAAGCCCTGTCCTTTCTAACGGGGTAAAGACATTCGGGTAATTCGATCGGACCTTTATGCAACAACAGGGTAAATATTTTGGGGGATGTTTTCTCCAAACACACTAAAATAACGGAAGATGAATATTATCCTTACAAAAAAAGATCTTGAAAAAATAGACCTCTGTTTAAATCAGGTGGTCTCCTCATCCCGTGCTCATTCCGCTCTATTAATTGATCGATCGGGTCAACTCATTGCCCAACATGGAAACACACCAGGGATCGATATTTTATCACTTTCCGCTCTCACCGCTGCGAATTTCGGAGCCACTGCCGAAATCGCCCGGATTTTGGGAGAAGAAGAGTTTACCCTCTTATTTCACAAGGGAAAGAGCGAGAATGTTTATTTTTCGGCCATCGGTGAGGATGTCATTATGGTCACTCTATTTGACGATAATACTTCTTTGGGAGTGATTCGGTTGCAGATTAATAAGATCATCGATGAGCTTTCTAAAATTCTATCTTCCATTTTCGAAAAAAAGAAGGTTCCCCTAAGTGATTGGACTCAACCTTCTGAATGAGATGGAAAGAATTTAATGCCTTTTATCAACTTTAGCAAAGACGAGATTCAGTGCAAAATCGTTTACTATGGCCCGGGGTTTTGTGGAAAAACCACCAATCTTCAATACATTTTTGGTCAAACGACTGAGGAGATCAAAGGTAAAATGGTTTCGATTGATACGAAAGGAGATCGGACTCTGTTTTTCGATTTCTTATCTTTGAATTTAGGAAAAATTAGAGGGTTTGATATCAGGGTTCAACTTTATACTGTTCCAGGCCAAGTCCATTATGATGCGACAAGAAAATTGGTTTTGAAAGGAGTGGACGGGGTCGTCTTTGTCGGGGATTCATTGAAAGTGCAAAGGAAAAAAAATATTGAGAGCCTCATCAATTTGGCAAGGAATTTGGCAGAGAAAGGGGTCAGCATTAGGTCCATTCCTCTTGTCATTCAATATAATAAACGAGATTTGGACGGGACAGATTCTGAAATTCTTCCCATGGAGGTATTAGAAAAGGACCTCAATTCTATGTTAAAGGTCCCTTCCTTTCCTGCCAGCGCTTTAAAAGGCGCTGGTGTTTTTGAAACTTTAAGGGAGATTAGCAAATTAGTAGTGAAAGAGGTGAGCAGAAAGATTATGGTATTGGATAAACAATTCAAGTGATGACCAAAGAAGGGAAACCGACAATGGAAAAGATCATTGGAGAAGAGGATATCAAAGGATTGGAAGAAGAAATCGACTCCGCTGTGGATCGGCTCTTTGTAAATAAAAAGAGTAGTGTAACAGAAAGGTTATCGATGGAATCCCCAATCTTGGAAGCTTCCTCTGAACCCGTGAAGGCAACCCGTCGGGAGAGTTCCTTCCATCCTTCTCCTGAACCCATTTCTTTTATAAAATCGTTCGAAAAAATGGAGGCCCAACTCCTCTCGTTAGAGTGGGAGATTACAAGAGAGAATCTTAAAAATACAGTAGAAGAAGTTCTGGCTTTGCGAGAAATCTTGAAAGAGAGATCCGATATTACCTCTGTTTTAAATTTAATGGAAAAAGTTTTAATCCATATGATTAAAAATGAAGAACATATCCAACCCCCGCAGATCAAATTCTTATTGGATTCAAAAGAGACGATAAAGCTGTTAATGAAGAAAGAAGCGAATAGTGAAATCAACACTTATAAACAATTGGTCTTTGGTGGGATCGAAGCCAGATTCTTATGTTTGGAAGGATTGAAAGAGACAAGAGCAAAACAACCTTCTTCAGGTGCAATTGAAGAGAGGGATAAAACAGAAATACCAAAAAAGTGGGAGCAACAGATTGAGGGGATACTGAACAAAATAAAATTATTTTCCGAGAGAGTGGATGAGATCTTTAAAAAATTTGAACAACACTTATCCAGTCTTGGACAGATGACCAGAACGTCTCCAGAAGAATGGGTGGAAAAAAAGCTCCTGCCTGTGGACATAACCATTTTTAAAATTTATAAAAAATTATTCGGGATAGAGAGTCACAAAATATTTAAATTATTTAAAGTTCCAAATACTTTCCAAGACAGAATTTCAAGTCAACAAAGAATTCGGTTAAAAGAATTTGAAATCCAGATGGTCGATCTAAAGAAAATATTTTCAATCGAAAGCAGGGGCCGGAAAGGAGAGATACAAATACTTACCGTCAAAGAAAACGGGGAATATAAGGGGTTAATGGTTGATCAGGTACTTAAAAAGTTATCCACCGAAGCGGATATCAGTGGGGAATATGGTGAATATTTCTTGGGAATGGTCCATTGGACTTATCAAGAACAACCCGTGGAAATTCCTATTTTAAATTTAAAAAAGATTTAAGGATATGATGGATCTATGGATCAACGTGTTTCGACAAGAGAAATGGATGGAACGATAAAAAAAGAAGAGGTTATTCATCGACTCACCCAAGAGTTAGAAGATGTCAAAAATTTTACGGACAGTATTATCCAGAGCATTGGAAGCGGAATCATTATCACTGGGATGAATGACACGATCACTTATATCAATCGGGCGGGAGAGAGAATTTTGGGTTATTCGAAAGATGAGCTGGTTAACAAACCCTTTAGTATTTTTGGCTTAAGGGAAAAACAGAGTGATATCCGCTCTCTTTTCTTTGATAATCCAGATGACCACGATACGAGGAAAGAGGGATGGATGAGGAGGAAAGACCATAATGAATTTCCTGTTGGGTTTACCATTAATAATCATTTGAACGTCAGGGGAGAGACGATAGGGAAGATCGTGATCTTTCGTGATATGACGAATGTTTATAAAATGCAAGAAGAAATGTTGAGAATGGATAGACTCGTATCATTGGGGAAACTTGCGTCAGATTTCGCTCATGAGCTTCGAAATCCACTCGCCGGTATAAAGACGACGGCTCAGGCACTTAGCGAGGAGATGTCGAAAGATGACTCGAGAAGAGAATATTTAAATCGAATTACAAAAGAAATTGATCGGCTCAATGAACTTCTTAAAACATTTTTTTCATTTGCCAAACCACAAAAATTGAATCTGGTCTACTACCATATCAAGGACATTATTAATGAAATCATTCCATTTCTTATCAAGGAGATTGTGGATAAGGGAATTCATTTTATTGAAAAATATCATCCCCAACTTCCTAAGATCAAAGTCGATAAGACTCAAATGCATCAAGCTTTTCTGAATTTATTTTTAAATGCCATTCAAGCGATGCCAGACGGTGGTGAGCTGAAGATCGAAGTCGCGCCGATCAATTCCTACTCTTTGGTTGGATTCAAACAGAATTTTATTAAGATCAACATTTCGGACACGGGAAAGGGGATCCCTCCCAATATTCTTCATAAGATTTTTGACCCTTTCTTTACAACAAAACCAAAAGGGATTGGGTTGGGCCTTTCGATCACCTATCAAATCGTTAAGAAACATGGAGGAACAATTAAGGTCGAAAGCGAATGGGGGAAAGGGACCTCCTTCGTGATCAATTTACCAGAGATATTGGAAAATCCATGAAACCGTCCATTCTGATTGTTGATGATGACGATGTGATGCAAGAGACGCTCTCGGATGTGTTAAGGAAGAGAGGATACGAGATCTTTTCGGTGGGTTCTGGGAATGGAGCCCTTTCTGTCATTAAAAAGAATATCATTGATCTCATTCTCTTGGACATGAGACTCCCTGATGTGGATGGTTTGGAGGTTTTGAAAAAGATTAAAGAATTTGATACCGAGATCTTAGTCATCATGATGACCGCTTATTCTGATGTTAAAACCGCAGTTTCAGCTATGAAATCAGGGGCTTACCATTACATCAATAAGCCCTTTGAATTAGAAGAATTACAATTACTGATTGAAAAAGGTTTAGAGACGAAAAGCTTAATTAACGAAGTTAGAAGACTCCATCGGCAACATAAGGTGGAAAATCAAAACAGTCATATCTATGGGATCAGCCCCCAGATTCAATATGTGAAAGAACTAATTGAAATGATAAGTAAAACTCATAAAACATCCGTACTGATTCAGGGAGAAAGTGGGACCGGTAAAGAATTAGCCGCTAATGGGATTCATTTTAATAGTAAAAGAAGCGGTAGACCTCTGATGAAGATTAATTGTAGTGCCATACCGGATTCATTATTAGAATCAGAGCTTTTTGGATACGAAAAAGGTGCTTTTACTGACGCAAAAAATACAAAGAAGGGATTTTTTGAATTGGCTGATGGGGGAACAGTTTTCTTAGATGAAATTGGAGATATGAAGCCTTTTCTACAGTCGAAGATTTTAAGGGTCCTTGAAAACCAAACCTTTATGAGGGTAGGAGGGGAAAGAGAAATTAAGGTTGATGTTCGAATTGTTACAGCTACTAATAGAGATTTAGAAACATTGGTAAAAGAAGGACTTTTTAGAAAAGATTTATATTACAGATTAAAAGTAATGGTAGTTGAAATGCCACCTCTCCGTGAAAGAGTGGAGGATATTTTGCTCCTCGCAAACTTATTTATTGAGGAAAATAATAAAGAATATAATAAAAATATTAAAGGGTTTTCCGAAGAAGCAAAGAAAATGATGATCCAGTACACATGGCCAGGAAATGTTAGAGAATTAAAGAATGTTATTGAAAGGGCAATGATTTTGATAGATCAAGAATATATAACACCCAAACAACTTCCCTTTGAATTGAAACAAACTGAACAATATGATCGATGGAAGACGATTCCTGAACTATTTGAAATCACAGACGAGATGTCTTTGGAATATATGGAAATGAATCACATCTCTAAGGTCTTAAGAAGATTAGAATGGAATAAATCAAAAGCCTCAAAAGCTTTAGGTATTTCACGGGCTACTTTAAGGGCTAAGATTAAAAGATATAATATATCAAACAATTAGTTGGAATATTAATAAGTTATTTAAAATATTTAAAATAATTTATCAGGTTTAATTTATTACCTATTGGAATTTTATAGATTTAAAAAACATTTTTCTTGACTTTTTGTAAAACTTGAGAGTAATTTGTGTTGTCTATAATTTTAAATTAATTAAAAGAGGTAAAAAAATGATTTTTGGAAAAAAGAAGAATGTCATTGGTCTGGATATAGGATCAAGTTCAATAAAGCTTGTGGAATTAACGGAGGGGAAAAACGGTTTTAAATTACAAAATTTGGCACTATCTTCTCTGCCCACCGAAGCCATTGTTGACGGAGCCTTGATGGATTCGGTCACCATTGCCGATACAATACGAGACCTCATCAACACTTCTAAGATAAAGACGAAGGATGTAGTGACATCCGTCTCCGGCCATTCGGTCATTGTTAAAAAAATTTCATTACCCTTCATGACAGAAGCCGAATTGGAAGAATCGATAAGATGGGAAGCTGAAAGATACATTCCATTTGATATTAATGATGTCAATATCGATTTCCAGATATTTGGTTCTAATCCAGAAAACCCAGAGGTTATGGATGTCGTTTTAGTGGCAGCCAAAAAGGATATTATTAATGATTATGTCTCAGTGATTATGGAGGCTGGATTAAATCCAGTCATTATCGATATCGATGCTTTTGCTTTAGAAAATATGTTGACAATTAATTATGAAATTGGGAAGGAGGAAGTAGTTGCTATCGTCAATGTCGGTGCCAGCATCACCAACATTGACATCCTAAAAGACAACGTCTCTGGTTTTACAAGAGACATTTTTAAGGGGGGGAATCAAATCACGGAAGACATACAAAGACAACTCCATGTGGACTACGATGAGGCGGAAAGAATTAAAGTGGGCAGTAAGGTCGATGTCACCTCCCGATCGATCATTCAAAGCTTATTAAAAACAGCCTCTGATTCGTTAGCCGTAGAAATAAGGAATTCATTAGATTTCTTTCAATCCACAACCACCTATGAAAAAATCAGCAAGTTATATTTGAGTGGAGGGGGATCAAAGATTAAAGACTTTAATATCGTCTTACAACAAGAGATAGGAATACCTGTTGAAATCGTTAACCCGTTTACAAAAATAGAGTATAGCGAAAAAAATTTTGACGTTGAGTATCTAAGAGATATTGGACCGCTCATGGCCGTTGGGGTAGGCCTTGCCTCAAGAAAGGTAGGGGATAGATGATAAAGATTAATTTGCTTTTGACAAGGAAAGAAAAAAAGAAAGTGGGAATAAGGAAGGAATTTATTGTTCTCGCTCTCTCCATAGTCTTTTTAGCCACCTTTTTCTTTGTTGTTCAATGGAGAATGAATCAGGAAATAGAGAATAAAATGGCCGAAAACGCCAAGGTCAAGCAAGACAACGACCGCTATAAATCGTTGAGCACTGAGCTTGCCAAACTTAAAAAAGAGCAGAGCTTTACGGAAAGGAGATTGAACAAGATTAACTCATTGAGGAGAGGCAAGGAAATACCTATTAGAATTTTGGATGAGATCAGCATGGGGAAACCAGAAAGAATCCAATTGGAATCTTTGAAAAAAGAGGCATCAAAATTGGGGATTGAAGGAATCGCCTTAGATGACGAAACGGTGGCTAATTTTATGGCCAACCTCCGAAAATCTACGATGTTTAAGAGTGTGGATTTGATTGTGAGCGAACAAATTGAACAGAGCAAATTGAAGATAAAAAAATTTAGTCTTACATGTGAAATCATTCAATAAATATAACTCAGGGGGACCCAAATGCCTCTCACAATGGATACGATCTTAAAGCTCTCGACACCTAAAAAGGTCTTAATATTGGTTGGTATTCTATGTGCCTTGGCAGCCCTATACTATAATAGTTTTTTTAAACAAAAACAAGAAGAGCTGAAGGCATTGAAGGCCGAAAATGGTAAGTTGATGAATGAATCGAATCAGTACAGAGCTGTCGAAAGGGAATACGAGAGATTTAAAGAGCAGGAGAGAAAGCAAAAAGAGGAGATGATAAAGGCTCTCACTCAAATTCCCAATGAGAAAGAAATCCCAGAGATATTGAAAAACATAACCAGCCTTGGAAAAGAATCGAATCTTGAATTCACCCTCTTCCGGCCGAAGCCGGATCAGCCTGGAGAAGACATTGTAACAGTCCCCATCGAGCTGGCTGTATTGGGGAGCTACCATAGTACAGTCATTTTCTTTGATAAAGTGAGCAAACTTCCAAGAATCATTAACGTTGTCGATTTTAATATGACGAGAGTAAAAGATATTAAAGGAAAGGGAGAGGCCGATATTTTAATAAAAACATCCTGTCTGGTCAATACGTTTCGATCTAGAGAAATGAAAAGCGAAGAGAAGAAAAGTGAGGAGAAGAAAAGTGAAAAGAAAGAGGTTCCACTGGAAACAGAGGGAGATATTCAAAAAACTCGAAAGAAATAGACGACTCTGTTGCCTGGTACTTATAGGCATCGCGTTCATATTTTTTATGGCTGGGTGTGGTGGGAGCCCCCCTCCATCCTCCCTTCCCCAAAAAGGGAAGTCTCCCGCGGTAGAGAAAAAAAAGGTGGAGTCGATGAAGGTTGCTGATAAAAAAGAGTCAGAGAAAAAGGAAGAAGCGGAATATACCTATAACCCTTTGGGTAAACCGGATCCATTCAAACCTTTTATCCAAATAACCCCTGCTAAAGAATATTCGAGGAACGTTCCCCAAACCCCGTTGCAGAAATACGAAATCAGTCAATTAAAACTGGTTGCTATTATTATAACCCCTGAAGGGAACATCGCCCTTGTTGAAGACTCAGCAGAGAAAGGATATTTTTTGAAGAAGGGGACAGAGATTGGTAAAAATGACGGAAAGGTAAAAAAGATTCTTAAAAATAAGGTAATTATTGAGGAAGTATATGAGGATACTTTTGGCCAGAAGAAAATTAATGAGATTTCGTTATTTCTTCATCGTGTTGAAGAAGGAGGAGAATCATGAAATCTTCTCAGACATTTAAGGTGATTGTTTTATTTGTATTTTGGCTCTTTCTGAATAGTTGTGCCACAAGCAGTACGATGATACAAACGCCACCGCCTGATATCCCATCGAAGGTCGTTAAGACCTCTATCATCCAGAATATATCTTCTATTGAGGAAGAAAATTATACAAGAATTCAAATTGAAGGTTCTGAGAGCCTCGAGCCACCTTTTTATAAATTATTATCCAACCCCTTGAGGATCGCCATAGATGTTCCAAATATTGATTTGAAACAGATCAAAGAGCCTGTGAAAATCGATAATGGAACGGTGGGTGAAGTCTTAACCACACAATTCGATGACAAAGGAAGAATTGAAATTGGTCTTGCTCAAATGACAAATTATAATATTTTAAAGGAAGATAAAAATCTGATCATTGATATCGAAAAGGTGAAGAAGATTGCCGAAGTAAAGGAAGAAGCTAAAAAAGAAGAAGAGACCATCAAAGAGAAGGAGGCTGAAATAATTCCTACAGAATTGAAGAAAGAAGAAACACCTTCGGTCCAGCCATTAGGGACTGCTGCTACCCCAAAGACTCTGCATAAAGCAAAAAAGATTCTTAATATTTTATTCGACCAGAAAAAAGATTTCATTGCGTTCAACATCATCGCTGATGGAAAACTTGGAGACTACAATGCATTTAAATTAGATTCACCTCCGAGATTAGTTTTAGATATTTGGGGGGTGGATACCCGATATCCCAAAAATTCGATCAAAATTCAAAATCCATTTATTAAAAAAGTCCGTATTGGACACTACCCAGATAAACTGAGGCTCGTTTTCGAAAGTCCCACTCCACAACTACCTTCTTATCAAATCAATCGGATCAATGACAAATTAATTGTCTCTTTTGGGAATGTCCCCCAACCCTCAGAACCCCAAATCTTATTACAGGAGAAGGCTGACGAAAGAATTTCCCCTCCAAAAACTCAGGTAAAAGCACCCATTGATTTTAAACAGATGGATCATAAATCAAGGATCGTCGTCTCCTTAACGGAAGAACCTCAATTTGAATCTCAAAAGATTTCTAAAAAGATGGTTGCAGTGGATATAAAAAATGCATTTCTTCCAAAACATCTTCAGAGAGGACTGGATACGAGTGGATTCGACAGCACTGTTAAATATATCGATTTAAAGAATGTGAAAAAAGGGAAAGCGAACGATGTCAGGATTTTGATCACATTAAGAGAAGAAGTGCCATTTGAGACTACTAAAGAAGGGAAGACCCTTTTAATCGACATAGAGAAGCCTAAAAAGATTGAGGCTAAAATTGAGGCTGTTCCTGAAGCAAAAAAGGAGGAAGGAGTAGTAGAAACTAAGAAGGAAGAAGTAAAGAAGGAAGAAGTAAAGAAGGAAGAAGTAAAGAAGGAAGAAGAGAAACCCATCCCTGAATTGAAAAAACCAGAGAAAGTTTTACCTCCGGTTGAAGAGAAACCAGTTACTCAACCACAAGTGGTCAAAAAAGTGGGAGAAGAGAAAAAGGCCGCTGAAGAAGGGCCTACAGAAAAGGTTTACACAAAACCAAAAATATCCCTCGATTTCAAAGATGCGGATATTAAAAATATCCTTCGACTGATTGCGGATGTAAGTAATTTTAATATCATCACAGCGGATGATGTCACAGGAAAAATTACGATTCGATTAGAAAATGTTCCTTGGGACCAGGCTTTAGATGTTATTTTGCAAACGAGGTCTCTCGGAAAAACTGAAGTAGGGAACGTGATATGGATTGCACCGCTCGAATCTTTAAATAAGGTGAAACTAGCGAAGTTGGAGGCCAAAAAGGCGGAGGAGGAAAAAGAGGATATGGTGCTCGAACTCATCTATCTCAATTATGCTATAGCAAAGGAAATTCTTCCTCAAGTCCAGGGAATTCTAGGTAAAAATGGAACTGTAAAAGTAGATGATAGGACGAATATCTTAATCGTTAAGGATATCGCTCGAAATATTGTTTTAGCAAAGAACTTAGTTAAATCGTTGGATACGAAAACACCCCAAGTCATGATTGAAGCAAGGATTGTCGAAGCCAACCTGACGTTTCAAAGAGACCTGGGCATATCATGGGGGTTTTTGGCTGAAGAAAAATCAGGTAATAAGACACAATCCTCTGTGGGAGGAGGTACAGGGAGTACGAGTAGTCTAAGAGGCACTGATGTTACGACCCGAAAACTTGTCGATCTGCCTGCCGCGGGGGGCGGTATCTTTGAATTTCTTTTTACCTCCGAATATGGATTAAAAAATTTGGATGTTGTCATCTCAGCTTCCGAAAACAAAGGGGACGCTAAAGTTATTTCCAGTCCAAAGATCGCCACACTCGATAATAAAGAGGCATCGATCGAGCAAGGGCTCAAGATTCCTTATCGAAAGTTAACGACAGATGGAACCATAACGACAGATTTTATGGAAGCCAATCTCAAATTGACCGTGACCCCTCATGTAACAAACGATGGGAATATCAAGATGAGTATCAAGGCTAAAAAGGATGCGCCCGATACGAGTATCACTGTCGATGGAGTACCAAGTATTGATAAAAAGGAAGCCATCACCGAAGTAATGGTCAAAGATGGTGGAGTTGTTGTCATTGCAGGAGTTTATACCAATGAAAAAGGTGATACCACAGAGGGCGTTCCTCTCTTCAGTAAAATCCCACTCTTGGGTTGGTTATTCAAAAAAGAAACAAAAAAGGATAATCGAAAGGACTTGCTCATTTTTATATCACCGAAGATCTTTAAAGATCAGATTTAGTGGGATTTAAAAACCCCTACTAATTTCTGAATACGATTTATTCTATTCTGAATGAGATATTTCTTTATCCCATGGATGACTTCTATCCCTGTCCTTGGATTAATTAAGTTGGCCGTTCCAATTTGAATGGCCGAAGCTCCGACCAGGATAAATTCGATCACATCTTCGGCCTTCATAATCCCTCCCATCCCAATCACAGGAATTTTTACTCTCTGACTGACTTCCCAAACCATTCTCAAGGCAATGGGTTTAATGGCTGGACCCGAAAGGCCTCCGATAATATTCCCTAATTCTGGTTTTCTCGAATGGATATTGACCGCCATTGCCCTGAACGTATTAATGAGAGAGATTGCATCCGCTCCTCCTTCCTCTACACTTTTTGCTATTAATGCAATATCGGTGACATTCGGTGAGAGTTTTACGATCAGGGTTAATTTCGTCGCTTTTCTGATTTCACGGACAAGATGGTAAGCCATTTTCGGATCAGAACCAAAAACGATCCCACCTTGTTTGACATTGGGGCAAGAGATATTCATCTCAAGGCCTGAGATGCCTGGGACTTCATCAAAACGTTTGGCCAATTCAATATATTCCCTTTGTGTATTTCCAAAAAAGTTAATGATAAGGTGGGTCTTTATCTTTTTATAATAAGGTAATTTATTTTTGATGAAATCTTGAAAACCGGGGTTTTGAAGCCCGATGGAGTTTATGATTCCACCTTCCGTTTCAAAAATCCGTGGCGGAGGATTTCCCATCATAGGCTTTAAGGAAATTCCTTTGGGTATGATGGCACCCAATTGATTAAGGTCGAAGAAATCTTCATATTCCTCACCAAAACCGAATGTCCCAGAGGCAACCATCACTGGATTTTTTAGTTTAATATTCCCAATCGTTACGGATAGGTCAGGATCTCGAATGGAATTCACCGTTACTCCCAGACAATATCTTTTAAATTGAAAACAGGGCCTTCTTTGCAGATCCGTTGATAGGGTGTGTTAAGATCGTTCGTTTTGACAACGCATCCCCAACAGGCTCCAAAGCCGCATCCCATTCGAGCTTCTAAGGAAGCCTGACAGACAACCCCTTTGAATTTTACCTCCCTTGCCAGCTCTTTCAACATTTCTACCGGACCACAAGAATAAATGTATTGAGACTCCCTCTTTTTAAATATTTTTTTTTGAGATAAAAAAAGATTGATCACTGTCCCTTCGTACCCCAAGCTTCCATCTTCTGTGGCGATAAAAATCTTTGAAGCATTTAGTTTCTTAAAGTCTTCTTCACATAAAATATCGTCCTTTGTCTTCCCACCAATAAAAACAAACAAATTGTGGGATCCCAATACTTCTGCCAAAGAATATAGGGAAACGATACCCACCCCTCCTCCTATTAAAATAATATGAGAAGAAGAGGGGAGGGGGGGTAAGGAGAAACCATTCCCCAAAGGGCCTATCACATTTACTTTTTGCCCTTTTTTAAATTCAGTCATCTTTTGGGTCCCTTTCCCTACTTTTTTATAGAGGATGAGCAAACACCCTCTTTTCTTTTTTTCTGGATGGCTGGCTAGATAGCATTTGTAGACACTGAAGGGACGTCTCAAGAGAGGAGAAGAGTTGTCAGAAACCTTGAGCATAATAAACTGACCCGTTTTTATTTCATTGGCAATCGGAGGACAGTAAATCGTCAAGAGAAAATAGAGGGGTTTTATTCTCTCATTTTTCACGACAATTCCATCGGTCTGGAGGGCCATAAAATTTTCAGGTTTTTTTAACCATGAGCAGAGCGTCAAATTTCCCTTGATAAAATTTCTTTCTCATCCCCAACGATTGGTAAGAAAACAAATGATAGAGATGAACAGCTGACCGATTTGAAGCATTGACTTCGAGATAAAATGTCTTTATCTTCATTTTTCTACAAAAACCGATATAAAATTGCATGAGCTTTTTGCCGATTCCCATTTGCCTATACTGAGAATGAACACAAATATTGAGAAGTTCAGATTCATCTCCAATGTTCCGAAAACATATAAACCCCTTCACCTGATGTTTTGGAATTCCCTTCATTTTAATAATAAAACAAAAAGCGAATGGATTTTTCATCTCCTCGATAAACATATTCTTTGACCAGGGATTGAGGGAGGAGGAAGCTTCCATATCAAGAACTTCATCCAAATCTTTGGTCTCCATTTTTTTGATGATTAATCTCTTTAACTCCATTCTCTATATTTATCCCTGCCTAACGCAGGCAGGAATCTTCCTGAAATGCTTGAATTTAATAGGATTTCATATGGTCCAATAATTCCTTTGCTGCCTTCCTCATTTCCTCATCTTTCGAGTGATCGAGGACGATCCTATAGGATTTTTTCGCCTCCTCATATTT
>Ga0315285_10002338_pt1 | contig 19806 bp, 29 predicted proteins | sample YL17G09_36_MG_FD_203698 | JGI IMG/M metagenome (GOLD analysis project Ga0315285, IMG submission 203698) | Sediment microbial communities from Yellowstone Lake, YNP, Wyoming, USA - YL17G09_36 | ecosystem: Environmental > Aquatic > Freshwater > Lake > Sediment | place: USA: Wyoming | collected...
AATTCAAAATAAACAAGCAAAAAGAAAATGAAATTTGACATTGTAACATTTGGAAGTGCTGTTGTAGATGTATTTGTAAATACAGAAATAGCAGAGAAACATGGGTTTATGAATTATCCTGTTGGAGAGAAGATTTTAGTCAAAGAATTAAGATTTGATATTGGGGGTGCAGGAACAAATACAGCTGTTGCTTTTGCAAGGCTTGGATTTAAAACAGGGTGTATTAGTGAACTTGGAGGAGATGAAAATGGAAAAAAGATTTTTAATTTATTAAAAAAAGAAAAAATTGAATTTTTAGGCAAGGTTGTAAAAAATGAATTGTCTGGATATTCTGTAATTCTTGATAGTAGAGGAGGGGATAGAACAATTTTAACATATAAAGGAGCAAATGATGAGATAAGTTTAAATGATATTAAAAAATTTAAAACAAAATGGCTTTATCTCAGTTCTTTACTTGGAAAAAGTTTTGAAACACAGAAAAAACTAGCATTAATTTTAAAGAAAAGAGGAGTTAAGATTGCATTTAATCCAAGCTCTTATCTTATAAAAAAAGAGAATCTGTCTTCTTTGTTAAAAATAACAGATATTCTTGTATTAAATAAAGAAGAAGCTCAAATGTTAACTAAAAGTAAAGTAAATTTATTGGAAAACTTAAGAAAATTAGGACCTAAACTTGTTGTTATAACTGATAAAGATAAGATGATAACTTGCTATGATGGGCATAATAGATATTTTTTAATTCCAAACAAAGTTAAGGTTGTTGAAAGAACAGGAGCAGGAGATGCTTTTGCTTCTGGATTTGTTGCAGGCCAGATTGCTAAAAAATCAATTAAATATAGTTTAAGGCTTGGTTTGGCTGAAAGCGAGAGTGTAATAAAATATTTTGGTGCTAAAAATAGGTTGTTGAGGATGAGGGTGAAATGAAAATTGAAAAATTTGCATCTAAAATGGATAAATTAGGAGTTTTAGCTTTTTTATATGTGATAATTTATTCTATAATTGCATTAGTTAAAGAAACAAATTTTATGAGTTGGATATTATTATTTGTTGGAATAGGAGGTTTTTTAGTTGATTTATATGTAGTTGTCAACACGAGGAAAAAATGAAAGCTTGGTTAAAAGGTGGTTTATGGGGGATAGGAATTGGGTTTTTAGCTAATTTGTATATGATTATATATTTTGGTGATTTTATTTATGTATTTTTATATCTTTCTCTTCCAATCTCTCTAATAATTTATAAATCTTTTAGTGGTTATATCTCTATTATAATCTGTGCTATAACAATTTTGGTATATTCTTTTATAATTGGAGCGTTAATTGGCGGGATAGTTAGTATAATTAATTTAGCTATAAGGATAATAATGCCTAAAATCAAATTTTTGCATAAAGTTTTAAATAAAAAAATCCGAAAGCTTGAAGGAAAATGAAAGTCAATCTTAATAAAATAACAAAAGAGGCAAAATGACAAAACATAAAGTTTATAAATTGATTATAATTAGTAATATTAACATGCTCCCCGGTAATCTGAAAGGGTTGCCGGATGAGTCTTTTTTTCTAAATATTAATCTTTGGAGGTTTTAATGGAAGAAACATTAGTTTTTATTGATTCGGGATTTTTATCTAAACTCTCTAGACATTTCGGGAAAGGTAAATATCTTATTTATAACATAATAGATTTTGCTGAGAATCTTGCTAAAAAACAGAATTTAGAATGCAAACATATCTTTTATTATACTTCCCCCCCATTTCAAAGCCCTATTCCTTCAAAGACAGAAGAGAAGAAAAAAGATGGATATGATAGATTTACAAACAAATTAAAAATAAGAGGGGTTATTGTAAGAGAAGGAAGATGCCAAAGGCTGAAAATTGATGGAGAATTTACATTTAAACAAAAAGCAGTAGATGTTCTGCTTGCAATGGACTTAACAAATGTACTTTTAGAGTACAAAAATGTTAAAAGAATTATCTTAATTTCTTCAGATTCTGATTTTGTTCCTGTTATTAAAAATTTAGAAAAAAAGGGTGTAAGAACAATTCTTTATACTTATTATGAAAAGAAGAGAAATACTCCATTTTCAAGAAGCAATCATTTAATTAAATCTGTTTATAGGTATATTCTCTTGAAAAAAGAAGATTTTGATAGTGCTAAATTAAAGAAAAAAGAAGAAAAATGAAAATCAATCTTAATAAAATAACAAAACAAGGCAAAGCTCTTTTCTTGGCTTATGACCAAGGACTTGAGCATGGTCCAACTGATTTTAATGACAAAAATGTTGATCCTAATTATATAATTAATATTGCTAAAAAAGGCAAGTACACTGGGATTGTTTTTCAAAAAGGAATAGCTGAAAAATATAATAAAGAAATTAGGAAATCAAAAGTTCCGCTTATTGTTAAGCTAAACGGAAAAACTAATTTGTTTAAAGGAGAACCAATATCAAGACAGTTATGCACAGTAAAAGAGGCAATTGCTCTTGGCTCTAAGGCAGTTGGTTATACAATTTATCTTGGAAGTGATTATGAAGATGAAATGCTGCAGGAATTTTCAAAAATTGAAAAACAAGCTCATGAAAAAGGGCTGCCTGTAATTACTTGGATTTATCCTCGAGGAAAATCTATTTTTGGTAAATCAAACAGTGAGCTTATGGCATATGCTGCAAGAACTGGTTTAGAAATAGGAGCAGATATTATTAAAATACAATATAATGGAAACTCTAAAGACCTTTCATGGGCTGTTAAATCTGCTGGAAAAACAAAAGTTGTTATTGCTGGTGGAGTGAAGAAGGATGAAGAGCTTTTCTTAAAACAAGTTAAAGATATTATGTCAACAGGATGTATTGGCTTGGCTATAGGAAGAAATGTTTGGCAGTCTCCTAATCCTTTAGAAATAACAAATAAAATTAAAAAAGTGATTTGGGAATGATGAAAGGAAATAAATTTATATACTGGGCACCGAGAATTTTATCAATAATTTTTATACTTTTTTTAAGCCTGTTTTCTTTAGATATTTTTGATATGAATCTTGGATTTTGGGGGATAATTTTAGGATTGTTTATGCATAATATTCCTTCAATTATTTTAATAGCTTTGTTGATTGTTGCTTGGAAATATGATATTGTTGGAGCAATTGCATTTATTTCAGCAGGAATTCTTTATATAATGTTATTATTAACAAGCTCAAATTTTGAATTGTTTATGTTGAGTTGGATTTTACTAATTTCGCTCCCTTGTTTTATTTTAGGAATTTTGTGGATTTTAAGCTGGAAAAACAAAAAGAAAATAAAAAAGATGATTTTGGGAAAATGAAAAACAAAGAATTTTCTAATTTCAGTAAAAGAAAAATAATTTATGCAATCATATTAGTTATTATAATCTTTTTTTTACAATTTTTAATTAGCATAATCTTCCCCATATACGATGCTCCTTGGAGAGTTGGGATTCCATTTACTTTTTTAAATGTTGGGTGTGGGGGTTTGCCTCCATTAGGACAAGAACAACAATGTGTTAATGATTTTTATTTGTATTTATTTATTATAGACTTAATATTTTGGTTTGTCTTTTCTTATATAATCATCTCTCTTTATAAAAAGCTTAAAACAAGATAAAACCCCATAAATCTTAAAACTTAACACTACCGAAAGCTTTATATACACTCGTCTACTTATAGTTTACAATTGTAAACTTGGCTAAAAATTGAAAATGGTGTCTTTAACAGAGAATAAAAGTAAAGTTCTGGATTTCTTAATTAGAAACTTCCACAGGAAAAATACTATAAGGATGCTCGCAAAACAGCTTAACTTATCTCCTATGGGGGCACAAAAAATATTAAAAGAATTTGAAAGAGAAAGAATTTTGGTAAATGAAAAAATAGGCACAGGCATTTTTTATAGTATAGACTTAAACAATGATGTTGCATTTAAATTGGCAGGATTTATTTTAACACAAAACAAATTAATTTCTTATGCAAAAGTATATGCAAGGGACTTAGAAAAGCTAAAAGAAAACGTAAAAACCTGTGTGTTATTTGGCTCTGTTTTAACAAAAGGTGAGAACGCAAGAGATATTGATGTTTTAGTAATAATAGATGAGAAGAATTTCAAGGAAGTTGAAAAAGAAAAAAAGGAAATAGAAAAAATTGCAACAAAACCCTTGCATTTTATGTATCAAACTAAAAAAGATTTTGAAAACAATATAAAAAAAGGAGATAAGCCCCTTTTAGATGTTATCAGGACTGGGGCTGTTTTATGGGGGCAAAATCTTTTCTTGCGGGGGATTAAAAATGCAATTCGAAAATAAATTTGAGTGGTGTTTGAAGCAGGGAGGAAAAGGAGAGAAGCATAAAGGTTTAAAGAAAATTGAACCAGATTTAGAAGAAGCAGAAAAACAAATTAAAAAAGCTTTATCTGATTTAGATACTATGACTTATCTTTATAGCGGAAAGAAAACCGATTGGGTTGCTTCAGCAGCTTTTTATGCAATGTATCACTCTTTATTAGCTATTTTATATAAAATTGGATATGAATCGAGAAATCAAGAATGCACAATAAATGCCATAGAATATTTTGTTGAAAGAAAAATATTAAAAATAGATAAAGACTACATTAAGATGATTAGAAGTTTACAAGAAACAAAAGAGGATGCAAAAAGTATAAGAGAAGATATGCAGTATAGCAGTAAAACTCAGATGGAAAATAATAGATGTATAATAATGATGGAAAATGCTAAAAAATTTGTTGAAAAAATGAGGAGTGTCTTAGAAGAGTTAACATGAAACCCATCATCGTCATAAATTTTAAAACCTACAAGCAAGGTAAAGCAGCTATAAAATTAGCAAAGCAGCTGGAGAAAGTCAGCAAGAATATTATGATTGGTGTGCAGGCAACTGACATTTATGAAATCACAAAAGCTACAAAGTTAAGAGTTTATAGTCAGCATGTTGATTATGAGAAAAAAGGAAGAGCAACTGGTTTTATTCTTCCTGAAGCAATTAAAAAAGATGGTGCTGTTGGAAGTTTTTTAAATCATTCTGAGCACAAACTTTCTTTTGATGTTTTAAAAAAAACAATTAAAAGATGCAAGCAAACAGGATTAAAAATCATGGTTTTTGCAAGTTCTGTTTCTGAAGCAATTAAAATTCAAAGATTAAAACCAAATTATTTAATTTATGAGCCTCCTGAATTAGTTGGAGGAAAGATTTCTGTTTCAAAAGCAAAACCCGAGATTATTTCAAAAATAAAAAATAAACTAAAAATGAAATTCTTAGTTGGAGCAGGCATTCATACAAAAGAAGATGTTGCTGTTGCTTTAAAATTAGGGGCAAGTGGAATTGCTGTAAGTTCTGCTGTATGTGGGGCAAGAAATCCTGAGAAAAAGCTGAGAGAATTACTGAAATAGTTTAAGATTTTTAAACTTCATCTACAATTTTACTTATTTGTTCAAGCAAGTCAGAAGCTGTTAGAGAAATTTTTTTTCTTGTGAGTTCGCCAGCTTTTCCGTTGATGTAAGCAGCTACACATGCAGAATCAAATAAACTGCTGCCTTGTGCGATTAAACTTCCAACAATTCCTGCAAGAGTATCTCCTGTGCCACCTTTTGTCATAAAAGGAGTGCCTGTTTTGTTAATTGCTGTTTGTTTGCCATTGCTTATAATATCAACATGTCCTTTAAGGAGAATAGTTGTGTTTAGTTTTTTTGCTTGTTCTTGAACTAATTTAATTCTCTGTTTTAAATTATCATTAGGCTTCTTGCCTGTTAAAATAAAAAATTCATAAGCATGGGGAGTTATGACAAAATTGCTTAGATTTATTTTGTTTTTGTTATTTTTGTTATTTTTTAGAGCATAAATTGCATCTGCATCTATAACTCCAAGAATTTTTATTTTTTTAAGATAATATTTTATTGTTTCAAGTGTTGATTTGTTTCTTTCTATTCCTCCGCCAATAACAAAAGCTGTTTTGTTTTTTGATTCTTTTAACAAGATCGGAAGATGTTTTTTTGCTATGTAATCTCCCTCGAGAGGGATTGTTATTATGTTAGGAGAGAAAGAAGCTATTATATCAGCAGCACGTTTTGGAGCAACAACTTCAACAACATCTGTTCCTGTTCTATAAGCAGACATTGTTTGTAATGCTGCTAATGCGTTGAAAGTTGGACTTCCGCTGTACTTTTTGCTTCCTCCAATAACAAGAAGTCTGCCAAAATCTCCTTTATGAGCCCACGGCTTTCTAGGTCTGTAAACTTTCTTTAATATTGCTTTTGTTATTTGTATTACCATCTTTTTATATCAGATAAAAGAAAAATAACTTTAAATTATTTTGGGTTTATGCTTTTATAGCGCACAAGTCCATCCACCATCTGCGACTATTTCGCTTCCTGTCATGTAAGAAGAAGCCTCGCTTGCCAAGAAAACTGCTGGGCCTGCAATATCAATTGGCTTGCCTACTCTTTTAATTAAGAATTTAGACATCATTCCTTCAAGTGCTTTTTTATCTTTTGTAAATCCTGCTGTCATTGCAGTGTCTATTAATCCAGGATGAATTGAATTTACTCTTATTCCTAAAGCCCCAACTTCTGCTGCAAGAGCTTTTGTAAATAATCTAATTCCTCCTTTGCTTGCGCAATAAGCAGATCCTCCTGCTGAGCCTTCAATTCCTGCTACAGAAGAAATATTAATAATAGAAGCTCCTTTTTTCATATACTTCAAGGCAGCCTGAGAGCATAAAAAACAACCTTTTAGATTTATACTCATTGTTTTATCCCAGCTTTCTTCTGGCAAGTCTATGGTATTTCCAGGGATATAAACTCCTGCATTATTTACAAGTATATCAATTTTCTTGAAATTTTTTATTGTTTCATTAATAAGAGCTTCAACTTCTCTCTTTTTTGAAATATCTGTCTTAATGTAAATTGCTTTTCTTTTTAGTTTTTTAATCTGGCTTATTGTTCCTTCTTCTGGGATTATATCAGAAACAACAACATCTGCACCTGCTCTTGCTAATTCAATAGCAATTCCTTGCCCAATGCCACGCGCAGCTCCTGTAACAATTGCAACTTTTCCTGTTAAATCAAATAAACCTTTCATTTCTTCTTTTTGCCTCTTTTGATATGTATATTAAACATAAACTATTTAAATATCTTATCTTTCTTCAAGTTATGAAAGAAGTGGAAAAGCCGTGGGGCAATGAAAAGCATTTTCTTTTCAATAAGAAATGCACTGTGAAGATTCTAGAAGTTAATCCAAAACAAATTCTGAGTTTGCAATATCATAAAAAAAGAAAAGAGCTTTGGTATTTTCTTACAGATGGCTTTGTGCAGTTAGGATTAGAAAAAAAGAAAGTAAAAAAAGGCGAAATAGTTTGGATTAAAAAATTGCAGGCCCACAGAGTTTTTGCCAGAAACAAAAAAGTTCAATTTTTAGAAATTTCATTTGGCAAATTTTCAGAAAGAGATGAAATAAGAATCGAGGATAAATATGGTAGGGGGTAAAATGGGATGGAAAGAATTTTTTAAGCCGACAATTGGAAAGATAGTCATTTTCTTAATCTTATTTTTTCTAACTTCTTATATATGGATGAATTATAAAACATTACTCCCAGAGGAAATACCAAAATTTGGAGTCCCATTTGGTTTTTATAGCAAGGCGACATCTTATATTGGAATGGAATATGAAAAACCAATTATTTATTTCAATTTTTTAAATTTAATAATAGATCTGATTTTTTGGTGTCTAATTTCATGTTTAATAATTTTAATTTATAATAAACTAAAAATAAAAAACAAAAAGAAGAAAAAATGAAGCATAGTAAAATTTATAAGCCGAATATTATTAATAAGGATAGTATGCTCCCTGGTGATCTGAAAGGGTCGCCAGATGAGTCTTTACATAAAGTTTTTAAAGCTAAAGAGACTATTATTAATATTCAAGTCCCCGGTATGGCTCTTTTGGGTAATGCCGGGCTTCCTACTCATTTTATTTTTTCTAGAATTAATTTAGGAGGGCGAGATGAAAGAAGCAATTGTTTTTGTTGACGCTAATAATTGGTATCATAATGTTAAACTATTATTTAGGCCAAGTAAGATTTCGATAGTCAAGGTTTCTAATTTAATCTGTAGAAATCTTAAATTGAAATTAAAAGAAATAAGATGGTATGCTTCAATTCCAGACATTGCAGATGGAGAAAAGGATTATTATGATCACATGAATTTTTTAGCTTTAATAGAAAAAGAAGGCGTTAAATTAATAACTAGAAAACTCCAAAGATTGTCTGCTAAGGAGATATTAAAAAAGAAAAGAGAAACGATTGACTCTTTGGATTTATGTGAAAATTGCAAACAACTTATTGAAGCAAGCTTCTTAGATTTAGCAGATATAAAAAGGAAAGAGAAAGGAATTGATGTATGGGTTGCAATAGATATGATTAAAAAATCTATGGTTGATAATGAATGTGATGTTTGTATTTTAATATCTGGAGATGGAGATTTTGTTCCTGCAGTTAAGTTGATTAAAGAAGCAGGAAAAGAAGTTTTAAGTGCCTTTGTACCTTTTGGATATTCTTCTGAATTAAGAAACAGCACTTCTTATTTTATAGTCAGAAAAGAAACTCTAACTAAATGTTTTAGAGATTATGAAAGTAAAAAGAAACATACAATAAAAGGAGATTTTGATAGTGCTGAATTAGAAAAAAGAGGTAAAAAATGAGCAGAATCATCGCAGTTGATTTAGGAGGGACAAATTTAAGAGTTGGACTTGTGAAAGATAATAAGATTTTAAAATATATTAAAAAAAAGACTCCTAAAAATCAAGAAAAGCTGTTAAAAGAAATGGTTGATAGTATTTCGAGATTGATGACAACTGATGTCAAGGCAATAGGTGTTGGAAGCCCTGGGCCTCTTGAAAATGGAATAATAAAAAATCCTCCTAACTTGCCTTTTAGGAATTTTAATTTAAAGAAATTTTTACAGGACAAGTTTAAAAAAAGAGTTGTTATAGAAAATGATGCAAAATGCGTTGCAATTGCTGAATCTAAATTAGGCTGTAAGAAAAAGAATTTTATTATTTTAACATTAGGAACAGGAATAGGTGGAGGGATAATAATTAATAATCAGCTGTATAAGGGGCAAGGTTGTGCTGGTGAGTTAGGGCATATGATTTTAGATAATGGAAAAGATTTTGAAACATTATGGAAAGAAAAAGGAAAACAAATTAAAGAACTTTTTGAGAATAATGATAAAAAAAAGCTTGAAAGAGTTGCTATGTATTTAGGGCAAGGGATTGGAAGCTTAATTAATATTTTTGATCCTGAAATTGTAATTATAGCTGGAGGAGTTAGGGAGAATGGAGAGAAATTTTTAAAAATGATTAGAAAACAAGTAAAAAAATACCAAATAATCCAAAGAAATGTTGAAATTAAATTTAGTAAATTAGAGCATCCTGGAGTTTTAGGGGCAGGATTGCTGGTGAGATGAGCTGTAAAGAAATTTTTAGACCAAGTTGGTTTAAGGTAATTGCAGTTATTTTTATACTTTTATTCTTGTATGTTCTTATAGCATTTAGTATGCTAAACTCAAGTTATACATGCAGAGTTTCTGGGGAAAAGTGCGCAGAAGAAGTGGCAAAAGCTATGCAAGACTCACAAGAGACTCTATTTATAATTTTTGGAATTCCTATTTCAATAATTGCTTGGATAATTATTGGATTAATTGAAACAAGAAGTAAAAAAAGAGGCAAAAATGAACATCATAAAACAAGTTAAAGCACCTGTAAGAATTGATTTTGGTGGAGGAACTACTGATATTTACCCATTCACGCATAAATATGGCGGGGCTGTTTTAAATGCTGCAATTAATAGATATGTTGTTGGAAAAATTATTAAAACAGATGAAAAAATTCATTTAGAATATACAGGAAATACACCAACATCTTCTGGGCTTGGAACAAGCGGGGTTATGAATCTTGTTTGGCTTGCTTTAATTTCTCAGATAAAATTAAAGAAAAAACAAGGAATTATTATAAAAAATAAAATTGATTTAGCTGAAAAAGCTTATGCTCTTGAACAAGCTTTAGGATTAGTTGGAGGAAAACAAGACCAGTATGCAGCTGCTCTTGGTGGAATAAATTTTTTAGAATTTAAAGGAGATAAAGTTAAGATTACAAAGTTAAACTTATCTAAAGATTTTATTAAAGAGCTTGAAGATAATTTGGTTCTTGTTTATACAGGCAAGCCTCATTTTTCAGGAAATTCAAACAAAGTTATGATTAATAATTTAAAAAAAGGCAAAAACATAAAAAATTTATTGAGAATAAAAAGGATTGCATATGAAATGAAAAATGCTCTGCTGAAAAAAAATTTACAGAAATTTGCTGAGCTTATGAATAAAGAAACAAAAGAAAGAAATTTACTTCATAGAATCATTGTTCCAACTCAAATAGAAAATATAATCAAGCAGGGAAAAGAAAATGGAGCAATTGCAGCAAAAGTTTGTGGAAGTGGCGGTGGTGGGAGTATTTTGTTTTTTGGAGACAAAGAAAAGTTAAAAAAGAAATTTGGGAAAAGAGTTATTGATTTTAAGTTTGATTTTGAAGGGCTGAAGTGGATGTAATCTCTAATATGTATAAATTTATCAATATAAAGATTATTTTATTTTTATGGAAAAAGAAGAGGTTTTAGAAAACTCAGAGAATTTAGAAAAGAGAAAGAAAATTAGAAGAAGATAATGATACTAATTGAGATGAATTTAAGAATTTTTTAGGTTTTAAAAATAAAAACCGAAAGGTTTATAAGTATTACCAGAGTAATACTTTTATACAGAAAATAAAATCATAATTTTTTATTTTCTGTCTCTCAAAATTTAAAAATTTTAAGATGGTAAATGAATCTGATATGGAATGTGTACCTGCAAAATTAACTAAACGAATAGTTGATGAAATGGAAGAGCTTATTAAACAGGGATGGTATGCTAATAGATCTGAACTAATTCGAGATGCAATTCGTGAATTAATTAAAAAACAAAAGGTTGCTCAGTTGGAATCTGCTATAAAAAGCGATATTCAATGGGGGCTTTATGGAAAATAATGCTGTTTCTGATACCGGGCCAATTATTCATTTAAGCGAGATTAATTTAATTAAAGTTTTTGATATTTTTTCTGAGGTAGCAATCCCTAAAGAAGTTGAGAAAGAATTGAAAAATAGCAAGATACTTCTTTTCAAAAAAATAAGAATCTTAAAATTATTGCCTGATTTTAAAGATAAAGTTAAAATATTAACAAATCAAGAAAATCTGGATTTAGGAGAAGCTTTTGCAATAGTTTTAGCAATGCAGGAAAAAGCAGATTATTTTTTAACAGATGACTTAGATGCCAGAACTGTTGCTGTAAAATACAATTTTGAAGTTCATGGAAGTATTGGAATTATATTAAGGGCATTTAGAGAAAAGATAATAAATAAAAAAACTGCAATTGAAAAAGTAAATGAATTATATGCAAAATCCTCTTTATTTATAACCAAAGATTTAGTTGATAATGTCATAAGGGCTGTTGAAGAGTTTAAAAGATAGTTAATAATTTCGTGGAAAACAATTTTCAATTCACTATCTTAATCTTTTAATTTGGAACTTCAAAAAATTTTAGTTTTTTGACAGTGATCAGAAATCTAAACTTGGGAAGATTTCTGACATTGGAAATTGTTTTGTGGGCATTAATCCTAAGTTTTGGTTCACCAAAACTTTTCATAAATCTGAAAGGTCTTTTTTGCAATTATACTCCAACTGTTTGTTGTTTTCACGTAGTTTAATGCGTTTTCAGAGAATTTTGTCCTTAGTCTCTTATTTTTTAGAAGTTTTATTATTGATTTGTAAAAATCTTTTCTATGCTTGACTGCGATTCCTGCTTTGCTGTTTCTTATTTCTGCTCCTAATCCTTCAATATCTGTTACAATTGCAGGAGCTCCAACAGAAAATCCGTGCGCGAGAACACCTGACTGACTCTCGCTCTTGTAAGGCAAAACAAGGATATCAAAACTTTTTAATTTTCTATAGAATTCCATTTCATCATAATCTTTTACTGTAAATTCTATTTTCTTTCCAGCAGAGCTTTTCATTATAGCTTCAAGAACTTTTTCTATATATTTTTTTGTTTCTTTTGCAACATGGGGTTTTAATTCCAAGGACAGAAAAGCATTTGGAACTTTTTTAACAACTTTTGACCATTGCCTTATCAAAGTCCTAAACCCTTTGTTTTCACTTGCTATTCCTGCAACACCCACAACCAAATCTTTATCAGTGTAACCAAATCCTTTTCTTGCTTCTTCTTTATTTATTTTTGAATTAACATCTTCTCTTGAGCCATGTGGGAGAACATAGACATTTTTTGGTATCTTGCCTATATTATTTTTTAAAGCTTGTTTTTGATATTCTTCATGAAAAATCCCTGCATTTAATTCTTTTAAGGATTTATCAACAAATTCTGCAAAAGGTTTTGCTAATCTTTTATAGACACTATGGTAAGTCATAACAACAGGAATACCTTCTTCTTTTATCATATTTATTAATTCAATGACTCTCCTGTTTTTGTCATTATGTGTTTCATACAACCCATATTCATGTTGAATATGGACAATGTCTGGTTTTTCTTTTTTTATAACAGCAAGGACTTTATGATGCCAGGTTTTATCTCCTTGGCTAATTATTGGATAGTCTGCTTGTTTTGCATCAGTGTGAGCTATTATCTTAAAACTAACATCTATATTTGCTTTTTTTGCATAATTTTTTAAAGCAGTTATGTAATGATTAGAATAATATGCTACTCCGCAGGAACGAGGAATATAACTTGAAATCCATATCACCTTTTTTACCATAACTAAAAAAGGAAAAGTTGTTTTAAATATGTTTTGATTTTTAATCTTTTTATTTTTTTGTATCAATAATTTGTAAGATGATTTTAAGTTTGATAGGGGTAGATTAAGTTTTGCAGATGAAAATTTTAAACTTTGTTTGGGTGTTCATAAGCTATGGTACCATAAGGACTATTTAAATACTATGGTACCATATAATATATATTTGGGATGGTACCAAAAGCTTTATATACAAATGGTACCATAAAATAATATGAAACTCCAAAAACAGGTGGCTTATAAATCAAAGGGTAAAGATTATTTTAAATGGGTTTTAATAGTCCCTCAAGAAAAAGTTACACAATTAGGTTGGAGTGAAGGGGCAGAATTAAAAGAAGAAGTTAAAGGAGATTCTCTTGTTATAAAATCAATTTCTAAAGAAGATATTAAAAAAAATCCAGAAGAGATGTTATATGAAGAGTTCAAAAAATCCATAAAAAATATTTTAGAGAGGCATCCTGCAGGATTGACATGGTCTCAGATAAGAGATAAACTTAATTTTTTTCAAAAAGCCCCAAATAATAAATGGGTAAGAAGATTGGAAAAAGAAATTGGGTTAAGAAGAATTAGGGTTGGTGGGAATACTTTTTGGAATTCAGAGTATGACACTATTTATACAATAGGTTATGAAGGCTATACAATAGAGAAATTCATAAAAAAATTAAAAGCTACTAACATGCAACAATTGATTGATGTTAGAGAAATTCCTCTAAGCAGAAAAAACGGTTTTTCTAAGACTATTTTAAGGGAAGAATTAAAAAAAGCAGGAATTCTTTATAAACATATCCCTGAATTAGGCTCCCCTAAAAGTATAAGATACCAACTACATAAAGACTGGAACTACAAAAGATTTTTTGAAGATTATAAAAATCATATAAATGATAAAGATGTTTTAGAAAATATTTCTGATATTGAAGGAAGGGCAAGAAGGAAAAAAACTATTTTATTATGTTTTGAAAGAGACTTTAAGATTTGTCATAGAAGTATAATAGCAGATGAATTGAAGAGAAGGGGTTGGAAAATAAGTCATCTATGAAAATGGTTCTTTTAAATAATTTAGTTGTTATTGGACAAGGAGCACCTAACCAATTGAAAGATGGAAGGCAATCTATTTGTGTATGTGCATATTCTTTAGACTTAAAACAGCTCATAAGAGTTTACCCGGTTCCTCTTGGATGGTTAAGAAAATGGGATATTTTTAATGTTGAAGTTGAAAAAAGTTTAACAGACCATAGAGAAAATACATGGAAGATAAAAAATTCAAAACAGGATTGGAAAAAATTAGATAAATATCTTCATAAAACAAATGAAAAATATCCTGAAGAAAAAAGAGAAGAGTTAATAAATTCTATTGGTTTTAGTGTTCTTAGCGAATTAATAAAAAATAAAAAAAGCTTTGGTATAGTAAAGCCCATAATTAAAGACTTTAAATTAGAACAAAAAAGGGATAAGACTGTTAAGCAATTAACACTCGGAGAAGCAGAGGATTTAGATGAGCCATTTACTATAATAAATCAAGAGGATTATAAGTATAAACCATATTTAGTTTATGAGTGTGAAGGAAACTGCGAATGTAAGAACAAGATTCATAACCAAAGTATTGTAGAGTGGGGATGTTATGAATTTATGAGAAAAAATTCTGGTAAAGAGATTAATTTAAAAGATAATCTTAAATTATTTGATGATGAATATACCAAATATTTACTTGTTGGCAATATTCATAAAGCCCCGCAAACTTATATTATTATTGATATATTGAGGTTTAAGAAGAAATGAAAAAAGAAAAAGAATGTTTAAATATCTTACTGAAATTTTGTTTGGTTTTTCTTGGCAATTTGTAAAATCAATAAATTTCATTATATACAAATATTTTTAAAGATAACCTTACATATATGTTTATGCCAAAAAAAGAGAAGATTGCAGGATTAACAAGAGACCAAATTAAAAAACTTGGTGCTGCAGAAGAAAAAGAGAAAAAAGCTTTAAAATTTTCAGAACTATATTTAAATTCCACTCCTTATAGAGGATGGGATAGACGTGAAGTTGGGGCTGAAGCAATAGGTAATGCAGAAGAGGCTACAGAAAATTATAAAACTATTGCAGAAGAATTAAAACAGGCCGGGAATTATGCCCTTTCTAGAAGGTTTTATGATAAAGCAATTCATGCAATTGGAGGAGCAGTAAAAGTTAATGGGGAGTTTCATCATGAGATTGATAAATTAAAAGATGAAAAAGCTGCATTAAATACATATAGAAAAGGAAGAATAGAAGGATATTTACACAAAAAAGGGAAACAGAATAAAAATTTAGAGAGTGCTGCTGTAACCTCAATTATAGGAATAATTGGGGGTATATTTTTTTTATCTCCTAACTTAACGGGAAATGTAATAGGCAACATGACAAATTCAACTTCTAATATTATTGGAGCCGTTTTGCTTGTTATTGGCTTAATAGGAAGTTTTTTCTGGTTTAGAAGTAGAAGAAGATAAATTTATCAGTTCAAGCAGTTTATTAGAGGTCTGAAATTGCAGAGGGGGGTAACTAACTCTGGAGTGTTTTTTCCCTTTTAACTTCTTCCAGCATTAATCTTGAGATAATATATTCTATTGTGGATTCTGCACCTTGATTTAAATTTATAGAATTTCTTGACAAGCCGTCATAACATCCGCCTGTTGTTTCATTGTATATCATTTGTTTTAAATGATTTTTTCCCAGGAACCAATTGAATGCAAGAACTGCTTTATCATAATATTTTTTGTTTTTTGTTATTAAATATGCTGTTAAATAGGTTTGAACCATAGAAGATGCATCTATTGGCTGCTGATCAAAGAATGCTCTTTTTCCATTTCTATTACACCAACCATTTTGTCCTATTGGGGATAATTCGTCTTTGATAAAAACAATATTTGATAGGAAATCTAAGGTTTTTTCAGCAATTTCTAGATATTCTTGTTGTTTTGTTAAATCATAAGCTAAGAAAAGTGCTTCTGGAAGTTTTGAATTAGAATAAGTTAAATATCCCTCAAACCAAGGCCAATCCTCTGTTGCTTCTTTTTTGTATAACTCAATTAAAGGGTCTATTAATTTTTTTATTTTTAAAATAATTTCTTCTTGATTATATTTTTTATAATAATGATATAATCCAATCACAGAAAAGGCCTTAGCTCTTGGAGAATTTATTTTTTCAATTAGGTTATAAGAATTATCAAAAAGTTTTTTTGATTTTTCAATCATTTCTTGGTTTTCGCTTTTATCAATTAAATAACCCAATGCCCATATTGTCCTGCCAAGAGCATCTTCGCTACTTTGGATCTGGTTTTTGGTGTTATATTCAATATTATTAAACTTCCCTTCTTTGTCCTGAACTTTTCCTAAGAATTTTAGATAAATCTCTGTAAGTTTTTTAGAAGTTTCTGATTTGTAAATTTTGTCATGCAATACAGCAACAATTAAAGCTCTTGAATTATCATCTACACTATATCCTGAAGATTTGTCAGGGACAGAAAGCTTTGCAAATTGTATACAACCAACATTATCTGTCAGATTAATTAAATGATTTAATTTTATATGAGGGTATTTTTCAGTAGTTTCTTCTCTTAATTTGACTATTTTATTAAATATAGAAAAATAACTTAATGCAACATTTTGCCATACCATTGATCTTCCAAAAGAATAAGCATTGTTTTCTAGTTTGTTTCTAAATTCATCATCAGAAAGTATTCTATCTATTGCATCTGAAAAAGATTTCGGATTTTTGAATCTGACTAAAAGCCCTCTTTCTTTGTCTAAAACTTCTTTTGCATAAACACTTGGAGTTGAGACTACTGCTTTTCCACATCCTAAAGCATAAGATAAAGTTCCAGAAACTATCTGGTTTTTATCTAAATTAGTGCAAACATAAATATCTGTTGCAAGAAGACATTCTATTATTTCATTTAGTTCAAGATATTTATTATAAAACTTTACATTATTCTCTAGTCCAAGATTTTTAACAAGTTGGATTAGCTTATTCCTATAGTCTTCTCCTTCATTTTTTCTAATTGCAGGGTGGGTTTCTCCTATAACCAAATAAATAATGTTTGGGTATTTTTTAATTAAGGAAGGAAGAGCTTTAATCATATATTCTATTCCTTTCCCTTTGCTGAGAAGACCAAATGTGGACAGCACAATATTATTTTCCAGTCTTAATTTTTTCTTAAAAGATTCTGATGACTGAAGAGAAGTATCTGGAATTCCATGAGGCACAATATAAATTTTATTTTTAGGGATTTCATAATCTTTATTTAAAATCTCAACTGCTTTTTCTGCCATAACAACAATAGCAGCTGATTTTTCTCCAATAAATCTTACAACTCTTTTTCTTGATTCATCTGGATATGGTAAAACACTGTGAAATGTTACAACAACTGGCTTTTTAACAGTTTCCAAGAAAGGGATTATATAATTTCCATATTCTCCACCAAACAAACCAAATTCATGCTGGATACAGATTATCTTTATATTATCTGAGCGATTTATTCTTTTTGCAATATTTATATAATCTTCAATGTCGTCTTTATTCATCTGCATAATTACTCTGTTGTCATAATTGTACAGACTTGATTCTTCATTCAATGCAATAACTCTTGATTTTACTTTTGGATTAGTTCTCTTATTCAAAGATGTAATTAAGTCTTGCGTAAACGTCGCTATTCCACACTCCCTAGGAGGAAAATTGCTAAGAAAACCAATTTTTGAATTTTTAAAATTTAAAATCTCTTTTTGTTTCATCTTATAATCATCTAAACTAATAATTTAACTAAAGATTTGAAGTTTATAAAATAAACTATTTTTTCTAAAAATAAAAAAATAGTTTAAGTTAAAGTTTTTATTTTAAATATTTATAGATCAGTGATTTATTATTAAAATGCAGAGAAGGTGATTAATTTTTTATCTGCAGAACTTATTAGTCTTAGAAGTTATCAATTAGAGTTTTTTAATAATTCTCTTCTAATAATTCGTAAAATGCTTGAGGATGTTTGCATGCTGGACATGTGTCTGGAGCATCCTTGCCTTCATGAACATAACCGCAATTTCTGCATTTCCATTTTACAATTTTATCTTTTTTAAAAACAGATTTATTTTTTACATTTTCTAAAAGTTTTCTATATCTTTTTTCATGCTGCTCTTCTACATCTGCAATCTCTTTAAATGAGCTTGCAATTTCTTGAAATCCTTTTTTTCTTGCTATTTTTTCAAAATTAGGATAAAGAGTGCTCCATTCCATTTTTTCACCGTCTGCAGCTGCCAAGAGATTTTCTTCAGTTGTTCCTATTTTTCCTGCAGGATAGGTTGCGGTGATTTCTAATGGCTTTCCAATTTCATTTAAATATTGGAAAAATATTTTTGCATGTTCTTTTTCATTCTCAGCTGTTTCTAAAAAAATTGCAGAGATTTGCTCATAACCTTGTTTTTTTGCTTCACTTGCAAAATAAGTGTATCTGTTTCTTGCCTGGCTCTCGCCTGTAAATGCTTTCAATAGATTTTTTTCTGTTTCACTTCCCTTTAATTGTTTCATGTTGAACAAAATAATCTATCATTTAAGAACTTTTCCATAATCCATGCAGATTGCAGTAAGCTCTTGCTTCCTTTATTTCAAAACAAAATTCTGCTTCTGGCTTATCTCTTGGGTTTAAGAAAATTTTACAAACTTCTCTAGATTCTAAAGTTGCTTCAATCCATTCAATATAATGCTCTGGTGTCATTGGATGTTCAACACTTCCAATCTTTACTAATTTTCCTTGAATAACAGGAACATGTTTTTCCAGAGAAGCATCAACTGTATTTTCTTGTTGCAAAACCATTGGCTGTCCACAACAAACTAAAGCATCTGCACCTTCATGCAGAACTTCAATTATGTTTCCGCAAACATTACACTTCCAAATCTGTTTTTGAGTTGTCATTTTATATTTTTATTAGATATGTAAAGTATTTAATATTTTTGATGTTTAATGATTATTATTATTAATTATCCTATAATCCCTAATTGTTATGTTTAACTTACTTCCTATTCTTTATAACTAAATATTATTATAAAATATTAATAAGTATAATGGAATAATCAAATCAACCAGGAATTATTTCTTTAATTCTTTCAGAAATTTTCTTTTTTTCTGGTCTAAAGTTAATCTTTTATCTTTCAGTTTATTTATGAATTTTCTGCATTCACCTTCAACGTCTTCTTTTGTGGCTATTGCTGAGATGGCTACAATTGAAGTTATACCTGCTTTTATTACATCATCGATATTTTCCAAATTAATCCCCCCAATAGCCACAACAGGTATGTTTACTGACTTTTTGATATCTTTGATTAATTTTATTCCTAAAGAAGGACCAGCATCTAACTTTGTTTTTGTTTCAAATATTGGGCTTAGGCTAATATAATCTACGCCTAATTTTTTTGCTTGGATTGCTTCTTCAACATTATGGACAGTTAAACCTATTATTTTTTCCCCCAGTAATGATCTTGCAATTTCATATGGAATATCATCCTGGCCAAGATGAACACCATCTGCTTTTACTGCTAAAGCAACATCAATTCTGTCATTAATCAAGAATATCGCTTTATTTTTACATAATTCTTTTATTTCAGCTGCTTCTTCAATCAGCTCTCTGGTTGATTTTTCTTTTTCCCTGTACTGAATTATTTTAACCCCTGCTTTTATTGCTGATTTAACATCGTCAAAAACTGTTTTTTTTGTTAATTTGTTGTCTGTTATAAAATATAAATCAATTTCATTTAGTTTTTTAGTTTTGGCTTCATTTTCTTTCTTGAAATTTTCAGAACTTTGCTTTTTTAGATACTCTTCAAAACGAATCCAAAAAGGATCTATTCTGGGATGTTCTAATTGATATTTTTTATCTCCATCAATAATCACAAT
>Ga0315285_10002341_pt1 | contig 19803 bp, 23 predicted proteins | sample YL17G09_36_MG_FD_203698 | JGI IMG/M metagenome (GOLD analysis project Ga0315285, IMG submission 203698) | Sediment microbial communities from Yellowstone Lake, YNP, Wyoming, USA - YL17G09_36 | ecosystem: Environmental > Aquatic > Freshwater > Lake > Sediment | place: USA: Wyoming | collected...
GGTCTTTTCTTAACCTTAACCACTTTAGGAAAACCCGAATGGCGATCAAGTAATAATGTTGGGTGGAAATGCCGGCCTTGTTTTTAATCAGACTCTTTTGGAAGCCGTCAATTAAATCAAGATTAACCTTCATTGGTTTAATGTCCCCGGTATAATCAGAGAATTTGGTCAGATAACGTTGGTAGTTCTCAATGGTGGACTTGGCCTTTTGACCTTTGGTTTTTTCGTGGTTGATGAATTCTTTAATCAGTTTTTTCATTTTTTCTTTTCGATCAGCCAAAAGAGAACGTCAAAAGCGGACCCGAACAGATAAGAAAAAAGTATAATTGTTACCAGAAAAAGCAGTTGTTCCATTTCCACCTCCTAAACAAAAACCCGGCGCTTGCGACACCGGGCGTTATTATTATAACGACTTATCCGCAAGCTAAGTCAAGATATCAAATTGTTAAGTTACTTTACCCAAACTTTGACACAACGATCTCTTTCTTTCTGATAGGAATCTTTCAGATCATTCGCTTTTTTTGAAGAAAGAGGACATCCATCCTCTCTACCTAAGTAGTGGCAATGTGAATTCCAACTGTTATTATAAACCAATCTGACATTTTCGTAACATTTTTTTAGCTCAATCTCGGGTCTTATTTGGAACCAATAAAACCAACCTGCGAGAAGCAAAAAAGCAACCAAAATAGGCCAGTATTTTGTCATTTCTTCTTATCAGCCAACACCCCATTAATTAATTTGGCTAACGCCTCTGCTATTTTATTTGGGTCTTTTAAATTCTCTATTATGCTAGTATTAATTGCTCCAGCGAGACCCCTAAAAGAACCCTCACCCATATTTCCTGTTTCTAATCTACAAAGAGCGTATTCTAGATGAAGACAGCCTATGCCTTGTTTTTTTCTTACCATACTCTTTTCACCCCCCTTACTTTGCTAATTCTCTCATTAAAGCAATATCTTCTTTGGTAAAAATTTCTTCATTGATTGCCCACCGAACCGACCGGGCAATTCTACCAGTTGGTCTAACATAGTTTTTTCTGTAAAGTTCTTTGACTGTTCCACCTTCACCCTTACCGGAGACGATAGTTCTTCTTCCCGGAGCACCCCAAATCTTGAGAAACAAGCGGATTTGACTAAGAGACATTAAACTAATTTCTTCTTTTTTCATTGAAAACAAGAATAACATCTATTACATCCTTTGTCAAGTGGACAAATTTTCTCTCTTTAATTAAGCTTCTTCTAGGCACAAGGACTAACAACCACTTGACAGACTTGACGACATGTGTTATAAAGAATTCACCGACCTGGTTAAGGAACTTAAAGGGCCGGGAAAAGATTTTGACCTACGTGGTCGAGATTTTTTCTCGGCCTTTTTTGTTGAGAAAAATTATCTAATACCAGTCGCTAAAGAAACATTTTAAAAAAAGGAGAAGGAGTAGCAGATGACCACTCCAACAGAAACACAATTTAAACCAGCTTACATACCAATCCGATGTCCAAACTGTCGAGGCAGGGGTCGTGTTAATTGGGACAAAGAGGAGTGTATTTCTTGTAAAGGAACTGGAATTTTAAAAGTTCCACCAGCAGCAGAAGAAGAAGCAGTAGCAGGAGGCGAATATGACAGAAAAGAACCTTAAAAAACAAAAACCCATCGGGGGTTTCATTAAAATTCACCGGAAGATTTTTGAGTCTGATATTTTTCAGGATAAACCTGCTTTTTGGTTCAAGCTCTGGGTTTGGATGATCGGGCGAGCAAGATTCAACAAGGGAGAAAAATTAGACCGAGGCTGGCTTTTAACCACCTATAAGGAAATGGCGGATATAGCCTCTTACAAAATCGGTTACCGAAAACAAAAACCAACCAAAAATCAGATTGACAAGTTTATGAGATTCTTACGAAGGACCCAACGAAGTGAGTCAACGAAGACGACAAGGGGCGTAAAGATTTTCATTAAAAATTATGCCTATTATCAGGACTTGGGGAGATATGAGAGGACTCACGAAGACGCTAACGAAGACGACAAGAAGACGACAGATGGACGACACGATAGAGAAGAAGGAATAAGAATTAGAAAGAAAGATATATTGGTTGATAAACAACCGAAAGAAAAAGAATTAGTTCCTTATAAGGGAAAATACTCATCCCTTAGCAGTTTAACGGAAGCCGACCTAATCGGGATTGCCACCAAATATCGGGTGCCGATCGCCCTTGTCAAACTCTGCCTCGAAGAAATGACCAACTGGTGCGAGGCTAAAGGCAAGACCTACAAAAATTACAAAAGCGGTTTAGCGAATTGGGTGTTAAGAGAAGCCAAAAAAATGATGAAAGAAGGGAGGCAAAATGACAACAAACGTGGCATTGATGCCCGGCATATTTGAGGACCCGGATGAATCCAAATACGAGGAAGAATGGTTAGTGGTGATGAACACCAAAGCCGAATACACCTTGAGCAAGATTCAGGCCCAGGTTTTAAAACAAGCCATCGCCACCGGCGAAAGAGGGATTGTAATGTTCCAGACTTTTGCCATTTCCATTCCTTACATCGCTGAATTTTACCAAGTGCGAAGGTTTTTAAAAGGGGCTTTTCAGTTACCGGCTAGAGCCAGTGAAAAACCTTATGAGCCAGTTTCACCAGAAAAGTGGGAAGAATTTAAGAAAAAAGTTTATCAGAATCTTGGTAAGTCAAAGTAAAAAAACAATGAACGAACAACAAAAGATTGATTTCCGACCATCGGTGGAGATTCCGGACTTTGACGGAGATTTTGAAAAGCAAATGGAGTGGGTCAAGTCGTTACCGGAGAAAGAATGGCTCAAATTATTCGAACAGGAAGGCAGTGATTAAAAATGGCATTAGTGAAAGGGCAGAATTAAATGATATTTGAAATGATTTTGACCAAGCAAGAAGGAGAAAAACTAGAGCGGATCCTGATGTATTGTTCCAGGGAACACCCACTTGAAAAAGTAAGGAAGCAGGCAAACTATTTTTTGGATGTTTTACAGACGAAGCTGGTTGAGTTGGCTTTAAAGCAGGAGCAATTAACTCTAGATGAAAAATGAAGTGCGATTTTCTTTATTGGAAAAATTATTTACCAAAGTGCCGAAAGGATTATTTACGGAAGTTTATGATAGACGGCAAGGTTCAGGAGATGAGCGACTGCCAGGATTGTGCGGATGGCTTTGACATTGAGTCGCCACCAAAAAGTTCTGGCAAAAAAAGAAAGGAACAATGAAAAAAGAAGCAATAAAAGAATTTAAAGAAATATACTTTAAAGAATTTGGAGTTCGGCTTTCGATGGCAGAAGCCACCGAGAAAGCCACTTGGTTATTTAATTTGTTCAAGGTTCTCTTAAAAAAAGAGAGACTTGACAAAGCAGTTCAAACTAGGTCATGATGAAAACAGGGCTGATAAAAAATATGGGCGGGCTACCAAATCCTCAAAAAAGGTTTTACTTAGTTTATTGCCGTAAGTCTTCGGAAAGTGAAGACCGTCAGGTAGAATCAATCCCCGATCAGTTAAGAACTCTCAATTCCCTAGTTGACCCCAAACTTATTCTCAAAGTTTTCAAAGAATCTCAATCAGCTAAAGCTCCCGGCCGTCCCCTTTTTAATGAGATGGTGGAACTGATTGAAACAAGTGAGGACATCAAGGGGATTCTTTGTTGGAAGCTCAATCGTTTGTTTAGAAATCCTTTAGATGATGGCAAGATTCGCTGGCTTTTACAAGCCGGTAAAATTGATGAGATTGTTACTCCCAGCAAAACCTATTACGAAGCGGATTCCGATTTTGTCATGGCGGTTGAAGGCGCCCAGGCCAATCGGTTTATCCGGGACCTTAGGGAAGACGTCAAAAGAGGCCTTGCTTCAAAAGTAGAAAAAGGTCATTTTCCTGGTTTGGCTCCTACTGGTTACAAAAATGATCGACATAAGGAAAAAGGCAGAAAAACCATTTCTCCCCACCCGGTCTTCTTTAGTCTGATGAGAAAAGTTTTTGATTTGGCTTTGACTGGCAATTTCAGTTTGAAAGAATTAACCCAAAAGGCCAACCAATTTGGAATCATCAGCAGTCGAGGTAAGCCACTAAGTAAGAGCCAGTTTCATCGGCTTTTTCAATCCCCTTTCTACACCGGCAAGTTTCTTTACAACGGCCAGCTTTATCAGGGCCAACACAAACCCTTGCTTGCTGAAGAAGAGTTTGAGCTTTTACAGGAGATCCTTTCAGAAAAATCAAGACCAAGGAAACAGAAACACGAAGCCTTGACCGGCTTGATCCGTTGCGGTTGTGGGATGATGTTCACTTATGAAGAAAAGCACAAGACCTACAAGAACGGTCAGTCCCAAACCTTCAAATACTATCGCTGTTCTAAAAAATCCAAAACCAAGAAGTGTGATCAACCTTGGGTGCGGGCGGAGGATTTAGAAAAACAAGCCCTTGATTACTTGGCCCAAATAGAAATCTCTCCCCTTTTTGTTGAGTGGGCGGGCAAGTGGCTTCAAAAAGAAAGAGAAGAAGAGAACCAACTCAAAGAACAATCCCGGCAGTTATTACAAAAACAACACACGGAAACAAAGCAAAAACTCTCCAAAGTGGTCGAAGCCCGAATCACCAACGCCACGATTGAGAAAGAAGAAGTGGATGAGGTCTATAATCGGTTGAAAATTGAGAAAGCGAGTTTAGAAACCAAGATAGCCAAGATTGATCAGCAATTTGATGACTTGAATGATTTAACTTTAAAAACTTTCGACTTTGCTTCCAAAGCAAAACAAAGGTTTAAAAAGGGCAGTATAGAAGACAGGAAAATTATCCTAAAAGCAATCGGCTCGGACCTAACATTTAAGGGGAAAAACCTAGCCATTCAGCCACGAACCCCCTTCTTAATCATCAAAAGGGGTCTTGAAAAGACTTTAAGCCAAAACCCCTCGGCTCGGACTCAAAAAAGGGGCGAAACACAGGGCCTACCAATATGGGTGGGAAGTGTTTCAACCCCTTGGAGCGGGTGATGGGATTCGCACCCACGACCTTCTCGTTGGCAACGAGACATTCTACTGCTGAACTACACCCGCTGGTGGCAAGGGGCGGAGTCGAACCGCCATCTCATGTTTTTCAGACATGCGCCGTGACCACCTTGGCTACCTTGCCTGGTGGACGAGAGAGGACTCGAACCTCTGACCTTCCGGATGTAAGCCGGGCGCTCTAACCAACTGAGCTACTCGTCCTGGTGCGCTCGGTGGGACTCGGACCCACACGCTCCGAAGAGCATAGCTCCTCAAGCTATCGCGTATGCCAATTCCGCCACGAGCGCTCAGTGCCGAAGGCGGGAGTCGAACCCGCACTCCAAAAGGAACACAGTTCTGAACCGTGCGCGTCTGCCAATTCCGCCACTTCGGCTGGGTGAGACAATTCTAGCAAATTTTTCTGATTTTTTCTACTTTCGAGAGATATTGTAAACGGTCGGATAAAAAAGGAAAATGGCCGGAGAATCTTCAACCAAGAAGCGTTGAAAATCTAAGTAAATTTCTTTTCTTTTTTCCTGTTCAAAAGTTTTTCGACCGTCTTCTAAAAGTTTATCCAGTTTAGGGCTTTTATAATGGCTCAGGTTAGAAGCCTGGGTTGAATGCCAAAGAGCGTATTGATCCGGATCGCGAGGGATTTGTTGACTGACCAGTAACACCTCAAACTCTTCATCAGGCGATTGAATAATTTGAATGACCACTTCAATTCCTAACTTTTCCCAATCTTTCTTGATTTCTTCGGCAATGTTCAACAAAGAGGAAATGGTCGAAAGAGTGATTTTTTCAATTGTTTTTCCCCCTTCACTTTGACCAAGAAGACTTTTGGCATTTTCGAGGTCATAATGGTAGGGCTTAACCGTGCTGTTGTAAAACCATGAGTCAGGGCTAAAAGAGCTCAAAGCTCTTGGTGACCACTTTTTCTCAAGGGCATAAGCCAAAGCCTGACGAACCGGTTTATCGGCAAATTGACTTAATTGGGTGTTAAAAAAAAGAGCGGTATAACGGTTATATTTAACGTTGGTTTCAATTTTCGTTCTCGCCCACCCCTCTAACTCACCAGGGGCAATAATGTCTTCTAAATAATCAACCTCGCCTAATTTAAAACCGGTTTTGGCCGCCTCTTCATTGGGATAAAAATGAAAAATGAGCGTCGGTTTGGTTTGATCATCAAGGGGATTCAAAACTAACTTTCTAATAATTTGTCCACTTTCTTCTATTAATTTGACTCGGTAGTCACCAAAACCAATAAGATTTTTTTTAAAGATAGGCCGGGAAACAACGGAAGGAAAAGGTGAAAAAGGTTCCTTCAGTTCAAATTTAAGCTTTTGGTTATCCAAAGTTTCTGTTTTGACGTCACTAAAATTATAATTGATGTCTTTGGCGGTCACGGCAGAACCATCATGCCATTTTTCTCCCCCTTTTAAGGTAAAAAGGTAACTTTGGCCATTATCGGCCGTTTCCCAGGATTGGGCTAGCCCAGGTTCAACCGAACCATCAGGTAAGGGGATGGTTAAACCATAACTAATCAGACTGGTGATCTCATAAGGTAAATTACTGAGAGAGTAACGACCAACCAGACCAATTTTTTTTTGGTTGCCTCCGAAGCCTGTCTTCATTAATTTTGGCAAGAAAAAAATGACCAGTAGGGTGGTAGCTAAGGAGAAAATAATCAGCCTCCGGTGTTTCTTCCAAAAAACTTGAGAGAGACGAAAATAAAAACGAATTTTGGGCCACCTCATCAAAGGAAAGCCCCAAGAATTGAGATGATCAGAAAAAGGGCCGCAGTCACGATTGTTGCCATAAACAAAATTTTTTCCATCCCTCTTTTAGAACGGTAAGATTCACTACCACCACCACCAAAAATATTCCCCAAACCCGTTCCCCGAGATTGGAGAAGAATGAAAGTCATTAAAACGACCGCCGCCAATAATTGGCCAATAGTAATAATTGTTTTTAAAACCATTCCTTGTTAATAATCCAGCTTATTATACATCGGCACTTCGTGCCTCTCATTTCAAGCGCTAGCGAGAAATAACTCTAATCCTCTTCGAGTATTATACAGCGGCACTTTGTGCCTCGATAATCCTCTTCGAGTATTATAATACAGACTAGTCAAAAAGCCAAAAAAGAAAAGTGTTTATGAGACTGATCAGGAAAGAAGAGATTAAAAGGACGACAAAAGTCCCGAGAAACATGGAAGGAATGATAAATCCTTGATAAGAGAAACCCGGGAATTGAAAACCAACGATCTCTAAATAAGGGACAAGCAAGGTGACGAGATAAAGTGAGAAGACATTGGCCACCCAACGAAAGGCCCCGAGAGTAATGAGGTTAATGGGTAACAAAAGCAGACGAATCAGAGGTTTGAGGGCTAAATTGATGGCCGTCAAAACCGCCGAGGTGAAGAAAATGCCCGTCAAACCCTGCGAGATTTTAAAACCGGCAAACAAAGAAGAAACCAGAATTAAAGCGACGCTGTTAATAAGGAAACTTCTAAGTATTTTCTTCATCTTGATGATTGTTTAGTTAACTCTTTTTTAGCACTTCTTTTTTTAACTGTCAATTTAATCAGGAAAAAAAGAGCGGCGGTGAGGATGAAAAGAAGACCCACCAGAGGCAGAATTAATTCCCAAAAAAGAGATTTAATTTTTAGGGACTGACTGAATTTTTGACTATCAAGGGAGAGGTTTATTTTTGCCTCCCCGAGTTTGAACCAGTTTTGGGTGAACAATTCAAGCGGGATGATTAATTGGCCGTAAGGCGGGACGATTTGTCTCGTCGGTTCTGACAGAACTTTGACTTCCAGATTTTTCCCGTTGATTTCGATTGGCGGTTGGTAAAGAGCGGTCGGTCCCAGATTATTGATGACGATTTGCCCTTTCGTTTTCCAACCCGTAAAAATGGTTTCGGGCAAATCAAATTTGGCTTCGAGCTTGCTCTCGGAAAGGTTTTCAAACTGACCAAAATTGACCTGAATATTTTTGGTCTCGGATTGAAAGTCACGATAAGCGCCAGCGGGCGCCGGCAGTTGGCTGTCGATCCCATGAAGGGCAAAAGCAAAGTGGTTCAAGTCCGTTTTGTCAAAGAAATCGACACCACCGGTCGTTTTTTCCCAGGTGGGGTCAACGGGCACCCAGATTTTTTTTTCATCATCCCAATACTCAGGCCAAGAATGAAGGACGTCAGTCACCAGACTTAAAGGACGCAGTTTCGGGTTGGTGGTGTAGGCGTAACCATTGACTTCCCGGGCAGGCACGCCCACCGCCCGAGCCAGGGTGATGAATAAATCGGTGAATTCCATACAAGTCGCCTGGTCTGGCTGATTCAAGGCTTCAAGACCGCCCAACCTTTCCACGCCGGCTTCCACTCTTTCGTAATCATAACTGAGATGTTTGACAACAAAATCATAAACTTCTTTGATTGATTTCAATTCTTTGGCTTTGGTGGAAATTAAGGGATCATTGATAGGCCAATATTTTTGTTCCAGCAGATTTTTTTGCAAAGTGTCGGCTTCCGGTACAGGAAAATTTTTTTGGGGTTGAGAAAAGATTTTCACCTTTCCCGTGGCTTCGATTGATAATTTTTCTTTACCCGCAAGGGAGTACTTAGCCAGCCAATTACCGTCTTCGTCAACCCGGACGTTTTCCGGTTTGGGCTCAAGGGATTGAAGGTAAACTTTTTGGAAGGCCGTGTCTGGAGGCAAGGCAATTTCTGTGTAGGCCGGGGTCAGCTTATCATTTTCGAGGTGATAATCAAGGATAAAATTAAAAACTTGAAATTGACCAAAGGCTGCGCTCACTCCAGAATTGGTCAATTGGCTTTGGCTGAATTGATAAACGTAGTTTTCCCCTTCTTGGGTGGTGGCCACTGGTTGAGGACTGATGTAAGCGGCCGTGCCAAAACTCAGGGGAACCAGGAGTTCCAATTGGTATTGGTCAATTTCTGAAGCATTGGCCAAGCGTGGGACAAGGACTTCCCAGACTTGGCCATTTTTATTGACCAAATCCAGGACGTCGTAGGTCAAATTAAAAGTCAGGGTTTGATCTTTGCCGACCACTTGTTGTTGGAAGAAAAGGACAATCGAGGTCGAATCTTCGGTTTGTTTGACTTCCGTTTCAATCGGGCCTTGCCCATCAAAAGCCTGAATATTCCTGATTTTGGCCGATTGAAAGTTAAGCGAATATTGAGTGGCATATACATTGGAGAGTTTATTGGTCAGGGAAATTTCTTGGCTAACATGAGCCACGCCATCCGCTCTGGTTTGGTAGCTAACCTTGTAGAAGGTCGTAAATTCGTCAGTAGAAAAAACGGAAGAGTGGCCAAGAAAGACAAAAGAAATCAACAAAGAGATCATCAACAGAATTTTTTTCATTAAGTTCATTCTAAATAAAGTCACCGTCTTTGACAAGGAAAAGAAACAAAGATAAAATTAAATTTGAGAACCTTGGTTCTCAAATTAGATTCTTGAGTCTCCCCGCCCTGGCGCGGTGAGAGACGCGAACTTTAAATAACAGAAACCGGATAGAGAGGAGAGAAGATGGCTGAAAAAGGCAAGTGTCTCGATTGTGGTAAAAACCGCTATCTCACCAGTGAGAATTATTGCATCGAGTGTGTGAGGAGGCGACTCAATCGAGAAGACAATCACACCGCCAACAACCAAACGGCCAAACCATCCTCAAACACTTGATCAAAACTTCACCATCAAACTACCCGGCAGACGTGGCTGGAGAGACAGAGGCAGGAGGGAAACGAAAGGTTAAGTCAAGTTGTCCCTGTTTTGCGGACGCCCCTTAACCAATCGTGAAATCTTTGCCTCTCCAGCCTCCCTTTTTCCCCTTGACAAGCCTTTTCTCTTTCGGGTATTATTAGGAAAATCATGCCAGTCACCCTCTACAAACGTCAACGCCAGATTCTTGATTTTATTACCCAATACATTCAGAAGAACGGTTATTCCCCCACTTTAACCGAAATTGCGGAGGCTCTGGGCGTTTCCTCTCTGGCCACTGTTCATGAACATTTAGCGGCGATGGAAAAAAAAGAGGTTATCAAACGCTACGACGGCGCCGTGCGCGGGATTGAACTGGCGGATAAAAAATTGGGCCAACTGATTAAAGGCGTCGAGTTACCAATTATGGGTTTTATCGCCGCCGGCCAACCCATTGAGCCTTATACTGATCCTCACGCTTCGATTAATGTTTCTCCTTCACTATTAACCGGTAAAAAAAGAGCTTTTGTCCTCCAGGTCAAGGGTGAATCGATGATTGATGAGGGGATTTTGGATGGCGATTACGTCATCATTGAACAACAGGAGTCGGCTCAAAATGGCGAAATTGTTGTCGCCCTTTTGGAAAATGGTTTCGCCACTTTAAAGCGTTTTTTTAAAGAAGCCACCCGAATTCGGCTTGAACCGGCCAACGCCACCATGTCTCCGATTTTTGCCAAAAACGTTAAAATTCAGGGGAAAGTCGTCGGCGTCATTCGCCGTTTTTAGGAGTGAGCCTTTTTCTTGAACTTTCTGAGTTTAAACCAGACGTAGAATATAACTAAGCCGAAACCAAGTGCGAGAATAAGGACATCAAATTTCTTGAAATAGACTTCTAAAAGGCGCCAATTTTCTCCCAAAAGAACTCCCAAATAAGTTAAAACCGCGGACCAAAGAAAAGCCCCCAAGAGAGTGTAGACAGAAAATTTAAGCGGATTCATTTGGGCAAAACCGGCGGGCAAGGAAATGAAGGTTCTCACCACCGGCAACAACCTCGAACCAAAAGCAATCAGTTCCCCTTTTTGGCGAAACCATCTTTCGGCCGTTTCCACCTCCTCATAAGTGATAAGGAGATATTTTCCATATTTTTTGATTAACTGGCGAACGAATTTCTCCTGTCCCCAGTAACCGAGAGCGAAAGCAAGCAGCGAGCCGGTGAGATTGGCCAAACTGCCCACCAGGACTACAAGCCAAAAATTGAGTTTGCCTAAACCGACTAAAAAACCGGCAAAAGGCATCGTCACTTCCGAGGGAATGGGTATTAAAGCGGATTCTAAAGACATCAGGAGAAAAATCGCTCCGTAGCCCCAAGAGGAGATGGAGTTAATAATCCAGTGGCTAATCAATTCAATCATTTTTTATCCACCCTAATCGCCAATTCCGGGCAGTTGACCTCGCAAGTTTGACATAAACGACATTTTTCGGCAATAACCTGGGGTATGGGTTTGTCTGTCAAGCCTTTTTTTTGGCCAAAAAGCAAAGCCTGGCTGGGACACTTGGCCAAGCAGAGGCCACAGCCTTTACATAAGCCGGTAAAAACGGTCCACTCTCCTTTTTTTACTTTAGTGGTTTTTGGAGAAAAGCCTTTGGCTTTTTTCGTGGTGGCGCTACTCCGCCTCTGGCGGAGCTTCGTCGACCGCCGTCTCCTCGCCACCGATGAATTAAAATTCTTCATCTTTAAATTTTTCACCGAGTTTTTCTCTCAAACATTCTCTAATGGTTTCTTTTTTAACCAGTTGGGTCAAGGCCAAAATTTGCTTTAAAGCCTGAAGATTATTTTTCTCTTTTATCACCTTTGTACGCTTGCCTTGATAGGGCTCGGTTCTTTTTTTCACTTTGGTGGAGAGAAGGACGAGGTAGTCGGCTTGGTTAAATTTGGGATAGACCGCCTCTTCCCCGAAAACCAAAAAAGCCAGTGAAGCTCCGCCTCGCTGTTCCACCCCGAAATTGGGAATGTAGAGTGCTTTTTGACCTTCTTTAAAAGCGGCTTTGGCTAAGACTTGAGCGATTGTTTGGACGCCTTGACCGCCTTCTCCGGCGATTAAAATTTTCATGGACTAATCTCCCCGATTTTAAAGATTTTTTCTAATTGGCTCATTCTTTTGACTGTTTCCGGGGCGTTGGTGCGCCAGTTGGTGGGACAAGCAGCCACAGATTCCACCAAAGAAAAATTATTTCTGATTTGGGCTTGGATGGCCTTTTTCAGATAATTTTTTAATTCCATGGGTTGGTTGGTTGAACCGCGGGCAAGATAAGCGTCTTTTCCCACCACCCAGGAAAGGACTTCCGGCCCATGCAGGGTTTTGCCTGTTTGCTTGGTTTTTTTGCCTAAAGGCGTGGTAGTGGTGATTTCCCCCTCCACCGTGGTGGGCGCCAGTTGACCGCCGGTCATGGCGTAAAGGGTGTTATTGATAACCAGAGTGGTAATCGGGTCGTTTCTCATCGCCGCAGACATGGTATGTTGAAGGCCAATGGCGTAAGCGCCGCCATCCCCCAAGTAAGCGATGACGATTTTTTTTGGGTCGGCCATTTTCAATCCCACCGCCGTGGGTACGGTCCGGCCGTGATGGGTCTGGGCTGTGGCCAAGTCAAAAAAATCCCAAGCCAGCAGTGAACAGCCGATATCCACCAAGAAAACGACCCGGTCGGCGAGGTCCATTTCGTCGATGACTCGACCGAGCATATTGAGGACGATGGGATGGCCACAACCAGGACAAAAAAGGTGAGGCTTTGACTCGATTTTGAAACAGTTAGGAAATTTTGGCGATTTCATTTTCAATTTCTTCCGGGGTGAATCCCACCGCCGGTTTATAGTATTCGATTAAAGGGAAAGGGATTAGAACTTCGTCTTTAAAAAGGCTGGCCAGTTGGCCTTCGGCTGATTCGATGACGACGATTTTTTGGGCGGATTTGATCGCCTCCAAACAGGCTTGGCGAGGAAAAGGCCGAAGGGTAATCGGTCGAAAAAGCCCCACGAGTTTTTTCCTGGCTCTTAATTCGGCCACCGCCACTTTGGCGGCAGCGGCGACAATCCCGTGAGCGAGCAAAACCACTTTGGCTCCTTGGGTTTGAAGACTTTCGCTCTCTTCTATTTGAGCCCGAACCTTTTGGTATTCTAGGTGGTAGGCCTTGATAATGGCGCCGATTTCCTCTTCTTGATTAAAACAATTGCGGAGATTGGTCGTGGTGGTGAGCAGAGGTTCGGTTTTCACCACTGGACCACCCTTGATGGCCACTTCACCCATCATTTTCCCTTGATAACCGTCGGCCAAAAGAAAAGTCGGCCAGCGGTAGCGCCAGGCAGTTTGAAAAGCCTTGAAAGTGTAGTCATAAAGTTCCTGCAAACCGGCGGTAGAGTAGACCACGCGAAAACCTTCGCCGTTGCCCCCGTAGCAAGTTAGTCTGACTTCTTCTTGGGAATAAATCACCGTCGAGGTGGATAATCCCCCTCTCTGAAGAATCATCGCCACCGTCGGTACTCTTAAAGCTTCCGCCATGGAAAAAGCATCCTGCATCAAAACGTTGCCTGGACCAGCCGTGGCCGTAAACGCCGGCACCCCCGCTAAACAAGCCCCGATCAGGCCAAAACCGGCCGCCATTTCATCCTCGGCTTGGAGAAATTGGAGTTGCTTGTTTTCCGAGCAGAAAAGGGCCCACTTTTCCATAATTTCTGTTGAAGGGGTAATTGGATAACCGAACATCATTTTGGCGCCCGCCTCTTTGGCAGCCTGGGCGAGAACATAATTACCCATGAGAAATTGCTTCGTCATGCTACACTAGTGATTGTATGGGGACGCTTTATCTAGTGTCAACACCGATTGGCAATTTAGAAGATATCACCTTAAGAGCGAAAAGAATTCTCGGTGAAGTTGATTTGATTGCCTGTGAAGATACCCGAAAAACAGGCTTATTACTGAAAAAATTAGGCATATCCAAAAAAGAATTTCTTTCTTATTACGAAGAAAACGAATTGGCCAGAATTCCGTTAATCATGGAAAAGCTTAAACAGGAAAAAAACATCGCTTTAGTCAGCAATGCCGGGACACCGACGCTTTCTGACCCTGGTTTTAAATTAGTCAGGGAAACACTTCAGGCAGGCATCAGAGTTGAGGCCGTGCCTGGGGCCTCCGCCGCTCTCACTGCCTTAGTGGTTTCAGGCTTGCCCACCGATAAATTTCTTTTTCTTGGCTTTTTACCTAAAAAAGCAGGCAAGAGGAAGAAAGTCCTTGACTCGCTGCCGACGAAAACAACCATTCTCTTTTTTGAATCCCCTTTCCGCTTGCTCAAAACGCTTAATGAATTAAAAACTCTTTTTGGTGAGATAGAAATCGTCCTTTGCCGGGAATTAACTAAAATTCATGAGGAAATCAGGAGAGAGAAAATCAGTAATTCTCTGACCCATTTTGACAAAAACCGACCAAAAGGCGAGTTTACCCTTCTATTTAGAATTCCTCTAAAGTCGAAACATCACCTAGAGGCAGGCCCAGTTCTTTCGCTTTAAGGAGCCTTCTGACAATCTTGCCTGATCTTGTTTTAGGGAGCTTGGCCATGAACTCAATTTCTCGGGGATAGGCATGACCAGCTAATTCTCTCTTGACATAGGTCTGAATGGCCTTCTTGAGTCCCTCAGAGGCTCTCTGACCGGGCTTCAGACTGATAAAGGCCTTGATGATCTGGCCCCGAAGCGGGTCCGGTTTACCGATAACCCCAGCCTCCGCTACGGCCGGATGGGAAACCAAGGCAGATTCAACCTCAAAAGGGCCAACTCTTTCCCCGGCCGTTTTGATGACGTCGTCCGCCCGGCCGACAAACCAGAAATAGCCATCTTTGTCTTGATAGGCTAAATCGCCGCTAATATACCAACCGCTTTTGAAATAGCTCTCATATTTCTTTTTTCGCCGCCAAATTTTCTTCATCATCGCCGGCCAGCCCGGTTTGAGGGCCAGGTTACCGATTTGGTTGGTTTTCAAGGGTTTTCCCTGGTCATTAACAATGCCCGCCTCGACCCCAGGAATCGGTTTCCCCATCGACCCAGGTTTAATCGGCAAACACGGATAATTGGCGATGAGAATCGCCCCGGTTTCGGTTTGCCACCAGTTATCGTGAAAAGGCAGGCCAAAGGTTTTTAAACCCCAGTAAATCGCTTCCGGATTCAAAGGTTCGCCGACGGAAGCTAAATGACGTAGGGAAGAAAAATCATATTTTTTGGTTAAACCTGAATCTTCAGCCGCCAGCATCCTGATGGCGGTGGGGGCGGTGTACCAAACGGTCACCCGATAATCTTGAATCAACTGATACCATTGCGCCGGGTCAAAACGACCGGCGTAGACCAAAGTTGAAGCCCCATTTGACCAAGAACCCAGGATTTCGTAGGCGATACCGGTGACCCATCCCGGATCAGCCGTACACCAATAAACATCACCTTCTTTAAGGTCAAGTACCCATTGGGCGGTTAGATGTTCTTGGAGAATGGCCCGATGGGTATGAATAACGCCTTTTGGTTTACCGGTCGTCCCGGACGTGTAGAGCATGAAGGCCGGGTCATCGGGGTCCATTTTCACCACCCTCAACGTCTTGGGCGCTTTGGCAATTAAGTCGGAAAGAGCATATTTTCCCTTGACGCTTTTTTGAGCGTCAATGAGAACAATCTTTTTCAAGGCTTTTAATTGGGATTCAATTTTGGCCACTCTGGGATAAAGCTCTTTATTAGTGATAACGACTTTGGCGTCCGCGTTCTCCAAGCGGTCAAACAGGGCTTGATAACCAAAAGCAGAAAAAAGAGTCCCGGCAATCGCCCCGATTTTAAGTGTCCCCAAGAAGCCAAAAAAGAGCTCCGGCACCCTGGGCAGAAAAAAGAAAACCCGGTCGCCTCTTTTCACCCCTAATTTTTTTAAAACCTGACCGAACTGATTGGAAAGCTCCTCCAATTCGGCAAAGGTATACTTAGCTTTCTCGCCTTTTTCTCCGTGCCAGTAAAGAGCGATTTTATTTTTTCTTTTACCTTGGGCCTGGCGCGAAACGGCGTTATAGGCGGCGTTGATTTTTTTGTGGGGAAACCAGTCAAGGGCCTTTTCGGCCTCCGACCATTTGAAAGTGGCGTAAGTTTGGGCATAATTTTCCAGGTTGGGTTTGCCTTTCAGGTTTTTATCGTGGACTTGAATCAGTTTTGTTTTCATTAGAGCTCGAGAAGATTTTTACCCGTCATTAAACTGGGTGGTTCCAGTCCCAATAGGCCAAGAACCGTGGGTGCCACGTCCGCCAAAAGGCCTTTGTTCAGCTGCCGACCGGCTTGGTCAATCGTTTTGCTGACCACTATCAAAGGGACGGGGTTGGTCGAGTGTTTGGTGTCCACGGCCCCGGTTTTCAAGTCAATCATTTCCTCAACGTTGCCGTGGTCGGCGGTGATCAGACAAACACCGCCTAAGTTCAGGGTCGTCGAAACGACTCGGCCAACGCAATCATCCACGGTTTCACAGGCTTTTATCCCCGCTTTTAAAACCCCGGTGTGACCGACCATATCCGGATTGGCGTAATTCACCAGACAAAAATCATAAAAACCGGTTTTAATTCTTTTAATCAGTTCTTCGGTCACCCCATAGGCGGCCATTTCCGGCTGAAGGTCATATGTTTTCACCTTAGGTGAGGGAATTTCCACCCGGTCTTCACCCGGAAAGGCTTTTTCCCGCCGGCCGTTGAAATAATAGGTAACGTGCCGTTCTTTTTCGGTTTCGGCAACGTGGAATTGCCTCAAGTCTTTTTCCGCCAAAGCACGAGCTAAGGGCATTTTGACCGCTTCAGGCACAAAAGCCACGGCCACAGGCAAATCCGGCTCGTATTCGGTCATCGTCACCAAAAACAAATCATCCAGGATTTTTTCTCTCTTAAAGGTGGTCGTTTCGAGAGGATGATACTGTTTTTGGCCGTAGCGTTCCGCGTAAGGGTCAAAAGCCGGTTTCAGTTTCACCAAGCGCTCGAAATCAGGCAAAACAAAAGCCTTGGTTAACTGCCGGGGCCGGTCAATCCGGAAATTGAAAAAGATGACGCCATCGTGGTCTTTGATTAAGTGTTTTTGGCCCTTTTCCGTCACTAAAAAGGGTTCGATGAATTCGTCGGTAATCTGTTTTTGATAAGACTGATTCAAACCCTCATTGACCGTGGTATAAGTTTTGCCTTTGCCGGAAACCATTAAATCGTAAGCTTTCTGAGTTCTTTCCCAGCGGAGGTCCCGGTCCATGGCGTAGTAGCGGCCGATGACCGAAGCGATTTGACCAATGCCTAGTTTTTTGGTTTCGGTGAGCACCTGGTTGAAATAAATGGGTGCGGCCGTCGGCGGTGAATCCCGGCCATCAGTAAATAAATGAAGATAGACTTGATTGAGTTGATGATTTTTGGCCAGCTTGAGCAGGGCGAAAAGATGGCTCAAACTGGAATGAACCCCGCCGGCGCCCAGGAGACCGACGAGATGAAGGTGGCTTTGGTTTTTCTTGACGTGCTCAATTGCCTGACTAAAAGCGGGGACCGAAAAAAAGTTCCCGTCCGCAATCGCCAGGTCAATCACCGGCAGTTCTTGGAAAACAATCTGGCCAGCACCCAAGTTAAGATGACCGGCTTCAGAATTGCCTGGTTCATCATTGGGCAGGCCGACCGCTTCCCCGGAAGCGTCAAGCATGGTTTTGGGGTAAGCCGCCCAATACTTCTTCAAGTTGGGGGTTTTCGCCTGGGCAATGGCGTTGCCCCGGCTTTCCTCGGTCATCCCCCAACCGTCCATAATGATTAAAACCACCGGTTTGAAGGAAGTTTTCTTGTTCATTTTTCCGCCTCAATAGCTAAAAGACGATTGTATTTGGCCACTCTCTCCCCTCGGGCTGGCGCCCCGAATTTGGTGAAATCGGCATTGACTCCCACGGCAAAATCAGCGATGAAATCATCGTTGGTTTCGCCACTCCGGTGGGAAACGATCACTTTCCAGCCCGCTTCTCGGGCCTTGATGATGACGTAAGCGGTTTCCGAAATCGTCCCGATTTGGTTAGGTTTGACCAAAATAGCGTTACAGGCCTTTTTGGCAATCGCTTCCTGAACCCGATCTTTGTTAGTGGCTAAAAGATCGTCACCGACAATGATTGTGTCCGGCAGGGCTTGGGTGATTTTTATCCAGCCTTCCCAATCATCTTCCTGAAAAGGGTCTTCAAGAGAAAAAAGCGGGTATTGTTGATTGAGTTCCTGATAAAATTCAATTAAATTCTCCGTTTCTATGGGAATGGTTTTGTCCTTGATTTTATATTTGCCGTTCTGGTAAAAAGAACCCGCGGCCACGTCCAGACCTAAAAAGACATCCCGGCCAAACCGGTAGGGGGTGCTTTTGATCGCTTCCATCAGCAATTCCAAAGCATCGGCGTTGGAAAACAAATCAGGGGCGTAACCGCCTTCATCGCCGACACTGTGAATAGCGTTGTGTTTCATCAGAACCTGATCTAAAGTTTGGTAGATTTCCTCGGCGATTCTTAAACTTTCACTGTAGGTGTAAGTCATCGAAGGGATGAGGTGGAATTCCTGAAATTCCAGATTGCCGGCGCCGTGTTTGCCGCCGTTAATCAAATTAAAGGTAGGTGACGGCAACTTAGCTTTACTTTTAAAACCATAAGTTAAGGCCAGAAACTGATAGGTTGGTTTTTTTTGACTGGCGGCCGCGGCTTCAATCACCCCTTGTGAAACGCTTAAAAGGGCGTTGGCGCCCAATTTTGACTTATTTTTGGTGCCGTCGAGGGCCACCAGCCGCTGGTCAATTTTAATCGGCTCGTTGGCTTCCAGGCCGATGATTTGGGGGGCAATGATTTGGTTGACGTTGTTGACTGCGGTCAAGACCCCTAGGCCTTGATAGCGCTGGAGGTCGTTGTCCCTTAATTCCAGGGCTTCGTACTTGCCTAAAGAAGCCCCGGAAGGCACCGAGGCGACCGCCTCAGCACTGTCATCAAGAATGATTTTCGTTTCCACCGTTGGATTGCCTCGGGAATCGAGGATTTCTCGAGAGACAATTGATTTAATCTTGGCCATCGCTTTAATCTTTTCTTTTAACTAACTTTTTTTCAACTTCATAAACTAAACTTCGGGTTCTTTCAATCGCGTCCGGGTTCACTGAAAGACTGGTAATCCCCCACTGAACCAATTTTTCTACCAAGTCAGGGTAGACAGAAGGTGCTTGCCCGCAAATGGAAACGGTCACCCTTTTTTTATGACAGATTTTAATCACTTTTTCCAGCGCCCAGCTCACGGCTGGATCTCGCTCGTTGAAAAGTTCGGCCAATTCGGCGTTGTCCCGGTCCACTCCCAAAATGAGCATGGTTAAATCATTGGAGCCGATGGAAACGCCGTCGATGCCCACTTTCAGAAATTCTTCCAAAAGGATGACATTTGAGGGAATCTCCACCATCAGCCAGAGCTGAAAAGAAGGACTGCGGGAAAGGCCGTTAGCGGTGATAATTTTTTTGACTTGTTTCAATTCAGCTGTGGTTCTGACAAAAGGGATCATCAGCCAAAGGTTCTTCAGACCCTCCTTATTTCTCACCTCTTTAATCGCCGCCAGTTCCATTTCAAAAACGGCTTCGTCGGTAATGTAGCGCAGAGCGCCTCGATAACCGAGCAAAGGATTTTCTTCCTCAGGTTCGTAAGCTTGCCCGCCGGTCAAATGACGATATTCATTGGTTTTAAAATCCGTCGTCCGGTAAACCACCGGTCTGGGCGCAAAAGCGCGGCAGCATTGGCTTAAACCCCGAGCGAGTTGGTTGATGAACTCTTTTTCTCTTTTGTCTTTGATCATTTTTTTTGGGTGAGTGCCGATATTGGCAATCATGAATTCGGCCCGGAGCAAGCCGATGCCGTCCACCGGGCGCGAGGCGATGGTTTCAGCCAATTCCGGTTCGCCGAGGTTGACGTAAATCTTGGTGGCGGTTTGGACCATTGCCGTTTCGATCGGGATGATTGGAGCCAATTCTTGGGCTTTGATTTGGCGGTTTTTTAAGGGTGTGGCCAAACCA
>Ga0315285_10002343_pt1 | contig 19797 bp, 13 predicted proteins | sample YL17G09_36_MG_FD_203698 | JGI IMG/M metagenome (GOLD analysis project Ga0315285, IMG submission 203698) | Sediment microbial communities from Yellowstone Lake, YNP, Wyoming, USA - YL17G09_36 | ecosystem: Environmental > Aquatic > Freshwater > Lake > Sediment | place: USA: Wyoming | collected...
ATCCACAATTCCTCAATTCATGATTTATTAATTCCGCAATCCGCCACGATACGGGCGGTCGTACCGACCGCAATCTACAATCCGAAATTGGTTAGGCCCTCCACTTATTTTCTATTCCTTGGAGAAGCCTAGAGATATTGGATTGATGTCGAAAAAGGATCAAGGTACCGATGAAGACACTTAAAATAAAGTAGGCCCGGGAATCGGATCTGAAAAATGCAATCAAAATTGGTATTGTCGTGGCACAACATATTGATCCCAGAGAGATAAATCTCCATTTCCATACCAATACTGAAAAGAGAAGAAATTCAATCACGACTGCAACGGGTGATATCACAAGGTAGATACCCAGGGCAGTAGCCACCCCCTTACCGCCTTTAAATCCGAGAAAGATGGGAAAGATATGGCCGAGAAAAGGGCTCAGACCTGCGATAGCAATCCAATGATCAGGGAGTCTCCACTGGTTAGCGATCCAGATGGGAGCCACTCCCTTCAACACGTCTGCGATCAATGTCAGGATACCCAATGTCTTTCCAACTGTACGGAAGATATTAGTCGCTCCAATATTTTTACTTCCTGTTTTTCTGGGATCGACTTGAGAAAAAAGTTTGGTAAGGATGAGTCCGAAGGGAACCGAGCCTAAAAGATAACCGAAAAGGGCGACAAAAATTCCGACAGGCATAAGCATTTCCCAATCTGAATAAAGATCAGATATAATATTTGTTAAGTAAAATCAAGGAGAAAATTAAGCAGAATTTAATAAAAGATTGAAAACGCCTCTACGAATTTTATAAAATATAAAATTCGTTCATCAGAGGATGGAGGATATCTGTAGTAATACCACAATCCAATTGGAGGAAATGAATACGATGAGACCTAAGGTTTTAATCAGTCAAAAGATCTTTGATACATTATCTCTCTACGGCTGAGTTTTGATTGAATTATGAGTTGAGGGGAGGAGATGGAAAAAGTCAGATTAGGTAGGACGAATTTAATAGTAACAAAATTGGGATGGGGTGGAATTCCCATTCAAAGGGTGGGTGAGCGGGAGGGAGTTTCCGTTATTAGGGCTGTGGTTGAAATGGGAGTGGATCTCTTGGATTCAGCCCGTGGTTATACTAATAGCGAACACAAGATTGGATTGGCACTCCAAAAAATAGACAGGCCTATTATTCTCTCTACAAAGTCTGCCGTAAAAACAGAGAAGATTTATGATGAAGTGCATGAGAGCCTTCGGCAGTTGAATGTAAAAAAAGTGAATATTTACCATCTGCATAACGTCTCCAACTTCGACGACTATGAAAAGGTGATGAACCCCGGAGGAGCCTATCATGGGTTAAAACGTGCACAAAAAGAAGAGTTGATTGATCACATTGGAATAACCAGCCATAATCTTACTGTGCTGGAAAGGGCACTTGAGGGTGGATATTTCGATGTCATCATGGCCTGTTACAGTTTCCTTGAACCGGATGCAGCCAAGAAGGTTTTTCCTTTGGCCAAGGCCAAGGATGTTGGGATCTTGGCCATGAAGTCATTCTCAGGTGGCGTGATTGAAGAGGCCGGTCCAGCCTTGAGGTTTGTGCTCTCCACACCTGATATTGTGCCCATTCCTGGCTCAGAAACTCTGGAGAAGGCACGTGAGAATTGGAGGATTTTTATTGAGGGGAAACCACTCACTCAGCAAGATAAAGAACGAATTGAAGTTCTGAGGAAAGAATTTAGTCGAAACTTCTGTAGACGGTGCGACTACTGTCAGCCTTGTTCAGAGAAGATCAGTATTCAGTTAGTATTGGGATTGAAGTCTGTCTTCAAGCGATTCGGCCCTCAAGCTCAGGAGCTGGGTTGGATGAAGAATTTAATCGAGAGGGCCAGGAATTGCTCGGAATGTGGGGAATGTCTGCCCCGGTGTCCTTATCAATTACCTATCCCTGACCTGATCAAAGCAAATTTGGCCTGGTTCGACAACTGGAAGAAGCAATATGAAAAATTAAAGTAGAAAATAATAAAATCTGAAGTATTTCTTAAGTAATTCAATCGTAACTATTTAATATTTAACCCTTTATATTTAATCTCATTTCTTTGTGAAAGGGGGAACTGATTCCACATCTTTTAGGGGGAAATAATCATGGATCAAAAGATAAAAGAGGCAATCTTTAGACAGGTTGAGAAGGAGCCCTTTGCCCAGAAATTCGGACTCAAACTAATAGATCTGGATGATGGGTACTCAAAGGTTGAAATGAACTTCACCCAGGATATGGAAAATATCTTTGGCATGGCACATGGCGGGACATTGTTTGCCATTATCGATGAGGCTTTTGAGACCGCTTCCAATTCCCATGGCACTGTAGCGGTGGCATTAAATATGAATATCACCTATCTTTCCTCTCCTCCGAAAGGTTGCAGGCTCACTGCCGAAGCAAAGGAGTTTAGTTTGACTAATAAGACCGCCAGTTATGATATTAAGGTGTTTGATGACCAGAACAAACTGATTACCTCATGCCAGGCCCTTGTTTACAGAACGGGAAAACCCCTGCCGTTTCTTGAAACAGAAAAAAGGTGAGAGCAAGTAGAAAATCTTGGAGTCATGGATACTTGCCATTTATTTAGACATTTCCTCGAAAGGGTTGGCTAGGGATAAAAATCTCGAAAAAACTATGGTCGGGGAGAAGAGATTTTAACTCCCGGTCCGGCCACCTCACCTTCTCGGCGGCGTGGCAAAAGGTCGCTCCTTACTCGTCGCAACGCCACCCTCTTGGTCCCGAAAGAAGACCTACCTTTTAACTTGAAATAGAAATTACATTCTTCGAAAATGAAAAACCCCTCGGTTAAGTGTTTCAGTGAGGTATAATCCTCACCTGTCAGGTGAAACCAATGAAACCGAGAGGGTTAGAAGGATGGGGAAAATCCAGGTCTCTCCTTTTTTAAAAACTCTCAAATGAGTCAAATGAGAGAACTAGATAAATCAATGTCTATTTGACAATATATCGCCTTTTGAATAACTTATCATTAATGGAATTTCAAGGGGAAAATCTGATCGCAATTGATGGATCTTATGGAGAAGGAGGGGGGCAGATTTTAAGAACCGCTCTTGCCTTTTCTGCGATCTTGAAGAGGCCTCTCAGAGTTCACCATATCAGGGCAGGAAGAAAAAATCCTGGACTTCAACCCCAGCACCTGAAGGGAGTAGAGGCATTAGCCCAAATGACCAAGGGTCGGACGGAGGGGGTTAAAATTGGTTCAGATACCATCACCTTCATTCCACAAAATATTGTTCCAGGAGATTATAAATTTGAAGTAGGAACGGCAGGGTCTGTCACTCTTCTTCTTCAGGCACTTCTTCTCCCTCTTTGTTTATCTCAAGAGAGATCCCGGTTAACTCTAGTGGGGGGCACCCATGTTCTATGGAGTCCGCCCTTCCATTATCTTAATGAAGTCCTTTCCCCAACCCTCAACTCCATGGGGATTTCTGTTGAGGCCAGCATCGAGCGATGGGGTTGGTACCCAAAGGGTGGTGGGATCCTCCATGTGGAGGTTAAGCCCATCCGGGAATTAAAACCGATCTCATTGATCGCCCGGGGTCCGCTGAAGAAGATTCGTGGACTCTCTGCCACTTCCCAACTACCCAGACATGTTGGAGAGAGGCAGAAGGATTATGCTCTGAAAAAAATTGAGAAAGAGTTAGAAATGGATGCGGAGATTCAGGTCCTTTACGATGTTCCTGCAAATGGTCCAGGCTCTTTTTTCTTTCTAATAGCTGAATCTAAGGGGGCGATTGCAGGGTTCTCATCATTGGGTGAAAGAGGGAAAAGGGCGGAAGAGGTGGCCAAAGAGGCTGTTGATTCCTTGAAAGAGTATATCCAATCTGACGGTTGTATTGATCCTCATCTGGCAGATCAATTGATACCCTTCATCTCATTGGCCAAAGGAAATTCTGTATTTACCACAACCCGAATTACGGAACATCTTTTAACAAATCTCTGGGTGGTTCAACATTTTCTTGATGTTAGGATTTCAAAATGGGGTGAAAAAGGAGAAAGGGGAAGGATTGAATTCTTTAATGAATAGAAATGATTGACTTCGTCAAATGATCGTATTAAAATTTTTAAAAAGGAGGAATAAATTAGCAGGATTTACGGAAACCTTATTGGGTTAAAACCTAATCAAGTTAAGAAGATCGAACATATTTATCGGAGGAGAATCCCTCCACAAAAGATTCTTACCCCCGAGCTTGCCCATCTTCTCTCCGATCTTTCGAACGAAATCCGACGTCAAATAGGCATTCTTGTTGGCCGAAGAGGATCCGTTGAAATCGTTATGGTAGGAGATCAGAAGGGCATTACGATCCCTGATCTCTCTCGGTATAGGACCGGGATCCTCCGTTTGAGGGGTCTTCGACTCATTCATACGCACCTTCAAGGAGAGCCTTTGACACAAGAGGATCTGACGGATCTTGTCCTCCTGAGATTGGATATGATCGTTGCCCTCACTGTTAATGGAAATGGTGTCCCTGGACTGATTTACTCAGCCCACCTCCTTCCTGATAACCCGGAGAAAAAAGTGTGGAAAATTGATCCTCCTTCTTCCTTAATGCACTTAGACATCGATTTTTTTAAATGGATCCAATCCCTCGAAGATGAATTTCAAAGGGGGCAGAGATCGATTCTTCTCCGGGGGCCTCAAGAAAAGGCGATCCTCATCAGTGTCAGCAAAGAAAGGCGGGAGATTTTAGAGAGTTCAATGGAGGAATTAAAAGAGTTGGCAGAATCGAGTGGCGTATTTGTGATGGACACCATTATCCAGCGACCACAGAAGATCTCTCCTACCACCCTTATTGGAGAGGGGAAATTGAAAGAGTTATTGGTCAAATGTATGCAGCTGGGAGTGGATCTCATTATTTTTGATCAGGACTTGACACCTGGCCAGATGGCGTCGATTTCTGATCGAACCGAATTGAGGGTCCTTGATCGTACCCAACTGATTTTAGATATTTTTGCTCAGCGGGCTCATACTCTGGATGGAAAGGTTCAGGTGGAGTTGGCCCAATTAAAATACATGCTCCCTCGGCTGGCAAAAAAGACATTAGCTCTTTCCCGGCTTACCGGTGGAATTGGAGGTCGGGGCCCTGGAGAAACCAAATTAGAGATTGATCGCAGAAGGGTGAGGGATCGGATTCATCTTCTGGAGAAAGAGGTAGAAAAATTAAGCAAAAGAAGGCAACAGAGGAGAGCGCGAAGAGCAAAAACAGGAATTCCTATTCTTTCCATTATTGGATATACGAATGCCGGGAAGACAACACTTTTTAACCTCCTCACGAAGAGTCAATTTCAAGTGGAAGACAAATTGTTTTCAACTTTGGATACCGCCACCCGGAGGCTGAGATTCCCTGCCTCTCTTCCAGAAGGCAGGAAATTCAATGAGATCGTGATCACTGATACAGTGGGTTTGATTAAAGATTTACCAAAAGATTTGATTGGAGCCTTTCGCCCGACTTTTGATGAGTTGCAGGAAACAAATCTGTTGATTCACCTGATCGATATCAGCAATCCCTGTTTTCAGGAACATATCGAAGCGGTTGAGAAGATTTTTTTTGAATTAAAATTGAATCATATATCCGTATTACGGGTCTTTAATAAAGAGGATAAATTGAGTCGAGAAGAGGTGGAGACCATCTGCCGAAAATATGGTGGCATTTCTGTCAGTGCCCTTCAACCGGATAGTCTTGAGAAATTTTTCCTCGCCATAAAGAGAAAGTTATGGGAAGAAAGCCATTCCACGAACTGCGTTGATCATGAGCGGAAGTCTCGGGACGAAGGCAAGCCCTGTACCGTTCTGGTGTAGGGCAAGCCCTGTAGCGTTCTGGTGCAGGGCAAAAGCCCTGTAGCGTTCTGGTGCAGGGCAAGCCACAGCATTTATGCTGGGGGGTCGAAGGGTTGACAAATGAGAGTACGTCTGATATATCAAAATAAACCCCGCTAGAAAAGATGGGGTTTTGAATGGTGGAGCTTTCTAACGGGGTAAAAATTTCCAGATGAAAGTGAGGGAAGACGATGGGGATCTATTATAACGATATTAGGGAATGTCTGACCTTTGATGATGTGTCGATCGTCCCGGTTTATTCTGCAGTATTGCCTAAAGATGTGGATGTCAGCACTCGATTGACAGGGACGATCCAATTAAATATTCCTTTGGTCAGTGCAGCCATGGACACCGTCACGGAGTCGAGGACGGCCATCTCGATGGCACAAGAGGGGGGGATTGGCATCATCCATCGAAATATGTCTATTTCAGATCAGGCCTTAGAGGTGGATAAAGTGAAAAAGTCTGAAAGTGGGATGATTCTCAACCCCATCACCATGCACCCTGATCAAAAAATTTTTGAAGCCCTGGAGATCATGAAAAAATATCGAATTTCAGGGGTCCCCATTACGAAGGATGGGAAATTAGCGGGCATTCTGACCAATCGGGATCTGAGATTTGAGAAGAGACTGGATGAAAAAATATCAACTGTGATGACCAAAGATCATCTCATTACTGTCCCTGTGGGAACAACGCTGGAAGAATCCAAGGAGATCCTTCATAAAAACAGAATTGAAAAATTATTGGTCGTGGATGATCATAACAATCTGAAAGGGTTGATCACCATCAAGGATATAGAAAAGATGAAAAAATATCCCAATTCCTGTAAAGATCCACTTGGGCGGCTTCGGGTAGGGGCTGCGATCGGTCCTGGAAAGGACCGAGAGGCAAGGGCAGAGGCGCTCATCGAGGCAGGAGTGGATGTATTGGTCATCGATACAGCCCATGGCCATTCCAAGGATGTCCTGGATGCTGTTCGTGATATCAAAGAGAATTTTCCGGATTGTCAAATCATCGCAGGAAATGTGGCAACGAAAGAGGGGGCTCTTGATCTCATCAAAGCCGGAGCTGATGCGGTGAAAGTGGGGGTCGGACCTGGATCGATTTGTACCACACGGGTCGTTGCAGGGGTAGGGATCCCACAGCTCTCTGCGATCATGGAGACAGCTGAGATTTCGGAGAAACATGATGTGCCTATCATCGCAGATGGCGGAATTAAATTTTCCGGGGATATCACGAAGGCCATGGCCGCAGGTGCGCATTCGGTGATGCTCGGAAATTTATTTGCTGGGACCGATGAAAGTCCAGGTGAAATTGTATTATATCAAGGAAGGAGCTATAAAGTTTATCGAGGGATGGGATCATTGGAGGCAATGAAGGAGGGGAGTCGGGATCGGTACTTTCAAGAGGGGGTAGAGAGTGAGGCCAAATTGGTTCCAGAAGGGATTGAAGGAAGAGTTCCCTATCACGGCGCCCTTTCCTTTTGTATTCAGCAACTCATCGGAGGCCTCAAGGCCGGGATGGGATATCTGGGTGCGAAGAATATCCATGAACTAAAAGAAAAAGCAAGATTTGTTCGGATCACCTTGTCCGGTTTAAAAGAGAGCCACGTCCACGACGTGATCATTACCAAAGAGGCCCCAAATTATCGATTGGAATAACCAGGTCATCCCCTACAAGTCTGTCTCAAGGGTGGGGTCAAGAAATATCCTTTATGATGATATCCCATGATTGGCAAGCGAGGCTTTTTGGTCAGAGCTTCCAGGAACTTTAAGGGAATACTCTATCGATGAAAAAGGCAATTTTTATCCTCTTCGTTTTCCTCTTTTCTCTCCTTTATTACCTGGGCTTCCTGAGCAAGAGCGGGACCCTACCCTTTTCAAAAGAATTTTTTTCAATAGAGAGTCCTTCTGCGACAGAGCGAGTATGGGAGCTCAAAAAGACCTCCGTTGTTAGTAAGATAGAATTGGATCAACTCTATCAATTAAAATTGGACAAGGGGATCAGGAATCTTCCCCTTCTCTCTTACCTGCTGATTCGAGAAGCAGAACAGGCCAGAAAGAGAGGAGAGTTCGACCAGGCTGTCGAGTTAGCCAACTCTTCCATTAAATTTTCACCGGACTTACCTCAACCTTATTTCGAACTGGCACAAGCCCTCTGGCATCAAAACCGTTTTCAACTCGATAAAATCCTTTCCGCGTTTTTCAAAGGGCAGGCGGCACAATTTCGTGACTATCCCAATTCCCTTAACTATTTTTATGATGTCTTCTACCTCCTGTCCAATGCGATCCTCCTGACGTTTATGATTGCCGGAATCGTGGTCGTGATAAAATATCTCCCCCTCTACTTTTACGATATCCGAAAACATTTCACCCAAGAGATCTCATCATGGCTCATCAATGGCCTCAAAATTTTCTTCCTCTTCATCCCCTTCTTCCTACGTTTGGACATGCTATGGTCCATCCTTTTCTGGTCCATTTTATTATGGGGCTATGTGACGAAACAGGAGAAACAATTCCTTCTGTTCTTTCTCATCCTTTTGGTTTACCTTCCCTTTTTCCTTCGTTTTTCTTCCTCTTTTTTAGATGGACCCTCTTCGGATGTCATCTCAGGAATGCATCAGGCCAACCATGAAAACTGGGATAGGACAACCGGAGAAAAATTGCAGGCATGGTTATTAACTCATCCCGATGACACCGAAGTTCTTTTTACCCTGGGATTGATAGAAAAAAGGCAAGGCCGTTATCCTCAGGCAGAAGAATTTTATAAAAAGGCAATTCATCAGGATCCTAAATTCAGCGAAGCCCTTTCAAATCTTGGAAACGTCTATTTGGCCAAAAAACAAATCCAGTTGGCCGTTGCTTCCTATCAACAAGCGATCGATTTAAATCCAGGTAAGGGGGCTTATTATTACAACCTTTACCGAGCCCATTCTCAAAAAACCTTTATTTCCGGGAAAACGGATACAATCTTTCAAAAGGCAAGACAATTGGACCCCCACCTGGTTGACTACTATTCGGGGATTGACTCTCCTCACATCAATCGCCAGGTGATTGATGAGTTCTTGACCACACAAAAACTCCGGAGAAGGTTTCTGGCATACTTCATCGAGAGAGAAGGATTTTTGTTCTGGTTGTTTAAAGGTTGGTTTGAGAAAATCCCATCGAGGGCACCTCTTTTGGTGCCCATCGTATTCCTGGGATTTTTGATCGGAATGTCCAGCTACGGTCAGACGAAACGATTTTTAACCCGGTGTCCAATGTGTGGAATCCCTACTTACCGACCCTACTCGGAAACTTCAGAAAAGGAATTCGTCTGTTTAAGTTGCTATCGTATTTTTATACAAAAAGAAAAGCTTCATCCCAGGATTACCGAAAAAAAATCTCTTCAAGTAAAACAATTTCAAAAACAGAACCATATCATCAGTAGGTTTCTCTCTCTCTTTTTCGTGGGGTTTGGATATTTATGGAAGGAGCACTCTTTGAAGGGGTTCATTTTTCTCTTTTTCTTTTTTATTTTTATTTTAAGGTTTATCTATTGGAATGGAGTGATCCCTTCTTCCATCGCCCAACCCTCTCCGAATCTCTGGAGAATGATCTTTTGGGGAGGTCTATTTATCATTTTTTATTTCCTCTCCATTCGACAGATAGTCCGACTCAAACCGCGATTTGAAACCGAAAAAGAAGTCTAAGGAGAACCTCATGGCCCTTCAGGGGAATTTAAAAGATTTTAGCATTACAGAAATCCTACAATTGATCGGGCAACAACTCAAAACAGGAGTCCTAAAAATTAATAAGGGTAAGAAATCAGTTGAGATCTATTTTGTCGATGGGATGATCGTCCATGTCTACTCTAATTATCGAGGGAAGAAGGATCTCATCGGTGAAATATTCGTGAAAGCCCAATTCATTACCCAAGACCAATTGGAGCGGGTATTGAGGATCCAAAAAGAGACGGCCAAATACTTGGGGGAGATTCTTGTTGAACTCCAATTGGTGAAAAAAGAGGATGTATTGAAGGTTATTTCAACCCAGGTTTACGAAATCATCTATGATCTCTTTTGGTGGGAAGAGGGTGAGTTTAACTTCGACCTTAAATTGGTGGAAAGTTATAAAAAAATTCCATTTGCCCTGAGCACGGAACAGGTTTTATTAAATATTTTACGAATGGTGGATGAATGGTCGGAGATCGAAAAGAAAATCTTTTCGCCCCACCTGGTGTTTCGAAAGACCCCTGGAGGCGAGGAGCAAACTGTCGACGCTTTGTCTTTCCCAAATAATTTGAGAAAGGAGTTGACCTCTGAGCAGGAATTAATTTACAAGTTAGCGGATGGGACTTGGACGGTTCAAGAAATTATAGACCGAAGTCTATTGGGGAAATTCAATGCGAGTGAAATATTATCCTATCTGTTAGAAACTGGACTGATTGAAATCGCAAGCGTCCAGAGCCCAAGCCTCGTCAAACAAGTGAGCACGATCAATTTCAGAGAAGTCTTACCCTTTGCCTCTTTGGGGGGTATTTTACTTTTAATCGTTTTCCTCCTCGTCTATTTCACACCCAATTTTTTACGCCATTTATTGGATTCGAGGGTCGAGCGAGTCGAAATTGAAATTCCTACTCATTTGGTTCAGAAGACTCAATTGGATCGAATAAAAAATGCCTTAGAAATCTATTATCTGGAAAAGGGGAGCTATCCCGATCACCTCGAAGAATTGGTCTTCACCCAATTGCTTCAAAAGAATGACCTCTTTTATCGTAAGGGGATCTCCTATCAATATGAATTAAAAGGTGAAAAATATTTTTTAAAACATTAAATGAAACCTGCACCGCAAGCCCACTTTGATAAGATACTCATTCTCGATTTTGGTTCCCAATATACCCAACTGATTGCCAGAAGGGTAAGGGAATGCCAGATTTATAGCGAAATCCATCCCTATCCTATTCCTTTAGAGAAAGTTAGATCCTTGTCTCCGAAGGGGATGATTTTTTCTGGGGGACCTGCCAGTGTATATGAAAAGAACGCCCCTCTCTGCGATCCTGCTCTTCTAAGGATGGGCATCCCCATTTTAGGAATTTGCTATGGAATGCAACTGATGGGCTACTTATTAGGAGGGAAGGTCACTCGTTCAGAAAAAAGGGAATATGGGAAAGCCAAATTGATCCTCGATCGGAACGGAAAACTATTCCAACACATTGGAAAAAAGGGGAGTAAACTTGAGGTATGGATGAGCCACGGGGATCAGATCAAGACATTGTCCTCTGGATTTCATGCCATAGCCCATTCGAGGAACACACCTTTTGCTGCAATTGAGGATGCTTCAAAAAAGATTTATGGACTCCAATTCCATCCCGAGGTGGTTCATACCCCGAAAGGCCTTGATATCATCAAAAATTTTCTCTTCAACATTTGTGAATGTTCCAAACTTTGGACGATGCGGTCTTTTTTAAAGCAGACGATCAGTGACCTGAGAAGAAGTATTGGATCAGGGAAAGTGATTTGTGCATTAAGCGGGGGGATCGATTCCACTGTCGTTGCGCTTCTCCTGCATAAAGTCATTGGTGATCGTCTACAGTGTATTTTTGTGAATAATGGTCTATTGAGGAAAAATGAAGCCTCTCAGGTGGTGAATTTATTTCAGCATCATTTTAAAATACCATTCACCTACGTGGATACAGAAGACCACTTCCTTAAGAAATTGAAGGGCGTGATCGATCCGGAGGATAAAAGGAAAAGGATTGGAAAGGAATTTATCTCCATCTTTGAAAGGGAGGCAAAAAAGATTGGAGGAGTGGAATATTTAGCTCAAGGAACGCTATACCCAGATGTCATCGAAAGCATCTCATCGAAAGGGCCCTCCGCAACCATCAAGAGTCATCACAACGTGGGAGGGTTGCCCAAGAAGATGAGATTGAAATTAGTGGAACCCCTCCGAGAATTGTTTAAAGATGAAGTGAGACAATTAGGCAAGGTGTTGGGGCTGCCCAATGAAATGATAAAACGTCAACCCTTTCCAGGCCCTGGACTCGCCATCCGAGTTATCGGAGAGGTCAATAGAGAAAGGTTAGACATTGTGAGGGCTGCGGATGAGATTGTGATGGAAGAGATGAAGAAGGCCCATTTGTTGGACCAGGTTTGGCAGTCCTTTGCCATTTTACTTCCTGTGAAGACCGTTGGCGTGATGGGGGATGAACGGAGTTATGAAAACGTGATTGCCCTAAGGGTGGTCGGGAGCCGAGATGGAATGACGGCCGATTGGGTCAGACTACCCTACAAAATCTTAGGGGACATATCGAATCGGATTATTAACGAAGTGAAGAGGGTCAATCGTGTCGTTTATGATGTCAGTTCTAAACCACCCAGCACGATCGAATGGGAATAAACACAGAACAGACTGGAATAATGGAATACTGGATTATTGGAATGTTGGAAAAATAAAAAAAGGAATAAGGCCTAGCAGGAGTAATGGGATATTGGAGTATTGGGCAAGGTATGAATAGAGAAATAATCGATTGGAATTTATTTCAAGGGAGGCGTCAAGCCTCCTCAACCCATTATTCCATTATTCCATTATTCCATCGTTCCATTGCTTAATCGTTATGCAGCACTCAAATTTTGTCCATCTTCATGTCCATAGCCAATATAGCCTATTAGATGGGGCCATTCGGTTCGAAGAGGTTTTCAATTTAGCAAAAAAATATCGAATGGCTGCTTTGGCCCTGACCGATCACGGAAATATGTTTGGAGTGATCGAATTTTATCAGATGGCCATCAAACATGGAATCAAACCCATCGTGGGTTGTGAGGTTTATGTTGCTCCGGGAAGTCGATTTGAAAAGAAGACCGTGGGAGAAGCAGAGGGAGCTTTTCATTTGACCCTTTTGGTCAAGAATCGGATTGGCTATTTCAACCTCATTAAATTAGTCAGCCTCGCATACCTCGAGGGATTTTATTACAAACCCCGGGTGGATAAAGAACTTTTAAGTAAATATCATGAGGGGTTGATTGCTCTCAGCGGTTGTCTGAAAGGGGAGATCGCAGTCCACGCTGGTCGAGGGGAGATGAAGAAAGCCCTCCAGTCGGCAGAGGAATACGGAAGGATATTTGATCAGCAACGGTTTTTTATCGAAATTCAAAATAACGGGGTAGAAAATCAGCTGACGTTAAATGATCGACTCTTGGAAATTGCCCAGCAACTCTCTCTTCCCATCGTTGCAACCAACGACTGTCACTACCTCCACCGCAAGGATGCCAAAGCCCATGAGGTCCTCCTATGCATTCAGACAGGAAAGACCCTCTCCGATAGCGATCGGATGAAATTTTCATCAGATGATTTTTATTTTAGGTCGCCCGAGGAGATGGCGGATCTTTTTAAAGGTACTCCGGAGGCTTTATCCCATACGATGGAGATCGCGGAACGATGCAACTTGGAACTAAAATTTGAAGAGAAGCACATCCCCAAAATTTCAGTCCCATCTGGAGAATCCTTGGACAGCTATTTGGAAAAACTTTCCCGAGAAGGATTGGAGAGAAGGCTCGCTCCCTACCGGGAGAGAAAAGATTTTAAAGAACGATCTGCTCACTATTTGGCTCGCCTGGAAGAGGAAATGAAAATTATTAAGTCCATGGGATATTCAGGATATTTTTTAATTGTAGCGGATTTTATCAAATTTGCAAAAGACCAAAGAATTCCTGTCGGTCCCGGAAGGGGTTCAGCTGCTGGGAGTTTGGTGGCCTACGCCTTAAATATCACGGATTTGGATCCGATCGAATATGATTTAATCTTTGAAAGATTTTTAAATCCCGGGAGAAAGAGCAGCATGCCCGATGTGGATGTCGATTTTTGTATGGAGGGAAGGGACGATGTGATTCAATATGTGATGGAGAAATATGGGAAGGAAAATGTAGCTCAAATCATCACCTTCGGCAAAATGCAGGCAAGGGCAGTGATCCGGGATGTCGGGCGGGTGATGGACATCCCCTATGCGGAAGTGGACCGAATTGCCAAGCTCATTCCCAACACATTAAATATTACCCTCGACCAGGCCTTGAGACAAGAGCCGAGATTGGAGGAAGGGGTTAAGAAAGATCCCAGAATGGCATCCCTGTTTAATATCGCCAAATCATTAGAGGGCCTGAGTCGACACGCTTCGACCCATGCCGCCGGTGTGGTTATCTCCAATAAGCCATTGATGGAATATCTTCCCCTCTACCATGGACAGAACGGGGAAGTGATGACCCAATATCCCATGAAAGATGTTGAAAAGATTGGGTTGGTTAAATTTGATTTCTTGGGACTCAAGACCCTTACGGTGGTCAACAATACGATTCGACTCATCGAGAAGGAAAGGGGGGTGAAGATCGAGATTTCGCAAATTCCCTCAGATGATCCGGAGACGTTTACCTTATTGGGGTCAGGATCGACGCTTGGAATATTTCAACTGGAGAGTTCTGGGATGAGGGATTTGCTAAATAAATTAAAACCTGAAAGTTTCAAAGATATCATCGCCCTCGTTGCTCTGTACCGACCCGGTCCTTTAGCCAGTGGGATGGTGGAAGACTTTATTAAGAGGAAACATGGTCAAGGCCTCATTCGATATGATTCACCCGAATTGAAAGAGATATTGGAGGAAACGTACGGCGTGATTGTCTATCAAGAACAGGTGATGAGGATTGCAAGTTCTTTGGCCCATTTCAGTCTGGAGGATGCGGATATTCTAAGAAGGGCAATGTCCAAAAAAGATCCCAAAGAGATGGAGATGCAGAAAGAGAAATTTTTAGAGGGAGCCCGAAAAAAGCGAATCCATCTGACCAAGGCGGAGAAGATATTTGACCTGATGTCCAAATTCGCTGAATATGGTTTCAATAAATCCCATAGCGCTGCCTATGCGCTCATCGCCTATCAAACCGCATTTTTGAAGGCTCATTACCCGATGGAGTTCATGGCCGCATCCCTCACCAGTGAAGTTCCGAACCCCGATAAAATTGTCAAATATATTGCAGAATGTCGAGAGATGGGGATCGATATTTTACCCCCCGATATCAATGAAAGTTATAAAAATTTTACGGTGATTGGAAGTCAAATTCGATTTGGTTTAGCTGGGGTAAAAAACGTAGGGGATGCTGCTGTGGATGCCATCCTTCTCGAAAGAGAGGAAAGGGGTAAATTTAAATCCTTGTTCGATTTATGTAAAAGGGTCGATTCAAGGAAAGTGAATCGACGGGTGATCGAAAGTTTAATTAAATGCGGCGCTTTCGATTTCGGAAAGGTCCATCGGTCTCAGATGCTGGCTGCCCTGGAGGAGTTTCTCGAGCGGTCCCAATGGGTCCAACGACAGAAAGAAGAGGCCCAAATGAATATGTGGATGCCCATCCTGAGGGAAACGGAGGAGAGCTATCCCGAGATCGATGAATTTCCAGAAGATCAACTGATTGCATTTGAGAAGGAGACGATCGGATTTTACATCTCCCGGCATCCCTTGGCTCGCTATCAAGAAGAAATTAAAAAATATACGAACGAAGACACTTCCACCCTTTCCAAACTAACCAATGGTGCAGAAGTAAAGATTTGTGGTCTCGCCAGCGGTTTGAAAGAGATCATGACCAAAAAAGGGGATCGAATGGCTTTTTTAAACTTAGAGGACATGAAGGGATTTGTCGAGGTCATCCTTTTCCCCGAGGTGTTTAAGGCCGCTTTGCCCTGTTTAAGAGGGGGAGATCCCATACTCGTTCGAGGAGTACTGGATCTCTCCGAGGATCATGTCAAGATAAAAGGCACGGAGGTTCATGCGCTTTCAGAGGTGTCCTCCCCTTCGATGAAAACACTCCATTTAAAAATCCCACTCTTCTTGCTCACTTCATCCCAACTTTCAGATTTAAAGGAAATTATCATTGCTCATAAAGGAATTTGTCGAGTCCTTCTCCATTTGAACGATGGAAAACAACAGGAGACGGTGATCGCTTTGTCAGACCACTACACGGTCGATCCCACTCAGGAGTTTCAAAATAAAATCAGGAATCTTTTTAAATCTCCTCTCCTCTCTTTTGAATAAACCCTGTTAGAAAAGACGGGGGCTTTTACCCTGTCCTTTCTATAAGGGATTAAGATTTTATTTATATCATCCCTGCCATACGTGGCGGGCTCTCTAACAGGGTAAACAGGCATACAAATGGTGAGACATTATTTAGACTTTGAAAAACCGCTGGTCGAGTTGGAAAGAGAGATCGAAGACTTAAAAAGGTTCTCCAAGGGCAAACCACTTCATTTCAATGAGCGATTTAAAAATGTAGAGGATAAATTCCATCGGTTACAGAAAGAAATATTTTCCAATTTAACCCGTTGGCAAATTACACAATTGGCCCGGCATATCGACCGTCCCAAACTATCCCATTATGTCCATTTAATGTTTGAAAAATTTATTGAACTACACGGGGATCGAACCTTTGGAGATGATCCGGCCATTGTGGGAGGAATCTCTAAGTTTAACGGTCGATCTGTAATCCTCATCGGGCACCAGAGGGGAGCCGATGCAAAGGAAATGGCTTATCGGAATGCCGGGATGCCTCACCCCGAGGGATATCGAAAGGCCTTAAGGTTGATGAAGATGGCAGAGGTGTTTAAAAAACCTGTTCTGACGATGATCGATACACCTGGTGCATTTCCTGGAGTGGGCGCCGAAGAAAGAGGGCAAGCCGAAGCCATTGCAAAAAACCTTAAAATCATGATGATGCTCCGGAGCCCCATCCTCGCCATTGTCATCGGAGAGGGAGGGAGTGGAGGAGCCCTGGCCATTGGGATCGGAGATCGAATCTTGATGTTAGAGTATTCGGTCTATTCTGTGATTACACCGGAGGGATGTGCGGCGATTCTATGGAAAGACGGCAAGAAGAAAGAGACGGCAGCAGAATCATTGAGATTGACTGCCAATGATTTATATCGATTGGGGGTAATCGATGAGATTATAAAGGAGCCATTGGGAGGAGCCCATCGCGACCCAAGAGGAATGGCGGAATCTCTAAAAGAAGTGGTGGAGCGATATTTAAAAGAATTAGAAAGCATGGATATCGAAGAATTATTAAAAATCCGGTATGAAAAGTTTAGAAAAATAGGGACCTTTGTTGACGATAGAACCAGATGATGAACTGAAATCCAAATGCCAAAGGAATGTCAAAGTTTCGTAATTCAAGGCTTTAGCCTTGAGTTGGTTCAACCCTGAAGGGTTGAGTTACGTCTTGGATTTGATTTGACATTTGCCATGAACCATGCCATGCACCATGTTAGGTTCATGATTTGTCCTGAACCCTGCGCGGTTCAGGATAAGGTTCATGATTAGTCCCGAACTCAATGTAGTTCAGGAAACTTTGTCATTCGGCATTTTATCGTATGCCATCAAAGATTCACTTATTACCAGAACATGTTTCTCAAACCATTGCCGCAGGAGAGGTGGTTGAAAGGCCCGCCTCTGTCGTTAAAGAGTTGATGGAGAACGCGATCGATGCGGGGAGTTCAGAGATCATCGTTGAATTAAAAATGGGCGGACTCCAACTCATCCGGGTTTATGATAACGGGGAGGGGATCGATCGCGAAGATGTTCAGCTTGCCCTCCAACGATACGCAACCAGCAAAATCAAAAAAGCGGAGGATCTCTTCGCCATTCATACGTTAGGGTTCAGAGGAGAAGCTCTGCCCAGCATTGCTTCTGTTTCGAAGATGACCATTAAAACGCGAGTTGCGAATTCCATCAGTGGGACAAAAGCTGTCTGTGAAGGAGGTGAAATAAAAAGTATTTCCGAGGTTGGATGTCCTCTTGGGACAGAGGTCGAGGTTCAAAATATCTTTTATAACATTCCTGTAAAAAGAAAGTTTTTAAAATCGATTCGTTCAGAACTTCGCTATTGCTTGAATCACTTTCTCAGATTGAGTCTTTCTCAACCCTCGATTTCATTCAAATTACTCCATGACGGTCGAATGCTTCATGAACACCTGAAAACAGAATCCCCTTTGGTTCGCATTGAAGCCATTTTGGGCCGGGAGATATACGATCATCTTCAGGAGTGTGAATTTGAAGACGACGAGATCAAGATTTTAGGTTTTACAAGCCTCCCCTCCATTTCAAAAGCGAATAGCGATGGGATTTATTTCTACGTCAATAAACGATTTGTGAAAGATCGAATGATTTATAAGGCCATCATTGAAACTTATCGTCATGTCCTCCCCACTGGCAAATTTCCTATCGTCATCCTATTCATTACCATCCCTCCTTTTACTGTGGATGTGAATATTCATCCCACAAAGGCAGAGGTGAAATTTAGGGATCCCGATAGGGTCTTTCATGCTGTAGTTGGGACCCTTAGTTCTATACATGAGGGAAAAGCCGTTTCAACTCGTAGAGTCGAGTCTGCGACCGGAGTTGTGCCCAATTCCTTCCCCCCCATGAAGTCCTACCCCGCCTATCTTCCGTTGACACAAAGGGACGAAGGAAAGGCAACTCCAATGGTTAGAGAAGAGGGGGGTTTTGAATGGAGGGTGGAAAGCAAAACCCCCTTTCGTATTTTGGGACAGGTTCAGGGGACCTATATTGTGTGCGAAGGAGAAAAGGGGGTAATCTTTATCGATCAACATGCCGCTCATGAGCGGATCCTTTTCAATCAATATAAAAATCAATATGAAACGAAATCCATTGTTTCAGAGAAATTTCTCATCCCTGTCCCCATAGAATTATCCACGGAAGAGTCATTTATTTTAGACTCCCATCTTGAAGAATTACAATCGATGGGATTTGAAATCGACGCGATCGGTGAAAAGGTTTACGCCATCCGATCCAAACCTTCTTCTATCGATCAAAAAGATCCAAAAGCAATGGTCAGGGAGATACTGGATGAACTTTCTTTTTTAAAAAGAGAAGGGAAGGGGGCAGAAGCCATCGATACCATTCTTATCACCTTAGCTTGTCATTCTGCCATTCGAGGAAATTTCACATTGAGGAGAGAAGAGATAGAGGAGTTGATGAGAGACCTCTATCCCTTCAATCTATCCGCCACCTGTCCTCATGGAAGGCCTATCTTCTTTCAACTTCCTCTCGATGAATTGAATAAGCAGTTTAAGCGGAAGAGTTAATCTTCACTTCAATTTCAAATAGATACTCTTTACCATGACCGGTAAGTACCCCGCAAGCCCTGTCTGTAAGTGAGAGTCCGATGAGAGATTTGCACAGTATATGGCCTCATCCTCATCACGAAAAGGAGTGGCGCAAAGATCTTGTCGATGATCCCCACACTATGTATTGAAGTGCTTTTGTTAGATACTGTTATTAGAAGGTAGGAGTGGATTTCCTTGGCTCAGGGGTAAAAAAGTATCCAACACAACTCCTGAACATATTGCACAAGCAGGAATCAAAGCGGGTAAGTTAATACGATGCACAGAGTAATGTTCAACGTAACGGAGTTTTAATAGAGAATCATAGTCAAAGGCAGGTGCGAAATTACAATTCACATACAGATTTCTTCCTGGAAATGTGATTTTCTAATCTTATCCTATAATGCTGCATTTCAATCCGTAATCGGCAAGCTGATAGATGTGATTGATGTGTTAAGTCGTAACCTCCTTTCCCGAATGACGAGGCATAACCGTTCAATGGATCAAAAAGGTATGGATAAGGGAAAAAATGTCAAAAATTCTCAGAAAAGGGAAAAACTTTACCATGCTTAGAGGACCGCACTTAGAGAACACGTGTTAAATTATTCAGTATTTTTAATATGTTAAATTATTTGTGGACAAAGGGTATGAATCTTGCTACAATTTTATTAAAAAGGTTGCAAATATTTTTTGAAAAAGATAATATAGACTGTCGTTTTGTACCTCGGGAGGAATAAATGAGTCTTAACCAAAGAAGGGATTTAATCTCGCAATTAGAGAAAGCTCGAAATTCAAGGGTACTATCTTA
>Ga0315285_10002345_pt1 | contig 19789 bp, 17 predicted proteins | sample YL17G09_36_MG_FD_203698 | JGI IMG/M metagenome (GOLD analysis project Ga0315285, IMG submission 203698) | Sediment microbial communities from Yellowstone Lake, YNP, Wyoming, USA - YL17G09_36 | ecosystem: Environmental > Aquatic > Freshwater > Lake > Sediment | place: USA: Wyoming | collected...
TTTTTTACCTCAGCAATTATATCCTGCAGTGAAAATGTTCTGTCAAGGGTTGCGGTTGTCTCTCCAATCCAGAGCATATGGTCCAGCGTATCCTCTAATGCTAGTGTAAGCTGGCCCAGATAGAATTCCTTTGCCCGCCTGAATTCATCCTGAGTAACTAATTTTTCCTTTGTTTTCTTCAATTCATCCAGGATCAGCGCAATTGCATCAAGCACTTTACGGTTATCAATGCCGGCATGCACAATAAATGCGCCTGTGTCAGCAAAACGCTTGACCGCTGTGCCGATTTCATAGGCAAGGCCTTTCTTTTCCCTTAATTCATGAAAAAGCCGACTGGACATATTTGCGCCTAATATAATATTGAGCAGGCTCAATGCATATTTTAGAGCATGGTCGCGGCGCAGGCTCTGAAAACCCAGAGCCAAATGTGTCTGTTCAGTATCCTTGTCAAATACCTTAAGCCCAACAGCTCTTTGCTCTTCTTTTGCCCGCGAAAATGTATTTTTGCTTTGCTTCTTCTTCCCAAGAAAAATCTTTCTTGTGCAATTTATCAGTCTTTCGTGCTCCAATTGGCCTGCAGCGCTGATTACGATATTGAGTGGCGTGTAGCTGGATTCCTTAAAAGCATATAAATCCTGCCTTTTTATGCGCCTGACAGAATCAGTTGTACCTATTACAGACTCGCCCAGCGGCTGAGCCGGCCAGAGAAGCTCATCTAAGAGATCATAGACATAACTCTGGGGCTGGTCCTTATACATCTTTATCTCTTCTAAAATCACCTGTTTTTCCTTCTCAATTTCAACAGCGGAAAGCACAGGATTTAAAACCATATCCAATAAAATATCCAGGGCTAACTCCAGGTAACGGCTGGGAATTTTTACTAAATAGCAGGTAAGCTCCTCAGAGGTAAATCCATTCAGGGCGCCGCCGACGCCCTCAATTGATTCCTTGATCTGGCGGCAGGAGTATTTTCTGCTGCCCTTAAAAAGAAGATGCTCTAGGAAATGCGAGATACCCTTAGTCTTGTGCGACTCGTACCTGCCGCCTGTATTTATCCAGATGCCCAGCGATGAGGATTGCCGGTCAGCCATTTTATGACTGACAACCCTTAAGCCGTTATCTAAGACTGTCTTTCTATACATATTTTGAATTATGCGGGTGTTACACCTTTAGGTTCTTAACAAAGTTAGAAACTCTCTTGACCAAGTCAGGCTTGCCGATATTGTCTTTGATCTTCTTGACAATTGCACTGCCCACGATTACTCCGTCAGCGAATTTATAAATTTGCTCTACCTGTTTACGTTCAGATACTCCAAAACCAACACAAATTGGTTTTTTACTTATCCCTTTGATTATTTTAAGATTCTTGAGAAGATCGCTGGACAGTGCCTGGCGCGCTCCGGTGACCCCGGTCAGGGAAACGTAATAAATAAACCCCTTGGAGATGCCGGCTATATACTTTATGCGCTTCCGCGAGGTCGTAGGAGAAATAAAGCATATTACCTCTAATTTATTTTTATTGGCTGAATTGATTAACGATTTTCCCTCTTCAGGAGGAAGATCCGGCACGATCACGCCGTCAACACCTGCTTCAATTGCCTTTTTGACAAACCTCTCCTCTCCAAAACAAAATACAGGATTGTAGTAAGTCATCAGGCAGATTGGGATCTCAACAGACTGACGGACCTTCTTTACTAAATTCAAAATACCTATAAGATGGGTCTTTTTCTCCAAGGCTCCTTGTGAGGCCTCCTGGATTATGGGACCGTCGGCCATCGGGTCTGAAAAAGGAACGCCCAGCTCTATGATATCCACTCCTAGCCGGTCAAATTCTAAAATCAATTTTTCAGTGACGACTAAATTTGGGTAGCCGGCAGTAATAAAGGCAATGAATGCCTTCTTGCCCTTCCTCTTCAATGCTTTGAATTTCTTGTCAATACGGTTCATAACGCCAACCTTTCGGAAACTATCTCCGTGTCCTTGTCTCCCCTTCCGGATAAACATAATATAATAATCGAATTCTTGTTAATCCGTCGGGCCAACTTCTTCAAATAGAAGATCGCATGTGATGGCTCCAAGGCAGGGATTATCCCCTCTGTCTCTGAAAGCAATTTAAAACCCTCCAATGCCTCTCTGTCAGTCACTGCAAAGTAACTGGCCCGGCCTATTTTCTTATAATAGGCATGCTCCGGACCAACACCGGGATAATCCAATCCTGCGGCAATAGAGTGGGCAATTTTGACCTGGCCATATTTATCTTCTAAAAGCAGTGATTTTGAGCCGTGCAAAACACCAACATTACCAGCCACAAGCGTAGCTGAGTGTTGTCCGGAGGAAAGGCCTAACCCTGCTGCCTCAACTCCGATAAATTTTACTCTTTTATCCTTAAAGAAGGAATAAAATAGGCCCATGGCATTGCTGCCTCCGCCGACGCAAGCCACTAAATAATCCGGCAGGCGCCTTTCTTTTTTAAGGATCTGCTTCCTCGCCTCTTTGCCGATCACAGACTGAAAATCCCTGACCATCGCAGGATACGGATGGGGCCCGGCAACGCTGCCTATAATATAGTTGGTATTACGCACATTGGTCACCCAATCCCGTAGCGCCTCAGTCATTGCATCTTTTAAGGTTTTTGAGCCTGACCCGACAGGGATTACCCTTGCTCCGAGCAGCTTCATGCGGAAAACATTCAATCTCTGCCTTTTAATATCTTCCTCTCCCATATAAACATCGCACTTCAGGCCGAATAACGCTGCTACTGTTGCGGTAGCAACGCCGTGCTGGCCGGCGCCTGTTTCAGCGATCACGCGCGGCTTTTTCATTCTTACCGCCAAAAGCGCCTGGCCCAATGTGTTATTTATCTTATGCGCTCCTGTATGCAGCAGGTCCTCTCTCTTTAGATAAATCTTATTTAACCCCAAATATTTGCTTAAATTCTTTGCCAGATATAGCGGGGTGGGCCTGCCTGCATACTCTTTAAGATAATAATCAAGCTGCTGGATAAATTTTTTATCTCTCCGGGCCCGCCTGTACTCGCATTCCAATTCATCAAGAGCAGAGATCAACGTCTCAGAAACGTATCGACCGCCAAAACCATTAAAATGACCTTTTTTATCTGGTATCATCTTCATTCCTTTTTTATACGCTTTGCCCTATCGGATTTTTTTGAAACAAATTTAATACTTTACCTAAAAAAACTCTCAAGAAATAAAGCAAATCCTGAATCAACTTTTCAACTCCTCCGAGACCGGGAACAGGCACTTTAGAAAGTTCCGGAGGAATTGTAGCAATTATTTTATTGATTACAAATTTAAAAAGCAATGAGCCAATAAATAAAAACGAAAATAAAAATAATATAGATACCACAAAAGTAATTAAGCAGCCCACAAAACAGCCCTTCCACCATTTTTTCTTAAGAGAGGCGCCGCAAAAACGGCATTTAATAGCATCATCCTGAATCTCTTCTGCGCAATAAGGACACTTTTTCATAAGTTGAGGCTCTGTTTTGCTGTCTTAATAAAATCCTTAACCTTTTTTGGGTCTTTTTTACCCGGCTTTATCTCAAGCGAGCTGGAAACATCCACCCAATCCGGATGCACATATTTTATCGCCGCCCTAACATTCTTTTCCGTAAGGCCGCCGGACAAAAATATTGGTTTTTTTATATCATCTACATGCCTAATTAGTTCCCAGTTAAATTTTTTCCCTGTCCCTCCAAATTTTGATTTTGTATAAGTATCAAAAAGGTAAGCAAAAGTCCTATACTTTAATATTTTGCTTAAGCCCATTCTATTCTTTACTCTAAATGCCTTGATGATTTTATAGTCTTTGAATCTATTACAAAATTCAGGCGATTCCCTGCCGTGAAACTGCAGCATATTAAGTCGGCATATTTTAGCAATGCGGCGGATTTTTTTCTCTCTGCCGTTTACAAATACACCAATCTTTATAATATTTTTGGGCAATTCTCTGATTACGTCTTTTACTTTCTGCGGCGTAATATAACGCGGGCTATTTTTAAAGAAAACAAAGCCCAGCGCATCGCAACCATCACCTATAGCCGCCTTTGCATCTTCCAGATTTGTTATCCCGCAGATCTTTACCCTCACCACCCCATTATCTCTTCAACTTTCTTCTTTATATCAGGCGCTTCCATAAATGCCTCGCCGATTAAAACTGCCTGCACCCCCAGGATCTTCAAGAACAAAACATCCTGATGGCTCTTTATCCCGCTTTCCACCACCACGATCTTATCTTTAGGTATGAGAGGAAATAATCTCTCCGTGGTCTTAAAATCTACTTCCAGCGAATGTAAATCGCGGTTGTTTATACCAATAAGATTTACTCCCTTTAATTTTAAGACCTTCTTCAGCTCCTTCTCATTATGGACTTCCACTAAATAATCAAGCCCTAGACCAGATGCAATACCCATTAATTCAGTTAACTGCTCCTGCGTCAGGAGATCAGCAATTAAAAGTATGGCATCTGCACCGAAAGCACGCGATTCATAAACCTGATATGGCTCTAAGATAAAATCCTTCCTTAAAATCGGTCCCTCTGCCAGGTTCTTAACTTCATTAATAAAAGAAATATTCCCGCCAAAATAATCCTCTTCAGTCAAAACCGATATAGCGCTGACTCCTGCTTCCTGATAAATCCTGGCAATCTCCTGGTGATTAAAATCCTCCCGGATTATGCCTCTTGAAGGTGATGCTTTCTTAATCTCCGCAATGAGTGAAATCTGCCTGGGCTTGCTTATCGCCTCCAGGAAAGGCCTTGCCGGCGCAAGTGTGGCGGTCCTGGCCTTCAACTCCTCTTCCGGCAGCAGCTGTTTTGCCTGCGCTAACCTTTGCTTCTTCTTAAGGACGATCTCTTTTAGAACGTCACTCTTTTTCATTGATGTGAGTACTCCTTAAGCAGATTTAATTTTTCTAAAGCCCTTTTTGAATCTATGGAATCTGCTGCTATGGCAATTGCCTCTTTAATGGACTTTGCCTTATCAGCCACATAAATCGCCGCTGCAGCATTTAATAACACTATATCGCGCTTGGGCCCTTCTTTTCCATTCAAAATATCAGAGAGGATCATGGCGTTAGTCAAGGCATCTCCTCCTGATAAATCCTCTAACCTTGCTCTTTTAAACCCAAAATCTTCCGGGCTTATTTCATAAGTCCTTATTTTGCCTTCGCAGGCCTCTGATACCTTTGTCTTTGCAGTTATAGTTATTTCATCCAGACCGTCTTTTCCATGGACAACCATTGCGTGCACTGAACCCAAATTGCATAAGACCTTAGCCAATAATTCTGTCCAGCGCTCGTCATAGACACCGACCAGCTGATGCGTGGCAGCCGCAGGGTTACTCAATGGACCTAAAATATTAAACATGGTCTTTGAGCCGATCTGTTTTCTTGCCGGCATTGCGTATTTCATTGCCGGATGCAGATCCTGCGCAAATAAAAAGGCGATTCCGATCTCATCCAGGCACTTCTCCAGCTTTTCTTTGCCCATATGGATATTTATGCCTAATGCCTCCAGAATATCTGCACTGCCGCAGCGGCTGGATACTGAACGATTGCCGTGTTTAGCAACTGCAATCCCGCTTGCACTGGCCACAAAAGCAACAGCGGTAGAGATATTAAAGGTCCCTAATTTATCTCCTCCTGTTCCGCAGGTATCTAGAATCACTTTATGTTTTGTATTTATTTTGGTGGCATGACGGCGCATAACAAGCACCGCAGCAGTCAGCTCCTCTATGGTCTCCCCCTTTTTACTTAAGCCAGTCAGAAATGAAACAATCTGAGAGGTCTCTGCTTTTCCTGTCATGATCTCTTCCATGGCCTCCCGCATCTGCACAGGAGTCAGGTCCCATCTCTGGGATAATATCTCTATTGCCTTTAGTATCATACTTTAAGGAAATTTGACAGGAGATCCTTGCCCACTTTGGTCAGGATCGATTCGGGGTGAAATTGCACTCCCCATAAAGGATATTCCCTGTGTTTTAAGCCCATGATCTCTAAATCCCTTGTCCAAGCAGTGATTTCCAGGCATTCAGGAAGGCTCTTTCGCTCCACAATCAGGGAGTGATAGCGTGTGGCCTCAAAAGGATTGGGCAGGCCCCGGAATATATCCTTTTTATTATGATAAATCAAAGAGGTTTTCCCGTGCATCAGTTGTTTTGCTCCCACAATGCGGCCGCCGTAGACAAAGCCTATTGCCTGGTGGCCCAGACACACTCCTAATATGGGAATTTTGCCGGCAAATTTCCTTATGCAATCACCGGAGATACCAGCATCCTCAGGCCTGCCCGGCCCGGGTGAGATGACAATTTTTCTCGGACGCAACCTTTTGATCTTCTCTAAGGTTATCTTGTCATTCCTGAATACCTTAATATCTGCGCCCAACGCACCCAGATACTGGACAAGGTTATAGGTAAAAGAATCATAGTTATCAATCATTAAAATCATAAGCGATATCCTTACTGTTTCTTCTCCTGCAAGCTGTGTATTATATGGGCAAATTCAGTGGGCACAAGAATAATCAAGCTGTTCTGCTCAGCGCCGATTTCCTGCCAGGTCTGCAGCTGCCTTAATAGAAGCGCATTAGGGCTCTCGGCAAAAGTCTTAGCAGCCTCCATAAACTTTTTACTCGCCTCTTCTTCTGCCGAAGCTTTAACTATACGCGAACGCTTCTCGCGGATTGCCTCTGCTTCTTTTGCCATGGCGCGCTTCATATTATCCGGGACCTCAATATTTTTAATTTCAACGCTCAGGATTGTAATCCCCCACTGGTCTGTGGGTCCCTGCAGAATCTCCAATACTTCTTTGCCGATTTGATCTTTATTTGCTAAAAGCATATCCAAGTCGTACTTTCCTAATACATCCCTTAATTTTGACTGCGCAAGGAGTGTAGAAGCTAACCCGAAATTCTCAACTGCTACAATTGATTTGACAGCATCAAATATTTTATAATAAACTACGGCGTCAATCTTTACCGGCACTGAATCCTTGGTCATAACCTCCTGCGGGACGACATCCATGGTGCGGATGCGCATATCCACAAAGCGCACCATTTCAAGAACAGGGATAATGATGTTTAAGCCGGGGTTAATTTGCCTCACATATTTACCCAAACGGAAAACCACGCCCTTCTGCCACTGCGAAACAATGCGTATCCCCAAGATGCAGATAAATACTGCAATAAATAATAAAACATTTAATAACGGCATAGCCACCTCCTTTTGCACAGCAGTGCACACCGGCCAAACGCCCCACAAGGGGCGCACTTGGCATCCATTTATGCCAAGGTGCCGATATGGCCGGGTGTTTATTCTTTCTCCCTCCAGACCTTAGCCCCTAATTTCTGCAATTTCTCTTCTATATTTTCATAGCCGCGCTCCAGATGATAAATCCTGGAAACTTGTGTCTTGCCGCGGGCGGCAAGGCCGGCTAATACAAGGCAGGCAGAGGCACGCAGGTCCGAGGCCATCACCGGCGCTCCTGACAACTCTCTTACCCCTTCAACAATTGCATGCGGGCCTTCCCTTTGAATATGTGCGCCCATACGGTTGAGTTCTGCCACGTGCATAAATCTATCCGGATAGATCTTCTCAGTGATTACACTGATACCCGGCGTCAAGGCCATTAATGCCATCATCTGGGCCTGCATATCTGTGGGAAATCCCGGATACGGAAGTGTGGTGATATTTACTGGCTTGAGCTTCCTCCTGCTGCGCACGCGGATGGAATTATCGGTTTTAGATAGACTTGCTCCCGACTCTTCCAGTTTGTCAATCAATGCAGCCAGGTGCCTTGATAAAACATTTTTGATCAGAATATCTCCACCGGTGATAAGAGCGGCAATTATCAATGTGCCAGCTTCTATCCTGTCAGGGATTATCGTGTGGCTGGCGCCGTGCAGGTGTCTTACCCCTTCAATTTCTATTGAAGGAGTGCCGTGGCCTTTTATCTTGGCTCCCATCTTAATCAAGAATTCCGCCAGATCCACCACCTCCGGCTCGCACGCGGCAGATTCAATTATTGTTTTTCCCTGCGCCAGGACCGCGGCCATCATCACATTATCCGTCGCCAGAACCGATGAGCCATAAACTCCTCCTAAAAAAATATGATTGCCACGAAGCCTATCTGCTTTGGCCAAGACATATCCGCTCTCTATGTCAATGTGAGCGCCAAGGGCCCTTATCCCTTTTAAATGTAAATCCACCGGACGCACGCCAATGATACAGCCTCCGGGTAGGGAAACTTTTGCTTTTTTCAGTTTCCCAAGTAGCGGGCCTAAGACACAGAAAGAGGCACGCATCGTAGAAACCAGTTTGTAGTCAGCTATATAATTTGTATTTTTTAAGGAGGTTACGGTTACAGTGCCTTGATCTAATTCTGCGCTTTTTCCCAAAGCGCGTAAGATCTTGAGCATGGTGTTGGTATCGCGCAGGTTCGGCACACCCTTAATAATGCAGGCATCATCAGTCAGCAGTGTCGCCGCCAGTATGGGCAGCACTGCATTCTTTGCTCCAGAAACAGTAACTTCTCCTTTTAGCTTTACCCCGCCCTCAATAACAAGCTTATCCATTTTTACCTATCCTCTTTGCAATGATGACCCTTTCAATTTGGCTGTAATCTTTTACAACCTCTATTATCTCAAAATTCCCCGAAATTTTAAGAATATTTTTTATCTCTTCAGCCTGACTATAGCCCATTTCCATAATTAAGAATCCATTTTCCTTTAAGTAATGCGGCGCCTCAGCAATTATCCTGCGGTAGAAATCAAGGCCCCCGCATCCGCCGTCTAAAGCAATGCGCGGTTCGTATCTTATCTCAGGCTGCAAGTTTTCGATTTCGCCTGAGGCAACATACGGAGGGTTGCTTATAATTATATCGTAATTGGTAAATGGTAATTGGTAATTGGTAAATAAATTGCTTTGGATAAATTTAATTTTATCGCTTACATTATTTAACTGCGCATTGTAACAAGCTATCTTAAGAGCTTTTTCTGAAATATCTGTAGCAGTTATATTCGCATTAGGTAGTAGTTTTGCCAAAGAAACTGCGATACAACCAGAGCCTGTTCCCAATTCCAAGATATCAACGATATGTGATATGCGATATGCGATATGCGAGTATTTACAAGCCGTCTCAACAAGAATCTCCGTCTCAGGCCTGGGGATCAGCACATCCGGCATGACCCTAAACTCAAAGCCCATGAATTCGGTCTTACCTAAAATATAGGGAAGGGGCTCTCCGGCAATCCTTCTCTTTAAAACCGAGGATAACTTTTGCGACTCGAACTTAGTAAGAGGCTGCGCGCTTTTTTTGTATAAAGTCGCTCTGTCGCAATTTAATATTTCAGTAAAAAGCAATTCTGCTTCAGTCATATTTTTACGAAGATCCCCTGGCTCTTTCTTGCGCTGCTTTAATCAGGGCATCAGAAAGTTCATCCATATCACCTTCAAGTATGGCTTCTAATTGATGCGAGGTAAAATTTATGCGGTGGTCAGTCACCCGATGGTCGGGAAAATTATAAGTACGGATTTTTTCACTGCGGTCTCCCGTGCCGATCTGGGTCTTTCTGGCCTGGGAGATCTTTTTTGCCTCCGCCTCCCTTTTCATGTCTAAGAGCTTGGCAGCTAAAATCCTCATTGCCTTGGTCTTATTTTTTAATTGTGAGCGCTCATCCTGGCAGGCAACCGCTACACCTGTCGGCAGATGCGTGATCCTTACCGCAGAATCTGTCTTCTGCATATGCTGTCCGCCCGGGCCGCTTGAGCGGTAAGTGTCAATGCGTAAGTCTTTGGGCTCAATCACCAGATCCACCTCTTTAGGCTCAATGAGCACCACAACTGAGGCAGTTGAGGTGTGGATGCGGCCTTGCGCCTCAGTAGTAGGCACGCGCTGCACGCGGTGCACTCCGCTTTCGAACTTTAATCTTTTGTAAGTATCCTTGCCCTTTACGCTGAATACCACTTCTTTATATCCTCCGGCTTCATTGGTGCTGGCTGACATGGACTCGACTGTCCAGCCCTTGTGCGTTGCATACATTGTGTACATGCGGTAAAGATCAGCGGCGAATAATCCTGCCTCGTCCCCTCCTGTGCACTGTCTTATCTCAACAATAATATCGCGACCGGCGTCTTTGTCTTCACCGGCTAAAACAATCTTTATTTTCTCTTCTAAATCCTTTCTTTTCTGCACGAATTCTTGCAGTTCTTTCTTGGCTAGCTCCAGCAACTCCTTATCATGCGGCTCACCCAGCACTACTTCCAAATCTTCAATTTCTTTAGTCAGCCTCTTATGCTCCCGGAACAAAGAAACCGGCTCTTTCAGAGTGGAAAGCTCCTTGGCCAGCTTATTGTACCGCTCCCTGTCAGCGATGATCTCAGGAGAGGCAAGCAAATGCTCCAGTTCCTGGTAACGCGCTTCTAATTTAGCTAATTGGTCGAACATATTCCGTTTCTCCGTTGCCAGTTTTCCCGTTGCCCGTTTGAACAGGATAACGGGCTAACAGGCTAACGTGATAACAATACTTATTTCTTTCCGTACTTTTTCAGGAACTTATCCACGCGGCCGGCGGAATCCACGAATTTCTGCTTGCCGGTAAAAAACGGATGGCATTTTGAGCAGATCTCCACTCTGATGCTCGGCTTGGTTGAGCGCGTGTGAATCGTCTCTCCGCAGGCGCAGATAATTGTGCTCTCTTTGTAATTGGGATGAATTTTCTCTTTCATTTTATTCTCCTTAATGAGCCCACAACTTACGGAACGAGCAACGCGAGTGAACGTAAGTTGTATGGGCGAATTAATCCTGATTAGCCTTCGGCTAATCAGGATCTTCTTCCTATTGGTTCATACTGTTCAAGAATTCTTCATTATTCTTGGTCTTACCTAACTTCTCAATCAGAAGCTCCATTGCCTCCACGTTACTGAGCTCATTCAAGACCTTGCGCAGAATCCAGATCTTCTGTAACTGATCCTGCTTAACCAGCAATTCTTCGTGCCTGGTATTGGAACGCTTGATATCGATAGCGGGATAGATCCTGCGCTGGAACAGGTTTCTGTCCAGCTGCAGCTCCATGTTGCCTGTGCCTTTGAACTCCTCAAAGATTACATCATCCATACGGCTGCCGGTCTCAACCAAGGCGGTGGCAATTATGGTGAGACTCCCGCCCTCTTCAACTGCGCGCGCTGCGCCAAAGAACCTCTTGGGTTTCTGAAGGGCATTGGAATCAATACCTCCGGAGAGGACCTTGCCGCTGTGGGGCACCACCGAATTGTATGCCCGGGCAAGGCGAGTGATGCTGTCAAGGAGAACCACTACGTCGCGCTTGTGCTCCACCAGTCTCTTTGCCTTCTCTAAGACGATCTCTGCCACCTGGACATGGCGCTCCGGAGGTTCATCAAAGGTTGACGATATCACTTCGCCCTTAACATGCCTTTGCATATCAGTGACCTCTTCCGGACGCTCATCTATAAGAAGCACGATTAATATCGCATCAGGAGTATTGGTTGTAATAGCATTGGCGATTTTCTGCAGGAGCACTGTTTTTCCACTGTAAGGCTGGGCTACAATCATGCCGCGCTGCCCCTTACCGATGGGCGTGAGGAGATTCATCACTCTCATGGATATCTCTTCCGGCCTTGTCTCCAGGAAAAAGGCTTCTTGAGGATATACCGGAGTGAGATTATCAAAAAGGACCTTTTCTTTTACCTCCTCGGGATTTTCAAAATTTACCGCCTCGACCTTAAGCAGCGCAAAATATTTCTCACCCTCCTTAGGGGGCCTGATCTGACCGCTCACCGTATCTCCCGTCCTTAAATCAAATTTCCTGATCTGCGAAGGGGAGATATAAATATCATCTGGGCAGGGCAGATAATTGTAATTCGGGCTGCGCAAAAATCCGAACCCTTCGGGAAGTATTTCCAAGACGCCTTCCCCGAACATCAGGCCTTCCTTCTCTGCCTGGCCCTGCAGGATCTTAAAAATCAAATCCTGCTTCCTGAGGCCGCTGACCCCGTTCACATTTAATTCCTTGGCAACCTTTGAGAGTTCCGTGATCTTCATCTCTTTTAGATTTTTGATTTCTAGCTTTTCCACAACATCCTCCTTATTCGTTCCACCTGTTTCTTTGTTTCTGTGATTATCCCATTGTTATCTATTACAAAATCCGCCATGGCCGCTTTTGTGCGCATGGGGATCTGAGCACCGATCCTCTTTATGATATCGGATTTAGAAAGCGCAGTTTTCTTTCTGAGTCTTTCAACCTGATTTTCTCTGGAAGCTTTTACCACGACCAGCTTATCAACAATTTCGCCCAATCCTGACTCAATCAAAAGGGGAACATCCAAGACGATTAGGCTTTCCCTGCACTGCTTAATCTCGGATTTAATTTCTCTTATTACTTCAGGATGGATGATATTATTTAAGATTTTAAGCTTATGTTTATTATTAAATACGATCTGCGCTAACTTCAGGCGGTCAATTGTCAAGTCTTGACGAACTACGCCCTCACCAAAGATATTGATTATCTTGCGATAGGCAATCCTGCCGGGCTTGATACAATCATGCGCCAAGCGGTCAGCATCAATAACTTTCGCGCCGCTTGATTTAAAGATCCTGGCAACAGTAGTTTTTCCGCTGCCAAAACTGCCTGTCAGGCCCAGAATGATCAACTTATGCGGCTTTTGCCTTTGCATACAGATCAAGGTATTTCCTGGCTGACTCTCCCCAGGAGAAGTCGCTCTTCATTGCATTCGTGATGAGCGCCTTCCACTTCTTTTCGTCATGATATGCTGCCACCGCCTTTTTGATCATCTCGATAAGCGCATCCTTACTGTAGCGGTCAAAGATAAAACCATTCTTCTCATTTACCGTATCCGCCAGGCCTCCGGTCTTAAATACCAGCGGTATTGTGCCATATCTGAAACTTATTAGCTGCCCTAAGCCGCATGGCTCATATTTGGAGGGCATGACAAATATATCCGAGCCGGCATAGATTTTATGCGCCAGCGGATCATCAAATCTTAAAGCCAGGGATATGACTTTAGGGTATTTTCTGACCATGTCTTCCATGATTTCATGGTATTTAATGTCTCCTGTGCCCAGGATCACCAGCTGCAGGTCCATATGGCAGACCTCGTCTATTCCTTCTGCCAAAATATCAAAGCCCTTTTGCGCCGCTAATCTTGAGACAATACCAAAAAGAGGCACATCCTTTTTCGCCGGAAGCTTACAATATTTCTGCAGGTCCTCTTTGCAGGACTGCTTGCCCTTGATATCCTCTAAAGAAAAATTTTTGGCAATGTATTTATCCGTCTGGGGGTTCCAGATGGAATAATCAATGCCGTTTAATATTCCGTAGACAGCATCGTGCCTCTTGGTCAGAACTCCCTCCAGGCCGAAGCCAAACTCTTTGGTCTGTATCTCACGTGAATAGGTGGGGCTGACAGTATTTATGATATCAGAAAACATCATCCCGCCCTTCAGGATATTTACCTGATCGTAAAATTCCAGGCCCTCAATATTAAAAAAGCTCCAGTCAAGGCCGAGCTTCCCAAATTGCTCCTTCGGGAAAAGGCCCTGATAACCTATGTTGTGTATGGTAAGCACGCTCCTTGTCTTCTTATAGAACGGATCAGCCGCATACAAATTCTTTAAATACACCGGGATCAAAGATGCCTGCCAGTCATGCACATGTATGATATCCGGCTTGAAATTTATCTCTTTTAATAATTCCAAAGTCCTCCTGCAATAATATGAAAACCTGTCCAGATTATCCGCGTAATCTCCGGTCTTTTCTCCGTATAAATTGTCGCGGTTGAAGTACGCATCATTCTCAACAAAATATACCTTGATATTTTTACCGGTGGTTGAATAAGAGATGTCCGATCTAAATCTCTTGATATTAAATTTGGAATCCTGGATCATCTTATAGCGGGGCATGACAATGATTACTTCCTGGCCCTCTTCCTCCAGCGCTATCGGCAATGCACCAGCAACATCAGCTAATCCGCCTGTCTTGGCATATGGAACCACCTCTGATGCGCACATCGCTATTTTCATCTTACCTCCCATGGTAATGGGCACCAAATACTCCGATATATTTGGGTGCCTTGTTTAAACCGGCTGCATCTCTAACCAATTCTTCCCCCTCTTTATATCGACCCTTACGGGGACATCCAGCTTTAAAACATTTTCCATCCTGTCTCTTACCAGACTTACCGAATCATCCAATTCTTCTTTCGGAGCATCTAAAACCAATTCATCGTGAATCTGGAGAATCATCTTGGTTTTTAATTTTTTAGAATTAATCTGGTTATGTATCTGGAGCATGGCTAATTTTATCAGATCAGAAGCAGAGCCCTGTATGGGCGTGTTTACTGCCTGACGCTGGGCAAACTGCCGTATACCTTGATTCTTATTATTGATCTCTGGGATGTAACGCCTTCTGCCTAATATAGTCGTAACAAACCCCTGCTTTTCTGCTTTTTTGATCTGGCTCTCAATATACTCCTTTACTTTGGGATAGCGCGCAAAATAGGCGTCAATAAAATTCTGCGCCTCCTCAAGAGGAATGCCTAAATCACGGCTAAGGCCGTATGAAGTAAGGCCGTAGATTATCCCGAAATTGACGCGTTTGGCCACCTCGCGCATCTGGTCTGTCACATCAGCCTCTTCTACTCCGTAAATCAGCGAGGCAGTGGCTTTATGCACATCCCTATCTTTGCGAAAAGCCGAGATTAAATATTCATCCTTAGAAAGATGCGCCAATATTCTTAATTCTATCTGCGAATAATCGCAGGAGAGAAGATAATTATTCTCCCCCGAAGCAATAATCGCCTGACGGATCTTCCTGCCAATATCCGTCTTTACCGGTATATTCTGCAAATTGGGATTGCTTGAGCTTAAGCGACCAGTCTCAGTGCCAGTCTGGTTAAAAGAAGTATGGATCCTTCCTGTCTTCTTATCAATCAAATCCGGCAGCGTATCAATGTAAGTATTTTTTAGTTTGGTCAATTGCCGGTATTCAAGCAGCAGCGCGGGTAATTTGTGCTTATCCGCTAGCTTTCTTAACACTTCTTCATCGGTTGAGGGCCCGGTCTTGCTTCTTTTGACCACCGGCAATTTTAACCTCTCAAAGAGGATATCCCTTAATTGTTTAGGCGAATTTATATTGAATTGCGTCCCGCTTAAATCATAAATCTCTTCGATTAACTTTATCAGTCTCTTCTCTAAATCTTTGGAAAGCCCTTCGAGAAGCTTGGTATCCAATTTTATCCCGGTTAACTCCATCTGGGCCAAAACTTCCACCAGCGGCATCTCCAATTCAAAAAACAAACTGAAAAGCTTCTTCTCTTCAAGTTCCTTTTCCAATTTAGGCCTTAATTTCAGGATTAAATTCAATGCTTTCTCTGGCTCAACCTCTTTAGCGCCGAATGGCTCGCCTAAATAATCCCAGGCCAGATCTCCTAAATTATATCCGGATTTTGAAGGGTTAGCCAGGTAAGCGGCAATCATGGTGTCAAAATACAGGCCCCCTAAACTGATATTCTCCTGCGCTAAAGATATCTTTACCTTTTTAAGATCATGGGATATTTTTCTTACCTGCGGATCTTCCAGGATGTTTTTTAAATCTGTAACTCTGCCTGAAACCTGAAAAAATTTTTGCTTTGCATGAAGAATTAAATTATCGGGCCCGCTCCCATAGAGTACCAATTCATCGCCCGCACCTACCAGGTTCTTCAATTCCTTTCCATCTATTATGGCTATCTTGGACTCTGATGCCTTTTCTTCTTCCTGCGGCAGCTCTCTCAGGAGGCTCTTAAACTCCAGGTATTTAAAAAGCCGGAACAATTCCTTATAATCGGCCTCGCCCGTCTTTAACTTCTCAAAATCAATATCAATATCCACATTTTTATCCAATACCGCCAACTCCCTGCTTAACTTTATCTTGTCAAGGTTATCCTTGATTATTTTTTTTACCTTCTCCTGCTTTATCTTGTCAATATTCTTTAATAATTTCTCTAGAGAGCCGAACTCTGAGATCAGCGCTGTCGCGGTTTTCTCTCCTATTCCCGGGGCTCCGGGGATGTTGTCCACATCATCGCCCATCAGCGCGATAATATCGGCGATCCTCTCCGGACCTACGCCAAAACGCTCCAGGACTTTCTTCTCGTCGTAAAGCACGCCTTCATCTTTGTAAGGGCTCAACACCTCTGTATCGTGATCCACTAACTGCAGGATATCCTTGTCAGAACTGACAATGGTCACATAAGCTCCTCTTTGCTTTGCCTTTTTCGTCAAAGTCGCAATAACGTCATCTGCCTCAAAGCCTTCTTTCTCAAAAATCGCAATGCCAAACGCTGCGACTACCTCTTTAATCAGAGGAATCTGGCTAGAGAGGCCATCGGGCATAGGAGGTCTTTGAATTTTGTAATCTGTGAATCTTTTTGCCCTGAATGTATCCCTTGAGACATCAAAGCAGGCTGCCAGATACTCCGGCTTCCTGCCTTTCAAAATCTTATTCAGCATATTTATGAATCCGTAAATTGCATTGGTAGGCTGGCCAAAAGAAGTAGAGAGGCCCTTCAGGGCGAAATACGCCCGATAACAGAAAGCTGTAGCATCAATCAGATACAGTCGTTTATTACTCATTAATTAAGCATGGAAATCTTGTTTTTGGAGAGGGGATAAATTGTGGTATTTCTATTTAGATAATACTCTACTTTGGATTTTGTTTACGAACTCTTCAATTTTCTCATTCGAAGGATCGAGCTGGCTTGCGTCAATGGCTAACTTTAGAGCGGTGACCTCATCTCCCTTTTTATAGTATAATTTTGCCTTGTTAAAATAGCTCTTGGCGAGCGTCTTATTATCCTTTCTTACTGCGGCTTTGCGACTTGATACATTACGCATCAGGTCCACTACTTCCTGCTCCTGGGCCTCCTCAAATGGCTTATCTGATAAAACCAGGCGAATGTCATTGAGGCGGGCCCGGGCCTTCTTTGTCCAGGGGTCATCCGGCATGCCCAGCTTTGCCCTTTTCTCCCAATAAAAAGCGGCCGTTTCTAAATCCCTTTGGCCTTCATAAAGCAGGGCTAAGTTGGAATAAGCACTAAAATAATTCGGGTCTGTCTGTATGCTTCTTTTATAACACTCCTCTGCCCGATCAGTAAATCCCTTTGCCTCAAGCACCACGCCTAAATCATTATAGACAACCGCGTAAAGAGGATCGTATTCAATGGCCTTCTGATAAAAACCCATTGCGGAATCTAAATCTCCGGCATTCTGGAATGCCAACCCTTGAGCCCGGTATTGCCTGGCTGTCTTCTGCAATTCAGATAAGTTCTGTTCTTCCTCAGCCGCCCGCTTGGAGTCAGACTTCTTTACCGTAGCTTTTTTAGAGGACTTTGTGCTAGTATTTTGCGCAAAGGCAGAAGACACGCAACCAAAAGCTATGATTAAAGTTATCGCTGTGATCTTTACGTTATTAGAGGCGGGATTTATGGACATATATTTTAATGATATTATACATACTAATAGTGGTTCGTCAAGAAAAAGTTTAATGAGCGCGCGACTTATGGAACGATAGTGAATATAAGTCGCTGCGCGAATTAATCCTTGAAATCGAAGATTTCAAGGATCTAAATCATCGACTCCATGGAAAGGGCAGGATGCCCGACGCTTTCTAAGTGTTTTAAGAGCTCCTCAGATGTTGTGGCAATTGTCTCATCAGCTATTTTTTCCACTAAATCCGCAACGCCTTCCTCTTCCGCCCTCTTCTTCAATCTTTCTCCCAGCAGCTCCTTTAATTCCTTTGGCATCCAGACCAGACGCTTCAGTCCTCCTTCAGCGGAAATAAATTTCTTGCTTAAAATGTAAAGCTTTCCTACGCCCAGAAATCCGGGGGTCTGCACACCACCACCCACCGAACCTGCCAATGTGGTAAAGGTCATTCCCGATGGAGTCATCCCGGAGTAATCACGGTGTACCACCATCACGCCATTTGCCTCAGGGATTATCGCTACAATGCACTCAAAGCATCCGCAGGAGGTCTGCGGTGAATTCATCAGAGAATACATGCTCACTTGCTCCACCGTCTTATTTGATTTCTGATACACAAAATCATTAGTGCTCTTCCACTGGCCCAATTTTGCATCGATAACTTGGCCTTTGGGTATGGGTTGATTGGGGCCGGTAGGAGTTATCTCATAGGATGCCTTGCCGTCTAACCAGGAGTAGGCGCCGCAGAGGCCAAGCCGCTCAGGCGTGATAATGCAGACGTGGTTGGGCGCAAATGACTGACAGAGTAGACAGGAGTAAAAAGTATCCACCCTTTCATCGGTCATTCCGCTTATTCGCTCATCGCGCTCATCAAATGTCTTTTTTGCCCCAGTCAATAATTTTTCCATATCCTGCTCTTTGGTATAAAGCTCAACCTGCACCTTATCCACGATGGCGCTGTATTCCTGATGTAGCATGGCATGGATCACCACGCCCAAGTGCTTAATTCGGAAACCCTTATTGAACGCATCCTGGCTGATTCTGATCCAGATCATATCGCGCTGACCGATATGCATGATACCGAGCGCATAATTTATAAAACGGTGGATCTGGCGCTCTAAGATCGGCTCAAAATCCTTCTGCATCTTGCGACCAAAGACACTAACCACAATCCCTAAGGGCATAGATTTATTGCCCGCTTGGAGCTCGTCTATATCCGGGCCGATTAATTCAATCTTCCCGTCTTCAACTTCTGCCTCTTTTTCCTTTGCGCTCAAGTACTCAAATGCCGTACTTGATTTCCCTCCGAATTCAACGTGTAATTGTTCGCGCCGCACGCGCTCTCCTTCAAATGCAGCAGCATAAGGCACAGGCACAGCTACTTCTGCCATCTTGACTTTGATACCCCTGGCAAGGATGCATTTAGAGGGGATTTTCTTATAATCCTTTTCCGTAATCAGCGCCTCGTAAAGCGTGGTGTCAATTTTTCCCAGCTGCGGCACATCCAAATCCGTAATAATAGGTAAGCCAAAGGAGAGCGCTCCCAAGCCGGTTGCGACAATTACCTCATCCACATGACCTAACAGTAGGACAAATGCAGGTACGCGATTCTTAATGTAGTCTGCAATGCCCTGCCACTGGCCGGCTTTAAAGCCGCCGTAAATGAGCGGCGCTCTTACTGCAAAATTAACTGCATAAATTACCGAGAGATAATCCTCTCCGAGGGGGACGATGTAATTCTCTAAGCCCATTTCTATCCCTTTATTTTCCAGCTGCCTGGCGAATGTTTTTCCATTTATATTTCCGGCCAATAAGCTCACAATGCTCTTTGACTGGAAATTTCTGATGAGCTCAGCTGCTGCATCATCGTCCTTTGCCGGGCCTAAAATCACCGCAATGCCTGCAATTCTTCCATCAACAAGCTGCAGGCCAAGGGAACGCAAAATCTTATCCGGAATAAAGCCAATGCCGTCTTTGGGGTGTTCTTTATTTAAGACTGAAAGAACAGCTAGTATTTCCTCGCAAAGCAGAGTAGCAACACCTTTGTTTAAAACCGGACCCAGGCCTCCACCGATAGATAATCCGGTCTTTGCTGCCATATTTTTAGAAAGGCCCTCTGCCTGATTTAGCGCCTCAAGGCAGTCTGCGAGTATCTTTGCCTCTATATTAAGCAAACCGTTGATCAGGGGCAGAAAATAATTTGTTTCAGGAAATTCAATTTTTGCATCTTTTCCTTTTTGGGCAATCGCCTTCTCCAGAGACTGCCGTGTAAGATTCAA
>Ga0315285_10002347_pt1 | contig 19788 bp, 19 predicted proteins | sample YL17G09_36_MG_FD_203698 | JGI IMG/M metagenome (GOLD analysis project Ga0315285, IMG submission 203698) | Sediment microbial communities from Yellowstone Lake, YNP, Wyoming, USA - YL17G09_36 | ecosystem: Environmental > Aquatic > Freshwater > Lake > Sediment | place: USA: Wyoming | collected...
AGCTACATTATATTTACTGAATATAACGAGTCAGCTGGCGAGATTGCAAAGGGTCGATCATTTGGAACAAAAGGAGAGCATAGAGCTGCAGAGATTCTTTATGAGAATATGACAAAATTAGGTTTATATACAACAATGGAGCAAATAAATAATACTCCAAAGTATCCAGAGCTTATATATGGATACGATGTTTTAGATTATAAATTAAATCTAAAAAACAAAAGTAATGATTACAATGAGACAACCGATAGTTGGATTAGTGCAATAAAACTGGATCCTCCACTAGTTCATGAAAAAATATTTAATTTTACATATGAAGGATTAAAAATAAAACAATGGCCAAAAACAATTCTAGATTGGATCAAAGCTCTTGCATATGATAAAAAAGAGGAAAATTATGTATTTATATCTGATATTGAAGGTGGATTAAGCAGAAATCCAGATCCGAATTTACCTCTAGATCTTATATTAATGAGAAAATTTTTCTATCCTATAAGATTAATTCCAAGTATAGGACATACTTATTTTAGAAGGCATTTAGAACAGTTGTTTTTAGATAAGTTTTTTAATAATTGTAGGGGAAAAATTGCTTTTGATTTTACAAACGACACCCATGACACTGGTTGCAACGCAGATGGAAATAAAATACCTACAATACTTATCAATGGTACAGAATGTAGAAGAATAGTAAATGATATCGACAATTATACAATTGATTTTTTTGTAAAGGAAATGTATAACAAATCTGTAGTATGTTATAATGTGATTGGACAACTAAATGGAACCGATCCAAGTAAAACAGTAATTGTGGATTGTCTTTATGATTCAGTGTGGTGTCAGGGAACTGGTGATGCAGCTATTGGTATGGGGATAGTAATGGGAATTGCAAAATATTTTTCGGATAATGAAATTGTACCAAAATATAATATTAAATTCATTGGTTTTGGTGGTGAAGAAGCAGGTTGTCGGGGAGCGAAATATTATGAGGAAACTCACAAGGATGAAAATATTATTTACGTAATTGATATGAATCAAGTATGTTCCTCTCAAGAATATCCACGACTTACACTCAATGTAATATTTAACAATTTTAGATATATGAATGAAATCTGGCCAATTGTAGAAAGAACAAATTATACAGAAAAAGTAGGAAACACAGATATTACTAAAAGATGTTGGCCTGAGGGAGCTCCAAGTGATGAAGGAATTTTTGCTCGAAATAGACCATTTAAGGTTAAAACAGTATGTTTTTTAGAGGATTTCCCATGGCTTATGCATCATAGAGATGGTTTGAATCATACTGTAGGGGACGTTTTTGATAATGTTGACTGGAATGAAGTAAGTGTAACCGGTGAATTAGTTTTAAACATTACAAAATACCTCACTGTTGATGATGTTAAAAATTTACTAAATTAGGGGTTGAAATAATAGATAAAATTAATCTATTTAAAAAAATCTTAGCTTTTTCAACAATCACCTTATTTTTTGGAACAAACATACTCCCAAGTATAAGTGGAAACAGCACAATAACAAATATTGAAAAAAATGACTCTACAAATCCATTAGATAACTTAATAATTAACGAAGGTTTGCTAGACTTACAATACATTTACAATATCACTGAGAATCTAAGCTATATTGTATTCACCGAATATAACGAATCAGCTGGAGAGCTTGCCAAAGGAAGATACTTTGGAACTAAGGGAGAGCACAAAGCAGCAGAGATTCTTTTTGAAAACATGACTAAATTAGGTCTTTATACAATAAAAGAGCAAATTCAAAATATTGAAAAAATTGGACGTCCAGGTCTTTCAAAGTTGACTCATAAAATCGAGATATTAGATTATGGTTTAAAAATTAACAATGAGACCGTCATTGATTTTCATATTGCTCCATCAACCAAGGGTCCAAGGGGAAATCCAAATCAACTTGATTATAATTTTTCTTATAACGGATTAAAAGTTATTTTAAAACCAAAATTTTTATTACCTTGGAAAATTACACATCTTTTAAGTGTAAAAGAGGATTTTGTTTTCATTGAACTAGAGCGAGCATTTTATCCTGATTTGCAGTTTCCAATAATAAAATTCCTCTCTCGATTTATTAGCCCTCTTAGCAGGCCGTTACTATTTGGCCCCGGATATATTAAATATAAACCAGAAATAACAAGATTGTATTATTTTTCACCTCATTGTAAGGGAGTTATCCGTTATGATGCTAATGCAAGTACATATAATCAGGGTAACAATGGAGAAAAAGTTCCAATTATTTATATAAATGGTACCATAGGTAAAAAAATATTAGATGATATTGAACATGCTTCTGTTGATTTTTACTTAAATCAAACCTATAATGACTCAGTAATTAGTTATAATGTGATTGGACAATTGAATGGTACTGATCCTACTAAAACTGTGATTGTGGATTGTCTTTATGATTCATGGTGGACACAAGGAACAGCAGATGCTGCCATTGGTATGGCTATGGCACTAGGTGTTGCTAAATATTTTGCTGATAATAACATTAAGCCAAAATATAATATAAAATTCATTGGTTTTGGTGGTGAAGAAATTGGTGTTAGAGGAGCCTTTTACTATGAGGCGGCTCATAAAGATGAAAATATTATATATGTCATTGATCTAAATCAAATTGGTTTTTGGCAGAATGGGCCAAGATTAACTTTAAATGTTATTTGCAATAAATTATCATTTCTTAGAGAGATATGGAAGATTATTGAAAAGATAAATTATAAAGAAATAACAAAAGATACTGCTGACATTAAGCCAGTTTGGTTACCGTTGGGAGCTCCAAGTGATGATCAAGCATTTGCTATTTTTAGACCCGGAGTTAAAACTGTATGCTTTTTAAAAGATACAGGATGGCTGTTTCATCATAGAGATGGACTTGGGCATACTGAGGGAGATGCTATAAAATATTTTGATTGGGATGACGTAAATGCAACTGGCCAAATCGTTTTAAATGTTACAAAATACCTAACAGGAGGGGATGTTTAAAATTTTTAAACATTTTTATTATACAAAAATTGGTACCAGGATTTTTGGTCCAATAACTTTTTATACCATTAATATAAAAAATATATTATTGATTAAAATTGAGAATCGAAAGAATGATTAAAAATATTCCATTTAGAACAAGCTTAGCTTTAATAGCAGTTTATTTAGTTTTAGGAACAAGTATCGTCCCAATTATAAACGGAAACAATGAAGAAATAAACAGTGTTAACAATATTTCAGACTATCAAACAATAAGTTCTATAATTAATGAAAGTGTACTAGATTTACAATATATTTACAATTTAACAGAAAATCTTAGCTATATAGTTTTTACTGAGTATGACGAAGAAAAAGGGGAAATTGCCCAGGGAAGAACATTTGGGTCTAAAGGGGAACACAAAGCAGCTGAAATACTATATGAAAATATGACAAAATTAGGTCTGTACACAACTAAAGAAAAAATAAAACCAATATTTCCCTTTAATAAGTTAACAAATAAAATTGAAATATTAGATTATAATGTCCAGGTTAATAATGTAAGTATCAAAGATTGTTATGTACGAGGTATTGAATTTAATGCACAAGAGTCAGATCCTCAATTACCTCATAATTTTTCTCATAAAGGTTTGAAGATTTTACGTGAACATCCAACCCCTGAAAATGATACAGAAGATTATGTATTAATATCTAAAACTTTCATACCTAATTTTACTTTTAATGGAGAGACTATATTAAGTATTTTAAAGGATAATCTGAACGATATATTTGGCAAAAAGAATCAAACATCATACCCACATTGTATAGCAAAACTTAACTATGATTTTCTTACAAATGATACATACGATATGGAAGGAAGGGAACGAACTCCTTTTGCCTTTTTTATTAATAAATCAATAGGAGAGATGATATATTCAAATGCTGAAAATTTAACTGTTGATTTTTATGTTAATCAAAGTTTGAATAAAAGTGTGGAAAGTTATAATGTTATAGGTCAATTAAATGGAACGGATCCTACTAAAACTGTTTTAGTATGTTGTCTTTATGATGGTTGGTGGGGGCAATGTACTGCAGATTCTGCTATTGGTATGGCTATGGTACTAGGTGTTGCTAAATATTTTGTTGATAATAACATTAAGCCAAAATATAACATAAAATTCATAGGATTTGGTGGGGAAGAATATGGATGTCGGGGGTCAATTTACTATGATATTACTCATTTTAAAGAAAAAATAATCTATGTAATCGACCTAAATCAAATAGGATTTAAGCAAGAAAATCCTAGACTCAGACTCGAAGTTGTTGCAAATAATAATTGGTTTCTAGGTAAAATATGGAAGGTTGTTGAAAGAACAGATTATATTAACAGAACAGGAAATACAGCAGATATTGTAAAAATATTAAGTACTGCGGGTCATTTAAGTGATGACAGAACATTTGCCTTGACCCGACCTTTACGTTGTAAAACCGTATGCCTTTTAAAAAATGGTGAATGGGATAGGCATCATAGGGATGGATTGAATCATACCGAAGGAGATGTTATAAAATATTTTGATTGGCTTGATACAAGTGTAACAGGTGAAATTGTATGGAATGTTACTAAATATCTCACAGTGAATGATATACTTTTATAATAAATTTTATATATAAAGAAGAATAATAATAAATTAGTGAAAGCATATGATATTTAATTTAATTAGAAAAGTTTTAGCTTTATGTGTAATACTATTATTCATTAGTACCAGTATTTTACCAGGTTTTTGTGAAGAGATAAAAAACACAAAAAGTTATTCTGGTGAACAATCAAATATTTCAATCCTAGATAATGGTGTATTAGATGTCAATTATATCTATAATATAACAAATGCTCTAAGCAATATTGTATTTACTGAGTATGATGAAGAACATGGTGAAATTGCAAAAGGTAGAGAATTTGGTTCAAAGGGGGAACATAAAGCAGCAGAAATACTAGCTGAAAATATGAGTGCACTAGGCTTATTTACACAAAAAGAAAAAATCGAGAATATACCAAGTTTACATATGTGTTCAAAACTTACTTATAAAACTGAGATATTAGATTATAAATTAATAATCACAAATAAAACCAACGGTCATAGCGAAATTGTTGATTGTAGTCCAATGCCTTCATTAAATGGACCACTAACTAAACCATCTGAACTAGATTATAATTTTTCTTATACTGGATTAAAAGTAAGGCGTAATCATCCAAGTCTTTTAGAGGATAAGGAAGATTATATTTTAATTTCTGGACTAGACTCCCCAAAGTTTGTTGATCCTAATTATGTTACTTGTCAAGGATATAAGTTTTATATTAAATACCTTAAAACAGAGATAAAGAGCAAAATAGATTTCTTTTTACATCCTCATTTTAAAGGGTATCTATATTATGATTTAGGAAATGATACTCATGATCAGGGAGGAAATAAATGTGCTCCTCAATTTTTAATAAATGGGTCTGTAGGCAGGAGAATAAATAACAGCATTGAAGATTATACTGTCGATTTTTATTTAAATCAGCAGTTAAATAAGTCAGTGATAAGCTATAATGTTATAGGGCAACTTAATGGAACAGATCCCAGTAAAACTGTATTAGTTGATTGCCTTTATGATTGTTTGTGGGACCAAGGAACTGCAGATTCTGCTATTGGTATGGGAATTGTAATGGGCATTGCCAAATACTTTACTGATAATAACATTGTACCAAAATATAACATGAAATTTATTGGATTTTGCGGCGAAGAATATGGTATGCGAGGAGCATTATATTATGAGGCGACTCATAAAAATGAAAATATTATCTATGTTATAGATTTGAACCAACTTGGTTTCAAACAAGATTATCCAAGGCTCAAACTTGAAATTGTAACAAACAAGATAAAATTCACAGATGAAATCTGGAATATCGTTAAACGAACCGACTATGTAAATCGAACAGGGAATGTTACAGATATAAAACCATTTACTCAATTAATGGGACATATAAGTGATGATAGAGTATTTGCTATTAAGCGCCCATTCAGTTGTAAGACTGTTTGTTTTTTAAAGGGTGGTCCGTGGGTTCTACATCATAGAGACGGTTTAAATCATACTGAGGGAGATGTACTAAAATATTTTGACTGGAATGATGTCAGTGTTACAGGTGAGATGATATGGAACGTTACTAAATATCTAACAGTAGAAAGTATACTTCAATAATAAATTTTATATATAAATAAAAAGAACATTATAATAGTGAAAACATATGATATTTGATTTGCTTAAAAAAGTCTTAGCCTTATGTGTAATGCTATTATTTGTTGGAACAAGTATTTTACCAAATATATGTGAAGGGGCAAAAAACACAGGAAGTTACTCCGGGGAACAAACAAACAATTCAATATCTGATAACACCGTATTAGATGTTCAATACATTTACAATATTACCAAAGCACTAAGTAATATTATTTTTACTGAGTACAATGAATCAAATGGGGAGATTGCAAAGGGCAGAGCTTATGGAACCAAAGGCGAACATAAGGCAGCTGACATTCTCTTTGAAAACATGACAGAGCTTGGTTTGTATACCTATAAAGAGCAGATTACCAATACTGAGAAATATCCGGAACTTACCCATGAGCTAGAGGTTGCAGACTATAATCTAAAAATTAACGATAGAAAAGTCGATTGTTACATTGCTCCCGTCTGGGTTAAAAATAGTGAAAATAATTATGACCTAAATTTTACCTACAATTATTCTAATTTGAAGGTAATTCGCCCGCCATTGTTTCTAAATTTTTACAAAATTAAAAATTTGATATTTGATAAACAGCCTTTTGTCTTAATTCTTAAAGATAGGAATTTTTATTCAGATTATTTAATTTTCAAACTATTTCCTTTTCTAGATAATTTTGTTTTTCGATATCATGTAACCAGAAAATTACAGTCTGGTCTCTCTTTAATTTATTCTTGGAGATGGGATAATTATTTAGATTATTGCAAAGGAATTATCCTTTATGATTTCAACAAGGATACTTATGATATGAATCTCATGAAAAAATATAGTCATATGCCGTTTATATCTATCAACGGAACTGAAGGGAATTATATTCTCGACAATATTGATAACGCACGTATTGATTTTAATTTGAAACAACAGCTTAATACATCGGTAGTGAGCTATGATGTAATAGGACAACTCAATGGAACAGATCCCAGTAAAACTGTAATCATTGATTGTTTGTATGATTCGTGGTGGTGTCAGGGTACAGCTGACTCTGCAATCGGCATGGCGATGGTACTAGGGATTGCCAAATATTTTAAAGAACACAATATTACGCCAAAATATAACATCAAGTTCATTGCTTTTGGAGGAGAAGAACATGGTTTTGCTGCTGGATCGAATTATTATGAATCAGCACATCCTAGTGAAAACATACCTTATGTTATTGATTTAAACCAACTTGGATTCAGACAGGATGACCCAAAATTGACATTAGATATTATCGGAAATAAACTTAATTTTTTAAATGAAATCTGGAAGGTTATTGAAAAAACAGATTATGAACATCGTGTTGATAGCTCAAAGGGCATTCAGAAAGTATTGTTGAAAAATGGTGGTCCTAGCAATTCCCTGCCGTTTGCAACTAGTCGAAGTAATTGTAAAACTGTATGTTTTTTGAAAGATGTAGCTTGGAAGTTTCATCACCGTGACGGTTTGAATCATACTGAGGGAGATGTACTGAAATATTTTGACTGGAATGATGTGAGTGTTACTGGTGAGATTGCTTTGAATGTTACCAAATATCTCGCCGTTGATGACCCCCTTGATTTATAACTGATTATTAGTGTTATTATAGATTCATATAATAAAAGTTTGATAGTTTTATAAGGAATATAGTAAATTACTAAAGCAAAAACTATATTTTTCTTTTAAAATATTGCGGATATGATCTAATGGTTAAGTTTCTCCGAGAAAAGTGCCATTTTTGGCAAAATTTTCGGACGGTATTTCTCACAGATTTTACTAAAATTTTTCTTTTATTTTTTTCACTTTTTCTACCCATCGTGAGAGATAAACATTTATCGTAGATTTTCTATACAGAGAACAAGGGGTTTGAAATATACGTTACAGTGCGGTAGGTGATTATCCTGATAGATGAAGATGATTTGCCTCAAGCTATTTTCGACTATGCGATGACAAAGTATGCAAAACGATCACGGGATTTATCCGAAAAATATGTTGAGGAGTTCCCTGAGAAGAACTGGGATTTACCAGATGAAGCATGGCAGAAGAACTTTCTTTGCTGGTTATTCTATGAAAAGGTTCTGCCGGAAACAGGCAAGACGATAGCTGAAGAATTCGCAGAACAATCAACTGAATTAACACCAGAGATGAAGAAGAACGTACTGCAGATGAGGAGCATAATACGCTCTGACTTCGTAGTGATATCAGAAAAAGGTAACATTATAAAGATTAAGGATATGCGTGATAAAACAGTCTATGATGTAAAACGATCAAAGGGCAACTCGCGACTAGCTCCCAATACAATAGTGACTGGAAGGATTCATCCATTTGGCGATCATTATCGTATAACAGGATTTTTTTCAATCAGAACGACTCCTTTAATATTGGATCCAGATATCTTGATGCATGCATTTGAGAACGATCAGGTTGTACGAATTGAGAGCAACCAATTACGTAAGAGTTCTTCGTTTCAGTCGGTGATGAACAGATACCCGTCGCACTGGATTGATTCGATGTGCAATCATTATCACATAAAACAGGGAGTTAAGAAAGATAAGATCCGTGCAATCGAGAATAAGCTGATATCCGATCTTCCGAGAATCATACAAGACCTGCCCCCCAAATGTAAGGACGTGTTGCGACTCTGCATGGAGAACGACGGTTTCGTAAAATATGGCATGCTCAAGGACTACGACGATGATCTAGAATTCTTTTGGGAGAAGCAGTCTCGCATGTCAACAATTGGGGAGCTGAGACAGAAGGGGTTGTTGTTCATTGGGAAAATGGGGTTTGGAGATAGGAATTACAAGACCGCGTTCATACCGGTCGAGATTCGCGATGATCTCAAGGATCTGCTTATCTCTGAACAGCAATTATCACAGACAAAAAAGATATGAATGAGGGAAAAAATAGTATTCACAAGAGAGCCCTATATTGATGAGGAATTGTAGAAGAAAGATGTCGTATGGAAGATAGAGTTTTTAATCCAAAAGAGGAATCTTTTAGCTCAAAAGAAAAATATGAACATTATAGGGAAATAACCAGATGTGCGATATGTCATAAAAAGTTAGTGAAAGGAGATATATTTCAGTTGAGGCCAATCCAAACCCTTGAAGAAACAGGATGTCGCAATGTGAAAGCAGTCGTCGTTCATAAAAAATGTTTAGAAGGATAGTTGGTTTTTTTATGAAGGGGCGGAAAATATCGTGTCCAAGAGATTGCAAACAGTAATTGAACGGTATCTGAACGATGAGGTGCTTCCTATTGGTTCTAATTTTTCTGATGGGCAGAAGAAAACGATGGTTGAAGTCACTAGGGATGCAATTAATACATATTTTGATAGAATTAAAGATCGTTATAGTGACTATGAGTGGGTGTCTGAGTATGACCGGTTGAACATCCTGAGAGAACATGGTGAGATGAAGGTTGCTCTTTCATTGGAGATACCGAAATCAGCATTGCTCAAAGATGATGAAAAGGTGTTGCTGGTACAATCATTATTAGAGAGAAGTATAGGAGATACAGTCAAGGTGTTTGATCAGATATGTGTTTTTTCTGACGATGTAGCGTATCAGTCCTTGTGTAATTTTCTCATGAAACAGAATTGTTTCACAGAAAAACACATCCCCTACCTTTTCAAGGAGGACAGATATAGCGATGCTTTGGATATCGTTGATAATTTTAGGTTTATTGTTGATTCTCAGTTGCCGCTGAAGGTAAAGTTTGCCTACTTTTTCATGGTACCATCTTTTATAAAAATGGAGAATGTACCACAGGTTGAACTTGCAAAAGAACTTACAGAAGTATTCATAACAACAGATAACATTTCCAAGGACGATAAAAAGGAAATGCTTCAGTTTATACTAAATTATGATGGTGTGAAATTTTTTAAAAAATATTTTGCCTCGCAGGATATAGAATTTTTACGAAGTTTTCTCCGGCGCGAGACGATTATGTTGCGATACATCACCAAGGCATATTTGTCTTTGACATCAATTAACATCCATGATTTTTTTATTGAATATCATGAACGCGAGTACTCTCATGGAAATCAACAGATTTTACTGGGGCTGTTTGATTTCATTCATGAAAACTATAGTCAAAATAAAGCAGAATCGAAGAAGCTGTTACTTGCAGGATCAACATCGAGATATCCAACCATTAGAAAAACTAGCTATGAACTTCTTTTTGTGTTGGATAATAATCTTGAGGATACTGCTCAGAGATGTGTCCATGATACCGCAATTGAAGTGAGAAAAATATTGGGTGATGTTGCCTTATCGAATACTAAATACAAGGATTTAAATCCAGAACGAAAAAGAAAGCTCGTGCAGCTCACTATCAAATACCGAGATAAGATGAATCTCACCCATAAACAAGAAACACGTTTGAAGACCTATGAAAACTGAGACCCTGGAAGTGAACGGAACCCAGTATCTGATAAAGATACATTATGAGAATAGAAACAAAACAAGTGTTTCGATTCGACGGACAAATATCAATATACGGATACCTTCCTTTTTGAATCGAGAAGAAAAAGCACGACGACTCTTCTCAACGAAGATGTGGGCGAAGAAAAAACTATTGGAGAAACCCAAGCGGTTCAAACCAGTGTCACAAAAAGAGTATTTGGATGAAGATAAACTCATAATTGGTGACGAAGAATACATTCTTCGGATAGAATTCAAAAATAAAAGGAACAGCTCCGCACGATTACAAGGACGAACCATCCACCTTTACATATCAAATAATCTTTCGAAAAAAAAGCAGAATGATCACATCTCGTCGTTGATCAGCAGATGTATTGGACGGAGACGACTGCCGAAACTTCAACGGAAGATTGAAGAGCTGAACAAGAAACATTTTAAACAGAAACTGGGGAAGATATTCTTCAAGTATAACAAATCAAACTGGGGGAGTTGTTCTCATGCAGGGAATATCAACATCTCAACGCGACTTTTGTTTGCTCCCGATGATGTGCTTGAATATGTGTGCATCCATGAACTCGCCCATCTCATCGAACATAATCACTCGGACCGATTCTGGGCGTTGGTAGCACAGGCAATGCCTGACTATACAACAAAGGAAAAATGGTTGAAAGAAAAAGGAGATGCTTACAGGTTTTAATGGTGGTTTATATGAGAAAGAAAAGCAAAGATATATGCCCGATATGTTTGAAAAGGAAAGGAAAACGACTGTGTCCTGATGTTCATCAAAATATTTGTCCGTCATGCTGTGGACCAAGAAGATCAGAAAAAAGATGTACGAACGATTACTGCAGATATGGGTTTGAAAAAATATGGATTGAGGATACTGAATACGGAAAGATAGAACGGAGAGTCTGCTGGTCTCCAAGTAAAAAGGATATTATGTCAGAAATCAATGCAGAATTAATCGCGTGGTGTTACAAACCCTGCCAAGCATTGGAGGGAAAAAACCCCATCGATGTATCAAAAACACCTGAGGGGAAACAGAAACTGATCGAGTTGATAGATACTCTTGAAAACAAAGTCAAAAAAGAAGTGAAAAACTCTACCGTCCAACTTGTAGATTACACACCCATAAAGAAAGAATTAGGATTACTATAAAGTGCACAATATCGATGATATAAAAGGATTCAAGCAGAAGAAAAAACATGGATCAAAATGAAAGAACATATCCACTATCGATTCGTAGCAATTTCCCAACTTCGTTTCCTCCATCTTCGCATGAAGTATTTGGTCACTACGAGACCACAAATGAGGTAGAACTATGACCACCATACAAGAACTTATCACTCAAATAGAGGCAGATGACTGTACGACTCCAGAACATATTCTCCATCGATTACTTGAACTTTCGATGGCGGTTACTGGAAGAGGATGCACAAGTGACGACTATACAGAAACCATAGAATTTCCCATGGGTAATTTAACAATAGTTTCTGATTCGTATTACGGAAGAACGTGGATACAATTCAACACGGATGATGAAACTGAAGTTGAAGAGAAAGAAACCCTTGAAAAAATAGCAGACGAATTAAAAAAACGGTTACTTGTTTTCGACAGAAAAATCAAGAAAAACCGAGAGCAACTTGCAAAAGAAATATTCGATAAACCATTGAAGAATATCCCTCTTGAAGAGGAGGTCTGTTGAATCTATGATAGATTATCAAAATGTATTAACTGAGAACGATCGAGAAAAAAGGATAGATATTGTGCTCACCGATTCATATGGGGAGGATGAACAAGACATTGCGTTCTGCTGCTACCTTGAAGACTACATCACGTTTCCGTTTAACGCACGGATACGAGGAAGGAAAAAATCAGATATCTTCACGGTTCTTGGTTTTACCTCAATCGTCCCCCATCGCATTGTCTGTGAAATTGATCTGAAAGGGACCACCTCTTTGATGCCGTTAACTGAGATAGAACCAACTGACAAACAGTCAAAAAATGCATTAGTTATTGGTGATTATCTTACGTATATTGGAGAAATGAAAGGAAGTGAAAATGGAGAAGAATGATACCGGTACAAGACTTCAAAACAGAGGTACGGACCTGGACAGAAGAAATCGGCGTCGAACCAAAAGAAATACACGTCAGAGAAATGAAACGAAAATGGGCGAGCTGCTCCAACAAAGGCAGACTCACCTTCTCGTACGCATTGCTCAATACACGCTATGAACAACGTTCCATTGCGATTGTCCACGAATTGCTCCATTTACGATATGAATCCCATAACAAAATGTTCAAATCATTACTCTCAGCCCATCTGAAAAGAAAAGGAATAGATGAAACAACAATAATAGGAGAATAATAAGGAGATTAAAAAATGAAAGCTAAAACAATAGATAATGAAACACTTTTCGAAGAATTTGAACAAACACTCGAAGAAAAATATGGGCATATGGCAGAAGAAATGCTTACGTTTTTCGATGACTTCACGTCGTTTTTCACCGAACAGAATCTTTCTGTCACAAAATTCACAAAAAAACACATTGACCAATTGATGGGAGACTATCTGAACTATGAAAGACTCACCGAAGCAGAGTGTTCTATGGCATATCAGATACTCCTTGATTTCGCTGACTTCTGTACTAACTATAACATCAGCTTAACATCTTTCAAAACCTTCCTTGAAAAAGAAAAAGAGATCATCTACGGATACTGGATTCACGACACAGAGTCACTACTGGATTCACAAGAACTACTAGACAATTTTGACGTTATCTACTCTATGATGCATGCAGAGATAAAAAACAAAAAACCAGACATTGATGGTGCCATCACATTCATCGAAAATATCCATCATCTCATCAACCGTATTCACACGTTCACCCAAAAAACTCAACACCTACATCCCAGAATCACCGATGAAGAACTTCAGAAAAAAATCGACGAAAAATTTTTTGAAGAAACCGAAGATTTCAAACGTTTTGAATTCTCAGAAGAAACCATTTTCTCCCTGCCGAAACCCCAGGCGAAAAAAATCGTAGAAATCGGATGCAAACTTCAAAAGTTAAATCAATTTGAGTTCGGATCCCGAGAGCGTACGAAAGCCATTGAACACCTCCTTACATTTCTTGAGGATGTACATAATGAGCTAAAAAGAGTAAAAGGAAAAAAGAAATGAGACTTGCTGAGGCATATCCAAAACACATTATCGAACGAGGAGAACGATACACTCCGAATGTACATTACTGCATCAAACTCGGTGATTTCCTCTATGCAGAAGTCGAGGGAACTTCCACCTACAAAACCAAGGTGGATCTCACCACCCTCCAAGGTGATTGCTCATGCCCCTATCACCACAACTGTAAACATGCTGTGGCAACTTTTCTTATCCATAAACAAGGACGTAGCATCAATGCAGACACCTTCATCAATCATCTGCATAACTTGGACAAACAACAACTCATTGATCTTATCATCAAAACACTCCAGAACAATCCTGATCTCATCCTCGACTATGAGCTGAAAACATCAACCAATTGTAACACCTTTGCCGAAGGACTCCTCAACGATTTCACCTACAAAAACATGAAAAAAGCAGAGAAACTCGCACCGCAGTTCACCTTTGACCACATCATGAAAATATTTGATTTTCTCAAAAACCGTGACGAAGACATACTTACTGATTACTACGAATCCTATTATGGTGACGACGAAAGCGATCCACTCGGCGACTTTGAATACGCGTTGACACAAGAACTCATGAATAAAATAACCTCTGAGCATCAGATGAAACAAGTACTAACGATGGATTATTTACATGACAGCATTATACAGAATGCAGAGAAATTCACCCGGTTTTCATCTCTCATAAAGCCCGTATTCACAAAAGATGAATACCTTGAATTTCTCCTCAACCAACAAAACTCTGACCTTCAAGAAATCAAAGAAACCCTCACAGAAGAAAACAAACATCTGCTCTACTACCTTCCAACCCATAATATTCAACTCGCAGAAAAAATAGCACACCAATTCTCTGATAACGTCCTTCATCTCACGGTCGCAATCTACAAAGAAAACTACCGGGACATCATCGACAACAAAGAAGAATTCAACACGCTTCTTACGCAGAGGTATTTTTTTATAGAAAGAAAACTCCCCTACATCGTTGATCTTTTCAGAAAACATAAATTCATTGATGAACCTATTGCTCGACTCTTTCTCAGCAACGAACGCTTTAGACTTTACGATAAAAAACAGCTTTCATACCTTGTCAACAAAGTCACTGATTGTGCATTCCTACAACGATTACTTGATCTGCAGCAAAGCTTTTCACAGAATAAAGCAATCTTTGAACGACTCTTTCACCTCGATGAATCTTTAGCAACATCTCTTCTCAAAAGCCAGGATTTCATCAGAGGAGATAAACACTGGACGGAACTCGTAGAAATCCTTCGATATCTCAAGGAAAAATTTGGAAAAGAGTATGTAATACAGATAATTGGAGATCATGAACAGATGTTTAAAACATCTTCGACCTTAAAATCTCATTTGAAAGATGAAGGAATTTTTGTGAGTTATATCAGAGGAGTTTTTCATGTTGAAATTATGGAATCATAAAAAAATGATTTGATGAAAGGAGGTAAAAACAATGAAACTCAACATCGACTTTGAAGAGTTGGTAGATGCCTTTGAAGAATCTGACGTGATGCAACATTATTTTATTGACGCAAAGAAAAACGAACTTATTTACATTAATGAGGCTGTTGATGAAGACTGTAAGAAGCGACTTGAAGAGATGGATAACGATCGATACCTCCTGATCCCTGCACGGCTCCCTCAAGATAACTTCATGATTATGGAAATGTTCGTCTACGATAAAATACAGGACAGCACATTAGCTGAAAAATTCCACCAAGTCCTTGAAGGAAAAAAACCATTCCGAAACTTCAAAGACCTGCTCCTAGACTACCCTGACCTCCGGGAACAATGGTTCACCTACCACCGTGAACACCTGAAAAACGAAACGATTAACTGGCTTTGTATCAACAACATCGAATTAGTGAACCAACGCCTTATTCCTGATATAGAAATACGAGAATTAACAAAAGACGAAATCAGCAGTCTCACCGAGGAAATAAAAGATTTTGGCCCTGTGAGATGTATGAACTGTCACAACGAAAAGGGATTTACCAGACGACTGTTTATGATCAATGTTTCCCCTGAGAATCGACTCATCGAACAAGAAACAGAACACATCATGAAAGAAAAATTCAACATCGCGCATTATGGCTGGTGGAGTGGAGAAGATCCAAACATTCTGACGGTCTCACGATGCCCGAAATGCAAGAGTGAATATATCATCTGGGACTATTAACATGGTTCAAACGAACCTCTCCATGTTTCTCAAAGAAGACACACTACCATATGGGGAGAACAATACATACGTACGTCACCCATATATCCGAGAAAACACCATTCTCACACGGCAGTATCAACTCGACATTGCACGCCAAGCCTGTTCAAAGAACACTGCAGTAATCCTACCAACAGGTCTAGGAAAAACCATTATCGCGTTTCTGGTCATGGCAGAGATCCTCCCGAAAAAAATCTTGTTTCTGGCACCAACAAAACCCTTAATACAGCAACACTATGAAAGCTGCAAGAAGTTTTTGATGATCGATGAAGAAAAAATAATAATGCTTTCAGGGAATATTTCTGCAAAAAAACGAACGAGACTCTTCAACCAAGCAACCATCATCATCGCCACACCGCAAACCATCTACAACGATCTCGAAAACAAGCGATACACCCTAAACGGTTTTGGGCTTGTTATCTTTGATGAGATGCATCGAGCCGTGGAACGCTATGCATACGTCACCATCGCGAAACACTGTCGCTGCAGGATTCTTGGTCTCACCGCATCACCAGGGTCAAAGAAAAAAAAGATTACAAAAATCCTGGAAAATCTCAAGATCACCCATGTCGAGAGTAGAATACGAGACGATATTGACGTCAAAGAGCATGTCAAAGAAATTCTCATCGATTGGATCAAAGTACCCATGGATACAAACTTACGAAATATTCAGAAAACATTATATGACCTGTATCTGGAAAAACTCGGAAAACTCAACAAACTCGGGATTCTCACCTACAAAAAACCAGAATACCTCTCCAAAAAAGACATCCTTGGTGCACGGTCAACCATCCAGAAACGATTTCGAAAAAAACCATTTGTATTCACAACATACAACAATCACACTGTTCTCTTACATAATTATCATTGCCTCGAACTCATCGAAACACAAGGCGTTGCATCCTTCCTGAAATACATTGAGAAATACACAAAGAAACCGAAACGCTCCAGGTCAGAACAGATGTTCCTCAATCATCCATTGCTACAACAAGCGGTTGTGCTCGCACAAAAAGAACCGACGCCCTCTCATCCGAAGTTAGCAGTACTCCAACAGACTGTTGAACATCAATTCGACGAAGAACCTGATTCTCTCATCCTGGTCTTCACCCAATACCGAGATACCATTGATTCCATCGAGAAAACATTGATACGTATTCCACAAGCACGGTTTCATCGATTCATCGGCCAAGCAACACAGGGAACAACAAAAGGGATGCAACAAAAAGAACAACAACAGATCATCGATCAGTTCAGAAAAAGAGAAATCAACATCCTCATCGCCACCTCCATTGCTGAAGAAGGAATCGACATCCCCAACGTCAATAAAGTCATCTTCTACGAACCGATTCCTTCAGAGATACGAGGAATCCAACGAAAAGGGAGAACCGGACGAAGCCACATTGGAAAAGTCACCATCCTGATCACCAAAGGAACACGAGACGAAGCATATTTCTATGCAGAAAAACAGAAAGAACAGAAGATGCACAACATTGTACGAAAGATGAAATAACTACGTTACCCTCTGTCTTTAAAACTTCCATCCTTCGATTCTACACATGTCAATAATTGTTATACACTCAGTCCCATACTCTTTACACACCAACGGGATCCTAACTCGTTGACCACGTAATCGTTCCTCTGTAACAATAATACGTTTCTTAACAGATGGTGTCAACGTCTTCTGAGGACTCCGTTCAAGTTCTATTGCCAAGGCGATAATGAACGGGGTCAGCAGCTGGTAATTCACTATCTGGTTTCGCAAGCGACGGATATTTTCTCAGAATTTCTGTCACAATTTTGATCTGATTCTCTGTGAAATCTTTGAATAATTTCTTCTGTTTCATCGCCCATTTTTTCAATGAATCATCAAATACAGAAATCTCTTTAAGTACTTCTTTTGGAGCAATCAAAACCCCGTGATTGATTAATAATTCAATATTTTTCCAAAGACTTAGAAAAACATCGATAGGATATTTGACATTTAATTCAATGAGTGAACTCGAGTCGATTACATAATAACTAGTGTTTTTCATTTTTTAACACGGCTGAGAACCTTTTCCAAATTCTTCGCTTTAATCGATAGAAAATCAAGAGCGTCACTATGGGTGATGAAACCTTGTTCAAGATTACTAGCAACTAAGGCAACAAATTTCTGACCTTTTTCCTGTAAGCATCGCTTATCTACACTTGCTCTAAAAGCACCAGATTTTTCTTTTGTTTTATAAGGTTTATATCGTTCAAGAGCTGCATCATATTCATTTTGCGAGATATAACTTAATTTGTACATGTTGTACAGGAGCATGGCTTTGCTGACTTTATTACGTCTTGAAAGTTTGTTTAATATTGGTGTTTCAGTAAGATCCTCTTTGTAGGTTGTAAATTCAGTCTGCGCTATCAATTCCGTGAGTAAAAATGTTGCAGCAAAATCATTACACCATTTTTCAACAGGACCTACAAGTTTTACAAATAAGGTTCGTTCAGGCATACTCACGCCAGATTCATGCAATAATACATGGCCAAACTCATGCATCAACGTAAAAATCCGTGCCTCGATCTGATCTTTTGAATTCACGACAAGTACTTCTGGAGAGTTATCAACTAAAGCAAACCCACGGGCATCCTCAAGAAGCATAGAAATCTGGAATACAATAATGTTCTTTTCTTCAAGAGCATCTCGTAAAAAATTAAAAACTTCATATGGCGTTTTCAGTTTTGTTTGTAACTCACTAGAGAAATTCAACTCTTTTCTATAGTGTTCTGCTATCTTTTTTGGATCATCAGATTGTTTTACATATGATATCGCCGAGCGTAAAGGGATATTGAGATTTTCTGCAAGATCTTTACTAACGCTCTGAAGTCGTCGTGCTCGTCGAATTGCAAGAATGGTTTTTTTATCAAATTTTCCTTCTTTCTCAGGAAGCATCCGGTAATCTTTCGGCAGTGGTAGTTCTTTCGGCGGTTTTGAAAGGAAAAACGTTGCCAACGGTCGTTTTAATGTAGTAGATAATACTTCAAGTTGTTTGACAGTGGGGTGGATATTCCCGGTAAACCAGTTTTGAAATGTTGTAGGGCTGATTTTTAATTTCTTTGCAATTTCTGCATGGACCAAACCTGAGGTTTCTACTGCCCACTGAAGAACGGTTGGTTCAACCTCAACATTAATAGAAGGTTTTCGAGACATGATTTCTTTATCTACGATCAGGATTTTATGTTTTCCGTTAAAATGAGTTTAAACTGCGGTTATTTTTCTGAATCCATTTCGTTTTCAAGTTTTAATAATGCTTATTTAATAATATAAGATAAAGTTTAAAATTTTTGTATTTATTTTAGTTTGTACCAACATAAATATTTATGAGATATATTGATAAAAACTGATCTTGAAACCTACAAATAGAGTAGATATCTATTATAAAAATTAGATAGGGATTCAGTTGGTATCGGTTACGTTTAAATTAGCTATGAAGATGTGGCTCTGCTATGAACATGTAACAAGCGGATATGATCTAGTGGTTAAGTCAACAGGAGAAAAATACAATTTTTCACTAAATTTTTCGTCGGTATTTCTAACAAAATTTACTAAAATTTTTCTTTTATTTTTTTCACTTTTTTTGAGGTTTAAAAATGAAAAAAGAATCAATTTACGATCAAATGACAAGATCTGAAAAAGAAGTAGCTGCTATGCTA
>Ga0315285_10002350_pt1 | contig 19778 bp, 21 predicted proteins | sample YL17G09_36_MG_FD_203698 | JGI IMG/M metagenome (GOLD analysis project Ga0315285, IMG submission 203698) | Sediment microbial communities from Yellowstone Lake, YNP, Wyoming, USA - YL17G09_36 | ecosystem: Environmental > Aquatic > Freshwater > Lake > Sediment | place: USA: Wyoming | collected...
GACCTTGGCCTCGGACAGCGGGACGAACTGCTTGTTGAAGTACACGGTCTGCATGGGCTTCCCCCTTCGTGGCGTCCTGAACGCGCGTTCGTCAAGACCCTACCCAGGACCCGTGAAAATGTCAACGGGAATCATTCTGTCATTGCTGCCAAGAGAAACCCGGCTGTACCTCGAAGCGAAGAAGTACAGAGGGTTCGCCGATCCCAATACGCCCAGATACCCGGCCCTAACCTTCGTATGCCGCTCGAAAATTTCTTCTTGCAATGCGGGAGAGGCTTGATGTAGCGTACGTACTAACTGCGTGCTTTTCCTGATGCAATTGAAGGCCGGATAGAGCCCACCGCCCAAACCCAAATGCGGCGGGACCAGATCGACAACTGGCATGGAAACGCCAGCCCGAGTATCCGCCCAAATGAGCCCGCCGGGTCACGGATCTGTCCGCGCGGGCTTTCTTTTTTCCCTGTAAGGATTTGCCCTGTCAGCAATTCGTTTACAGAGACGACGCCGCCGTTTGGACGGGGGGATCCGATGGCGAGGCGGGCCTTTGGCAGGCTGTCCCACCGCATCCTGGAGAGGGAGGTCTTTCTCCCAACCCTCCTTGTTTGCCTCCTGCTTCCAGGGCCGCGCCTCGCTAAAGCGGGGACAACGTCACCAACTAAACGGGACGTGACCGTGGAGATGGCTCCCCTGGCAAGCGCGGCCACCCTCTACGCCAATTCTTGGGCCGTAGTGGTCGGGGTTAACGAGTTCCAGAATCCCAAGGTGTCCCGGCTCAACTACGCAGTCAACGATGCCAATAGTGTCGCTCAGGCCCTCCAGGCCCTAGGATTCCCCCCCGGCAATATCACCTCCCTTCTGAACCGCCAGGCGACCCGGTCGGAGATCGAGCGGGTCCTGAGCAGTGTCCTCCGCCGCCGGGCCGGTCCACAAGATCGTGCAGTCGTCTTCTTCGCCACCCATGGCGTGACCCTGCCTTTGCCCGGCGGCGGCGAGGAAGGTTACCTCCTGCCCTACGATACCGACCCCGAAGACTTGCCCCTCACCGCCTTCTCCATGTCCCAAATCAAGCTGATTGGCCAGCGCCTCCCGGCAAAGCATACGCTGGTTGCGGTGGACGCGTGCTACGGCGGTTACTCGCTGGTTCGCGCTCAGGCCCCCCCGGCCCTGGACCAGCGCTACCTGACCCTCATCAGCCCGATCCGCGCCCTTCAGGTCATCATCGGCAGCAAGAAGGACTAGGCGGCCATCGAGGGTCAGGGTGACGGCGTTTTCACCCGGGAACTTCTGGACGGCTTGCCGTCCGTGCAGATACCCGTCAGAACCGTCTGATCGTGCTGAGCGAACGGGGACGTCGAGAAGGTGTAAGGTTCCTGGCGCTCCTCCGTTTCTTGTGTCAGGGGTGGCTGTGTGCGTCCCGAGCACGACGCAAAAAGCCAATGGGACGCTAGGCGCGCCGTGAGAAACCGGGTGGAATCTGTCAGCTCTTGCCACCAATTAGTCATTGGTCATTTCCCAATTGGTCATTGGCTCAAGCTCGGCCTCTTTGTGGTTTCCCTTGTTCTCTGCAGTGCGGGGATCACCGCCGGGGCCGAGTGGTGGAAGGAGCCTGCCTCGGCGAGCCCCCTGGAGCAGCGCATCCTGGACCCACAGGGGACCTCCGGCGCGCGGACCCGATGGGACGAGGGGGTGTTCGAGGTCAAAGCCGGCGCCACCGCGGATCCCCGCCGGGCCTACAACGAGGCCCAGGCGCGAGGCCAAGCGCTGCGGGCCGCCTACATCCTCGCGCTGCGGAAGCTCGCCGAGGTCGTGGAAGGCGTCCAGATTGACGGGACCACCGTGGTCCGGAATGCCATGTTCGAGAGTTCCGAGGTCCGGGCGAGCCTCCGCGCGTACATCCAGGGCGCCCGCATCGTCCGGGAGGATGTGACCACCCTGGCCGATGGGTCGATCTGGGCCGAGGTCACGGTGGCCTACCCGATGGCAGGGAAGGGCGGCCTGGTGGCGGCCCTCGCCCCCTGGCTGGTCAGCCGCCCGAGCAGCTTCTATACGGGGATCCCCGGGGCACAGACCGTGGACCGGTACACGGGTCTCATCGTGGATGCCTCCGGCACCGGGTTCTCGCCCGCCCTCGCGCCGCGGCTCCTGGCTGCCGGCGACCAGCGAGTTGTCTACGGTCCCCACACGGTCCAGCTCGCGGCCCTGGAGCAGAAAGGGCTCGTGGGATATGCGGCGAGCCTGTCGGACGCCTTGCGGAGCGGCCGCGTAGGCTCCGCTCCCCTCATCGTCCGCGCTGGCGAGGCCGTGGGGGCGCGACGGGGCGACCTGGTCCTGTCCTTGCGCGATGCAGAGCGCCTCCTCGCCGCGGATCGGACCGGCAGCTTCCTGACTCAGGCGGCCGTCGTCGTGGTGCTGGGAAAAGGCCCCGCCGACTACGTCAAGGCGCCGGGGCGGCGGCACGCCCTGGTGATTGGGGTGGGAAGCTATCCGCAGGGGGGTCCCGGCGCCGTCCCGCCCCTGGAGTTCGCAGTCAGGGATGCCGATGCGCTGGCGGAAATGCTCCACAGGCTGGCGGGCTTTGCGCCCGCGGACGTGACGCTCTTACGCGAAGCCGAAGCCACGCGGCAGCGGATCCTGGACGCCCTCCGATTGCTACGGTCGCAGGCCGCGGAGCAGGACGTGGTCCTGGTGTTCTTCTCCGGCCACGGGACGACGGGGTCTGGCCCGGACGGGCGCGTCCACTACTACCTGGTCCCGCATGACGGACGCCTGGACGACCTGGCGGGGACCGCCCTGCGCGACGATGTGGTCGAGGAGCTGGTGGGGCAGATCCCGGCCAAGCAGGTGGTGGTTCTCCTGGACGCCTGTTTCAGCGGCCGGGCGGGGCAGGTGGCACGCGTGAAGGGGGTGTCGGCGAGCGCCACCACGCCAAACGCGGCGGGCCTCTTCGTGGAGGCGGCTCAGGGCCGGGTAGTGATCTCCGCTAGCCGGGCCGACCAACCCTCGGTCGAGGACCCGACCACCCGGCAGGGGGTCTTCACGCACTATCTGCTGGAGGCCCTGGGTGGTGCGGCAGACCTCGATCGCGACGGGAAGATCACGGTCCTCGAGGCGTTTCAGTACCTCTCCGCCAAGGTCCGCGAGCACGCCCGGCAGCGGTTCCAGCTCGAGCAGCAGCCTGTCCTGGAAGTCCGCGGGATGAGCGGGGAGATCGTGCTCGCGGAAAAGAAGTGACAGAGTGACAGGGTGAAAGAGGAGAGTGTAAAGGTGAAGAGGAACGAAGGGCGGGTGAAAGGTTTCCGGGGCTGTCCGCTTCATTAAGTGTGTGGCTCATTTCTCTTGTGACTTGATGTCCGTGCGGCGCTACAGGTGAATGCAGACAGACGGCCTTGGACAGAGCTCGACCTGACCCGCGCCCTGGTCCTGGACGGCGACCAGGCCGCACTGCGGGAGTTTACCTCCCGTCTCCACAAGTGTGCGAACTCCGTGCTCAACCAGTACGGGTGGTTTCGCGAGGCCACCCCAGCCATGCGGGAAGAGATTGTGGATGAATCGCTGGCCCGCCTGATTGACCGGTTCAGGCGCGGGTTCGACGGAGTGAATGCGCAATTCAGGACCTACATCTACAAGGTCGTCTTTGCGGTTACGTACAAGGAGGTGAAGCGGATCCGAAAGGAAACCTCGCTCGACCAGGAAGCCACGCGGCCGGACGGCTCGACTGCCCCGCTGCGGGACCTGATCCAGCTCGACATCACACCGTGGCCGGGGGAGGTCATTGACCCAAATGACCCGGTGGAGGGGATCGCTCACTCCGAGCGCGCCACTCGCCTGGCCCGGGCGCTTCAGAGGTTGAAGCCCGAAGACCGCAGGATCCTGCGCCTGTTCGAGGTCGAGGGCCTCTCGACCCGTGAAGTCGGTCGAGCGATGGGCTTCACGGAAGGAAACGTCTCGGTCCGGATCCACCGTGCCAAGGACAAGCTTTGCCGCGCGTATCTCAGGACGTTCGTGGAGACCCCGTCCGGGATGGATGAAGACCGGATTCTCTCCCTCGTCGAGCGGTTGCCTTCGGATGAGGCCGCGGTGCTCCGGATCTGGTGGAAGGAGGGAGTATCCCTGAAGAAGATCGCCGAACGGTTGGCTATCCCGGAGGACCGGTGCAGGGATCTGCTCGCCCGGGGTAAGGCGCACCTGGTCCTGCTGGCAGAGGAGACACCCGGTGCATCCTGAGCCCGCGAAGTTGGTCCACCTGCGAGACGGGACCCTGCCGGGGCTGGAGGCAGAGGAGATCCGTGTGCACCTGGGTGCGTGCGAGGAGTGTGCAAAGAAGATGCGAACCATCGAAGGACATGTGACGGACCTGGACGAGACCTGGACCCGGAAGCGGCTGAACGAGGTTGCGGCGCGGACGCACTGGCCGACCCGGGAAGAGCTGGTGGACTTTTTCCTGGAGGATCTGGCCCCGGACGAGGACCGCCGCGCCATCGAGGTGCATGTCCGGGAGTGCGGACCCTGCCGCGACATCCTGAGGGAACTTGAACACGGGGCGGCCGAATTGGAGCGGGCGGATCCGCTCGGGCAGCCCGAGGCAATACCCGTGCTTGCACCGGCGGGCCTGGGCTGGCGCGAGGCGCTCCGCGCCTTGCTCCGCCCCGGCGCCTGGCCGGCATGGTCGCTGGCGACCTGTGCCGCCGTGCTGCTCCTCGTCCTCGGGGCGCTGTTCCGGCCGCTGCTCTGGCCGACGCGCGGGGGGACACCGGTGATGCCGCCAATCGAGCTGGCGAAGCCCCCCCTTGAGCGCCAGCCGGACGGGACGCCCATCCTCGGGATCGGCCCCACCGCGGCGCCCGCCGAGGCGCGGGCGCTGCTCGGAAAGGCCCTGGCGTCCTACGACCGGCCCGACTTCGCAGACCGCGCCCTGCCCAGCCTGGAGGAGGCGGTGAAGATCGCCCCCGCCTTCGAGCAGGCCCGGTTCTGGCTGGGCATCTGCTTCCTTCTCAAGGGGCGGGCGGCGGACGCCCTCCCACATCTGGAGGAGGCCGCCTGGCTGGCCCCGGGCAACGTGACCTACCGGCACTACCTGGTTTGGGGGTATCTCAAGGCCGGGGAGTACCGGAAGGCGCTCGAAGCGCAGACCCAGCTACTCAAGAAAAAGTGATGAAGTGATGGAGTGATGAAGTGAGAGAGTGATGAAGTCATAGAGTTGGGAAGTGAAAGACGGGACGCAGGCTACAAATGAATGGACGCCGGATGCTTGGGGGCGACCCTCGGGTTTTGCCATCCTCGCCCTTTGCCTTTTTCTCCATTACTCCATTACTCCATCACTCGATCACTCGCCCGCCGAAGCGGCGTCACTCGGCGCAGCGCAGCGCGCCTTTCAGCTCCAGGGCGCGCATTACGGGACCCTGCCGGATGATCATCCAGCCGTTCTGCGGGCCAGAGGCATCTTCAGAAAGCTCGTTCGCGTAGCCGGCTCCGCCCCCTCCTTGAGCCTCTCCCTTCATGTGCTGGCCACGCCCAAAATCATCGCCCAAAGCTACGAGCAGGGAATTATTGTCATGTCCCTTGGGTTGCTGGAGCAATCCGGCGTGGATGACGATGCGCTGGCCTTCATCCTGGGACACGAGATCGCCCACCAGACCCGAGGGCACCAGTCGCTCCTGATCGGATTGGGAGTCCAGTCCAACCCCTCCATTCCGAGCCACCCGGGTCGCAGCCCAGAAGTGGCAAGAGCATTTCAGTTCATGGAACTGGATGCCGACCGCTTCGGTGTGCTGTACGCATCTCTTGGTGGCTACCGGGTCCGGTCTGCCCTCACGGTGATCGGGACGGTGGCCGACGCGCTGGGCCCTGACCCCTTCCATCCCGATCCGCGGGAGCGGACGCGCGAGATTCGGCGGCAGATCGCCGAGGTGCTGGATCATCATGAGGTGTACTTACTGGGCCTCGCCTACCTGGCGATGGCACGGCTGAGCGGAGCGGTTCGGATCTTCGAGGAGTTCCAGAGCCTCTACCCGAGCCGGGAACTCTTTGTGAACCTGGGGGTGGCCTACCACAAGATGGCTCTTCGCTACGGCGTGGATGACGGCTTCCAACGATCCATCCTGATTGATCCCAGGTCCCGGATCACTGCGACATTCCGTGCGCCGGATCAGCCTGTCCACCCCCTGTTCGCGCAGTATCTGGAGCGAGCGACCGAGGCGTACCAGCGCGCGAGTGCGATGGACCCCGAGGATCCTGCGGCCCACAACAACCTGGGCGTCGCATACCTCGACGCGGGCCAGTTCGAGTATGCCCTCGGGGAGTTCCGGGCGGCCCTCAGGGCCGATCCCGGATTCGTGGCGGCGTACAACAACCGGGGCGCCACCTATGCCAGGGCCGGTGACTTAAAGAAAGCGGAGACAGATCTTCTGGAGGCGGCCGCAAAGGATCCGCAATACACCCCGGCCTTCCACAACTTGGCTGTGGTGTACCAGCGGCTGGGGAATGCCGCAGAAGCGCGAAAGGCCGAAGAGGTGCTGGCCCGCCTGAAGCAAGCGCGATTGGCGTCCACAGTTCCTCCAGGCGTGCTGACCGTCGGCGGAATTCGCCCGGGAATGTCATCGAGCGAAGTCGAGAGGGTGCTGGGTAGCCCGCCTCCTCGTCAAATAGCAGTACCGCTGTCCGTAACGCCAGGGGACGAGCTGATCCTTGGAGTCTATGGCTCGCGCGGTCTGGCAGTGGCGGTGGAGAAGGACGTGGTGACCGCGATCGGGGTCCTCGGAAGGGGCGTGGCCCACTTCCCGCACGGGGTGGATCTTGGCGTGTCCGCCGACCGGCTCCGCCAGAGCTTCGGAATGCCGGCCCGAACCGAAGGTGTCCGCGAGACGTCCCTCTGGGTCTACCCGGACCATGGCTTGGTGGCGTTCGTGGCGAACGGGAAGGTCAACGGATTGTGGGCGGCAAGGGTAGTAATGGAGTGATGAAGTGATGAAGTGATGGGGAAACGGGGCACGGGAGAACCGGGGAGACGGAGAAACGGGGGGGGCACGCGGTCGTCGGTTTCCGCCTGCGGCGGATTCGGCAGTTCAGCAGATCGACTTTATCACTATGTCACTTTGTCTCTCTGTGACTGTGGAAATAGGGCGTTCGGCGGTTCGGGGGGTCGGAGGCATGTATCTGGCCCAATGCCGAGGGCGCTATAGATCGCGATACACCGAGCGTCGGTGTTCGGCGCCATAAAGTGTGAGAACCTGCCGTGGCTGGCTCACCCAAAAGAACACACGGTAGGCGCCAATCCGGTACTTGCGGAGCCCGGCGAGGTCGCGAGGGAGGTGTTTCATTGGAGCAGGAATTGCCTCCGGGTGCTCAGCCAGCCATTCGATTTTGGCCGCGATTCGACGAGCGATCTCGGGATCGAGCCGAGCGAAGTCTCGTTCGAACTCTGGCGTCTTCTCGAGCCGATAGCTCACGATCGCTTCTGGGCAGTGAAGGGCTTGGTCCGGTGAGAGCGGTGGCTGGCGCGTGCCGCGCGCATCCTTTGCAGGAAGCGCGGATCTTGGGCCAGAAGGAAGTCTTCGAGGGCGTCCTGTGCCTCTTCGGTGGCGCGGGCCGCCGACTGGACTTTTCTCAGGACAGAGACAGGAATCGAAATTGTACGCTCCATGGAACCCTCCAGGAAACCGCCAGGGTTTCTGAGACGCGCCAGCAAGGTAGCACGGACCAGCTCTTGGGTCAAGGAATGGAAAGGCCGCTCCATCCTCGACGCCTCACCACTATCACCTTGTCACTCCGTCACTTTGTCCTTGCCATTCTCCTCTGTTTGGGGATCGGGGTGCTTGCCCTGCGGGAAGCAGAGGGGGGAGCGCCAAAGCAGGCAGCACCCGCCAAGCCGCCACCCGCGACCCGCGACATCTCGGTGGGGCCGGCGCCGGTGGTGCATGGGAAGGCCCTGTACGCGAACTCGTGGGCGGCAGTGATAGGGATTAACCGGTATCGTCATCCGGGGATCAAGCGGCTCGGGGGAGCCGTGGGGGACGCTCAGCGGATCCAGGCGACCCTACTCCGCTTAGGATTCCCCGCGGGACAGGTCTTCATGTTGAGTGGCGAAGAAGCGAGCAAAGCCGCCATCGAAAACCTCCTGGCCGACCGCCTGCGACGGCTTGCCCAGCCGGAGGATCGCGTCGTTATCTTCTTTGCCGGGCACGGGACGACCGAGCAGCTCCGAGGAGATGTAGAGGAGGGGTACCTCCTCCCGGTGGACGCCGACCCGGAAAACCTCTTTGCCACCGCGATTTCAATGACGGCCCTCAAACAGATCGCGGCCCGCCAGCGAGCTAAACACGTTCTCTTTATTGTGGATGCCTGCTACTCGGGATACGCCATTTACAAGACACGAGGAATCACCAACCCGGCGCTTGTCGAGGAGCTGACCAGGAGGCCAGCGGTCCAGGTTCTCACCGCAGGCCGCGCTGGCGACTTGGCCCAGGAGCGAGACGGCCAGGGGCTGTTCACCAAAGTATTGATTGCTGCCCTTGAGGGACAGGCCGATGAGCGTGGGTGGGGCTGGGTGTCTCTGAATCAACTCGGGGATTACGTCCAGGCCCGAGTCTTTGCCGAATCCGACAAGCGGCAACTGCCCCAGTTTGGCAACCTGGAGGGCGAGGGGCAATTCGTGTTCGTCCTCCCGCAGGGCCGCACCCCTGAGCCAGCTCCCCAAACAGACCCCCTGGCTCGGCTGGAAGAGGAACGCCGCAAGCTCGAGGAGGAGAAGCAACGCCTCGCCCGAGAGCAGCAGGCCCTGGAGGAGCAACGGCGACTGAAGGAGGAACATGAGCGGCTCGCGGCCGAACGCGCCCGCCTGGAAGAGGAGCGCAAGCGGCTGGAAGAGGAACGCCGGAAGAACCAGCAGGCTTACATCCCGCCAACCACTATCCCACCGCCCACTACGACCAGGCCTGAAACCACGTCAAGAACTATCAGGATTGCCACGCAAAGTCCTCTTTCGGGCGAGCAGGCAGCCCTTGGTGAGGCCATCAAGCTCGGAGCCCTTCTTGCCACCGAGAAGGGGAAAGAAGCCTTAGAGCGTCTGGGCTTCAGGGTGGATCTGATTTCATTTGACGATAAGTCAAAAGCAGAAGTCGGTGTCGCTAACGCCAAGAACCTCATCAGTGACCCTGATATTCTTCTGCTTATAGGTCATTTGAACTCCGGCGTGGCTATTCCCTCATCAGAAGTCTACAGGCAAGCTGACCTTGCCATGATCTCGCCCGCCAATACGAACCCCGCGGTTACAGACCGCGGCCTGCCAAACGTGTATCGGGTTATTGGCCGGGACGACGTGCAGGGAAGCGTTGCGGCTCAATTTGCCTACGACGAGCTGCGAGCACAATCTGCCTATGCACTCCACGACAAGACCAGTTATGGACAGGGGGCTGCCGCGCTCTTTCGGCAGAGTGCCGAGCGGCTGGGAATTCGAGTTGTAGGCTTCGAAGGGACAGAGCAAACGATTGATTTCACACCCATCATCACCGCGATCAAGACCAGAAACCCTGACGTGGTGTACTTTGGGGGACTTTATGGGCAAGCAGCGGTCTTCTTTCAGCAGGCCCGCAAAGCGGGTATCCGGTCAACATTCCTTGGACCGGACGGGTTGGATTCATCCGAACTAGCGATGTTGGCAGGGCAGAGCGTACTCGGATTGTATTACACAACTGTGACAAGGCCGGCAGCGACCTACCCCCAGGGTCGCGAGTTTGCGAAGGAGTTTCGAGGCCGATTCAACAAGGATCCTGAACCGTTCGCGGCTGAAGCCTACGACGCGACACTCGTTGGACTGAGGGCCCTCGAGCTTGCCGTCCAGCATGCTGGAGGACGAAAGCCTAGCAGAAAGGAGGTGAGCATCGCGGTTCGTCATCTTCAAGACGTTGATGGTCTTACCGGACCGATCAGCTTTGACGAAAAGGGCGACCGAAAGAGGGCTCGGTATTTCGTGATTCGCGTTGAGTCCGCAAGTCCAGTCGCCTGGGCTCAGAATCAGGTCGTTAAGACCATTGAGGCCGCACCCCCGCCCTACCGCCGATGAGGGGGCTTGGCAGAGGATGGTGTTGCTCTCGCCGTGCACCCGCGAAGGTTTGGATCCAGGATGTCCGCTTCGTGCGGCACGAAAGTCGCGGCGCAAGGGGGAGCGAAGTTGGTTTTTCACTTGAGTACGCTCAGGTTGTTTCAACAGGTCGCAATCCAAGATTAGGCGGGACGAGATGCCCAAAGGTTTGGTTCCACTCAGCCATGACGGGAAGCGGAGGGGCCTGGTGATGAGCGCCGTGAAAAATATGCTGATAATCTTCCTTGCTGTCTTCGGTGGCGCGTCAGGGTGTATTCTTGCACCATTGGCAATCCTTGGCGGCGCAGGGGCGGTACTTTATGGAGCGTCGCTATCGTACCAAGGGGGGGAAATAGTACTTGGGGAGTTCGAGAATACACAACCTACTTCTGCCGAGAAGCGGGACCGAATCAAGTCACTGAACAGGGTCGCCGTGGCCCAATTCACCGGGGAGGCCGGAAGCGCGTCTACGGCTGTCATTGCGGCACTGCAGCCTTACTCACAGATCAAGGTTATCGGTCCCACGGACTTTCGGAGGAAGCAAGAAGAGTTGGGAGAAGGAACCAGAACGCCTGCGTCAGGGCCACGACAAGTCGAGCTGGCGCAGTTGGTGGGTCAAGCCTTAAATGCTGAGGGGGTCATTATTGGGTCTGTTGAGGAGCTGGGCGTGGATCGGCCTGGGGTGAAGGTCGAGTACCGCCATAAGATCACAGCGCGGCTGGTGGCCTGTTCGACGGGTGAGATCCTGTGGTGGGAGGGCGCTTCCTACACAATCAAGGTGGGAACCCGCGTCCCGACGGAAGAGGAGGCGATGCAGTTAGTGGTCCCAAAGCTCATGGACCGCTTCGCGGCGGTTTTGAAGACTTGAGGTGTCACGCTGTGAAAGCGAGGTGACTTCCCATGAAAAGAGGAGCGGCTCTCATGTTCTTGCGGCAGGTGTTCCTGGGGCTAGTGATTGCCATTCTGGCGGGGTGCGAGCCTCGCGTCGTCGTGGTTCGGGAACCGGTCCTGCCGCCACCCGCTCCGGCTCCACCTCCGTCCGCGCCCGTGCAGGTCCCTTACCCAAGAGTCTTCGTGGAGTTTGTCGGAGTTGATGCTGATAAGGTCGGTAGTGGGTTCCAGCCAACCCCGAACGGTGAGCCTGACGGTCATTTTAGACTGGAAGTTGATACCGGTGGTGAGATGATGCAGGTCACAGGTTTTATCCTATACACCTCAGATGCGCGCGGGAACCCGGTATTTTCCACTCAGGGCGGGCAAACCTGGAGCACGACCGGGCCTGGCTGGATTCTGGGAGTGGAGCGAGACGGACGGCGCGTGAATCACACGGATCGAAGCGTCAGGGATCCTGTGCGTGGTGTCGCCCAGTACGACCTCTTTGCCAACGGCCCGAGGTGGTTTGGCGCTGGACAGTATTTCACACTGGTCATTCGGTTCAGTGACGGGACGAATCTGCAGAAGACGTTCAGGATCGACTGACATTCCAATGCGTGGAGGGAGAGAGATGAAGTGGCTGCTGTGGAAGAAATGGCAATGGATCCTTGGTGTATTGGCTCTCGTGTCCTCGGTAAGCTGTGCTGGTTTGGTGCCACGGCCAATGGCGCCGAGTCCACCGATACCCCCCGACCTTCCGCGAAGACAGCTTCAGACAAAAGACATGGTGATAAACACTGACCCGGTATTCAATTCTCATAAGACTGAGGCAACGCCGGATCTTGAGAAACGGAAAATTGGGATTAGGGATTTTCAGGAGACACTCGGCTCGGCGGCCTCGGGGGTTGCCGGTGGGGGGGCCTTGGTGGCTGATATGCTTGCAATAGAGTTTGGCCGAGCGAAGATCCCCGTCTTGGATCGCCAATACATCAAGAAGCTTGAAGAGGAACAGGCGCTGACGAAGGCAAGTAGGGATCTGACCGAGGCTGCGAAAACTCAACTACTAGGGCGACTCGCACGTGCAGACTATATGCTATTTGGGGCGGTGACTGAATTCTTCACGCAGAACCTCAATGTCCCATTAGGGTATTTCATTCCTGAAAAGGAAAAAGTTCGGTACATTCGCGAATACGAGGACTACAAGCTCAAGTGGGAGGCATATCAACGAGAGTATGCGCGTTACCAGGAGGCGCTGCGCAACTACGCGACCAGCACGGCGATCCTGGGAGGTGGTGTGTACATTGTACATGAGCCGATGGCCAAGAAGGAAGCTCCGTCGCTTGAGGAGATCGAAGAGGGGCTGCCACGGGCCAGCCAAAGTGCGTTTGTGACTGTTGCTAATATCGGACTCACCGTTCGAGTCCTCAATGTGACGACCGGAGAAATCGTTTGGGTAGGCCAGGCGTCGAAGCGGCATTTGCAGCTCCAGGAGGGGTTGCAGATCCTCACGCGCGCATTGGTAACCCGGTTCAGAGATGATCCTGTCTTAGGTCGACCGACGGCCCCGCCAGGGGTCCGTTGAGGGGCAGCAGTGACACAGCGCGACCGCTCGTGCGATTAATGGGGAAACCCGAGGTACGAGGGTCAGGGCGCAAGACGGTGGCGCCGAGCTTGTGATCCAGGAACCTTGCGAGCCAACGTGTTACCGGTTGGATAAGAGGGTTGCAAGAAATGAGACACCGTCGGCTTTGCTTGGCGGGTATCCAAATTCTGACACCGCTCATGGCCCTCGCTCTCATGGTGCCGGAGACTGTGTTCGTCTCACCCTTGGAGGCTGGCCAGCCTGGGGAAACTCACTCTGTGGCAGGAGGGCTTCCTTCAGAGGACTACATGCTGCTCTCAAAGAAAGGAGCGACCTGGACATACATTGTGGGGGTACACCAGAGAGGAGCTGAGTCGAGAGGCACAATGGAAATCCGGAACGCCGGGCCAGCCTATTTCGAAGGCCAAAGAGTGGTTCGTATCATCAAACGATTCTCGTTGGTCCCGTTGCGCAATGTGGATGAGTACTACCTATCTACAAAAGAAGGCGTGTTCTTCGCAGGAATGGAGGTTGAAACAAGAAGGAGAGGTCTGTTTATGAAGGGCGTGGCCCAGCCCCACGCCCTCGTCTTCAAAAACAATGCCGGTACGAACGAGAAATGGGAGAATAAAGGAGAACTAATAACTAGTGGGCCATCTGAATCGGTTCAGACGGAATTGCCATCCGAGGTGAGCTTCGAGGGGAGAGATAATGTGCGCGCCATGGGGGGAGAGCATGAGGCTCTCAAGATTCGGATGCTGTACCCACGGATGGCGATGGTTGAAACCAATTGGTTGGTAAAGGGGATCGGGATGGTAAAGTGGGTCATCAAGAGCGCGTCTGGGGATTTCCATCTGGAGGCGGAGCTCCAGCGCTATTCCCTTCCCGAGTAAGGGGTGCCCTTTTCAAGTATCGTCGCCTATGACCTTTGTCTTGGAAGGAGCGTTGTCATGGAAAACGGGTTAAGGAGGATGTCACCCGCAATCTTCGCGCTTGCGCTAATTTGCTTTTTCCTTCCATTTGTGGAGATGTCATGCCAGGGGCAGAAGATTCTCACCTTGACGGGAATCCAGCTTGCCACCGGGACAACCATCGCCCAACCCGCAGCGTTTGGACAAGCGCAGACAAGAAGGGTAAGCGGGGAGCCATCCGCAGTGGTTGCCCTTCTGTCTGCCATTGTTGGATTAGGATTAAGCTTCTTGAAAAACGGGAAGGCTCCCATCGGGCCGGCTATTGCTGGCGGACTCGGGTTGGTTACCCTGCTATTACTCAAGTCGAAGATGGACGGTGACATTCTAAGAGAGGGGGGTGGGATGATCCAGGTCGAGTATGCTGTTGGCTTCTGGACAACATTCATACTCTATGCGTCCGCACTCGCTTTGAATGCATTCCTTCTCATGCAGACCAAGAGAAAGAATGAAAAGCAAGTGTGAGTGATGAATCGACGGCTTCGATAGTGCTCTAACACGAAGAGATCGTACTCCACCCGGGCCCCGGGAATCTCCCGGGACGGTGGTGCAGGGGAAGAGGCTGTACGGCAACTCCTGGGCGGCAGTCTACGAGAGAAATAGGCATCCGCCAGGTACTGCACTGCTGGAGGTCGCGGGACGTCTCACGGGGCGTCCGCCAGCAGGGTTTGATCGCATTTGCGGAGAGCAATAGAACGGACGGGCTGTGCTGGCTCGGGCCATAGAGTGAACCAAGGGGGAAAGCGTTCAACCATCTTTGTTGCGATGTTGTTATGCAATATCTAAGGGGGAGCGTCATGCCATTTTGTACAGAGTGCGGCACGGCGAATGATGCAACTGTGAAATTCTGCACTTCCTGCGGGGCTCGACTCGAACCGGCGCCACGGACGCGACCCGTCGGATCGGGCGCAGTGGGTGTCGCAGGGGCTAGCGAGCTGAGTGTGGGTGAAATCCTCATTCTTGCGGGGGCGGCGGTGGCTCTACTGTCCTTCTTCCTCCCTTGGCTCTCTACGCCGACAGGAATGGGAATGTTCGGCGGGTTGGGAGGCTGGGGTGGGGGGATGAGGAGTGATTCAATCTCTGGTGCCGGCCTCTTCCGTGTCGCCGGTGCATGGGTGCTCTTGGTGCCAGCGCTGGCTGCCCTTGCAGCAGCGTTTGTGTTCTTGTTTCGACAGTCGCCACGCTCTGTAAGGCTTCAAGCCACGGGCTGGCAAATCTTCTTGGCGTCTCCTTCCGTTGTCAGTGGCATAAGTGTCCTGTTTGTCCCGATGCTGCCCTCAATCCTCAGTGTAGGGTATTACGGTTCGACCCTGGGCTATCTCAGCATCCTGGTGGGGAGTTTCTGTGTGCTCAATCAACTTTCCCGGGAGGCATGACATCCGGATCGGCGAGATCCCGTCGCCTGACAAGGGGGTGGGCTGTGCCAGACTTTTTCGAGACAGTCAAGCACAAGATTGGAAAAGGTGTCACCACCGTCAGTGTCAAGTCCAAGGAAGTATTAGATACCACCCAGCTTCGGAGTCAGGTCAAGACCCTTCAAGACGAGAAACAGCAAGGGTTAGAAGAGCTGGGAAGCATCACCTACACGCTATTCGTTCAGGGAAAGTTGGAAGAGGGGGCGGAGCGGATAAGAGCCAAGTGTGAAAAGGTGGCCGCGCTTGATCAGAGAATCCGGGAAAAGGAGGAGGAGATCCGTCGGGTCCACCTGAAGGCGCAAGAAGCCTTGGGAGGAGGCCCGAAAGAGGCCCTAGCTGTCTGTGATTGCGGCGTCCCTATCTATGAGGGTATCAAGTTCTGCGGCGGATGTGGCAAACGGGCGGAGGAGATCGTGAGCCAAGCGCAGGGGAGCGTTGCTCGATGTGCCCAATGCGGCGCTACCCTTGCAACAGGTGTGCGATTCTGCGGCAATTGCGGCTTCAAGGCGGGAAACGAAAAGTCCCCTTAGGCTTCGCCATCGCTGGAAGTCGCCGTGCTGAGGGCAAAGAAGACGGCAATAGGGGTCTCCAACGAAGGAGGAAACAATGGCGATTCGAGGCAAGCGGACAGACCCACTGGGGGTTCTCTTCCTGGGGTTCGTGACCTGCGGTATCTACCACATCTTCTGGTGCGCGAATCGGGCACGGGAGATCAACGCATTCCTATCGCGCGAGGCGATCAGCCCGACCACGGCGGCCCTCTCAGCCTGCTGTTTGCCCGTTAGTGCGTACACGCTCTACGTTTTTGGCCGGTCGCTTCCGGAGATGCAGCGGTCGGTAGGGATCGAGCCACAAGATAGATCAGGCATGCTCATCGTCCTCGGCATTTTTCTCCCCCCGGCGGCCGCCATGATCGTGCAAGGGGAACTTAATCGGATTTGGGACAAACCAAGATGAGACAGCCTCTGATTCGCACAGCGGCGCTTGGATGTATCCTTACGGGGAGCTACGGGTATTATCCCTATTGCCTTGATGGACCCATCGTGTGCCCATTTCGCTTGATGACTGGTCTTCCATGCCCAACGTGCGGTCTCACGCGGGCCTTCTGTTTCCTCGCTCATGGGCGGATCGCAGATAGCTTACAGTGTCATTGGCTGGGCGCCCCTCTCTTTCTCTTTGCGCTTGTGTGCTTTGGCGTGAGCGTCTGGGACCTTGTCAGTGAGCGAGATGTGGTGGGGGAGTGGTGGCGGGCAATTGACCGGAGTGTTGGTACGTGGGTGTGGGCCGTCATGGCGTTTCAAACGGCACGTCTTGCCTGGCTGTTTCTGTCTGGCCAAGCGCTCTCACTGATGGTGCGAGATAGCCTGCCGGCGGCGCTACTCCGGCTCGCAGGGTTGATCTGACATGTGTGAGAAGCAGTCCACGTGCTACTGCACAGGGAAGTCCACTGGTATCAGAGAAGGGCAGCCATGAGAAGTTATTTTTCACAGCGAATAGGGTTCTTCGCAGCGACTGCTTTGTCTGTGATGCTGGGCTGCGGGTCCGAGCAGGCCCAGCTTGAGAAAAGGGTCCAGGCGCTCTTGACGGCAAGGGACTACGAAACTGCCCTGAAGGTCACGTCGGAGGCTGTGGAGAAGACGCCCGATCGCCCATACACTCGTGCGTTGAAGACAGCGGTTTTGGCCGAGTGGGGAAAGACCAGCGAGGCGATCAAGGAGTACCAACGGTTCTTTGCGCTTACTAATGCCCACTCTCCAGACCTGTTGCGAAAGATCGGACGGGGAGCCCTGAAAGACTCCGACCTTTGGATCAGGATCGGCGCCGTCGTGGCTCTGGGTGAGCTGGGAGAGACGGATGATTTCCCGACGCTTAGAGAGGCGCTGAAGGACTCAGAGGCCAGCGTTCGGGCCTTCACGGCTCGAGCATTGGGCAGGCGAGGAGATAAGGGGGCTCTCTCGGCCCTCCGGGGCGCACTGTCCGAGGGCAACAAGGATGTTCGAGCCGCCACGGCGCTCGCCCTCGGGCGCCTTGGAGACCCTCAGGTCCTCCCGGACCTGCTAGCTGCGGTGAAGGACTCAGAGGCGGAAGTCCGCTTAAATGCTGCTGCCGGTCTGGGCTTGCTGGGCGACCGTCGGGTTGTTCCCTCCTTGGATGCAGCGCGAGGGGATCCGGACGCTAGGGTCAGAGTTCTGGCCGTCGCGGCCCTGGCCCGGCTTGGGGATAATGGCGCCTCTAAGCTTCTCATGGAGGGCTTGGCTGATCCGACCCCTGGTGTCCAAAGAGCTGCCCCTTTGGCTCTTTGGGTTTCAGGGACTCGAGGAGTAGTGCCGGCTCTTCAAGTATTACTCTCGGATAGGGATGGGGAGGTGCGGCGAAGCGCCAGCGTAAGCCTCGCGTATCTCCGTGATAAAACAGCCTTACCGGATCTCCTCGCTGCTTTGAAGGACTCGGATGGTTCGGTGCGCTATTGGACCGCCCTGGCTTTGGGGCAATTCGGGGATGCGAGAGCTGTGCCATATCTCCGGGCGGCGATCTCTGATAGTGGCGGTGCAATGCGCGCTAGCGCCCTCATTGCTTTGGCTGCGTTGGGAGATAAAGAGGGATTGCCTGTGATCCGCGCGTCCCTACAAGATCCAGTTGTCTCGGTGCAAGTTGCAGCCGTGTTCGCTCTGTGGAAGTTGACGAAATAAACTTGAGGGCAAGTCCATTGGGGGAGACAGGGCACGGGCCCGCAGGCAGGATCGTTGAAGGCATCCGGTCCGGGCTTGTTCTGCTGGGGGATCCCTTGGGAACGTGGGGCGCAATTCTTCGACCATTAGAGGCGTATTTGTGAAACTCCGGGCGGGAGGATGCCTGAATGCCGTACTGTCCTTCATGTGGCATTGAGCATTCAGAGGGGAAGCGATTCTGCGAACAGTGCGGCCGGCCCCTAGTTCCTCGGCGGAGAGGGGTGGGAGGAACCCGGCGAGGCAAAAAGAGAGTGTTCCGCGTGGGGCTGGTGGCTGTGATCCTGCTCGGTATCGTGGCGGCCGGAGCCGTTGGGGCCGCGAAATACTGGGGTTGGGAAATCCCCATGATGGTGACGCTCTTCCCGGGACTGGCGCAGGCCCAGCTCGAGAAAAAAGTTCACGCCCATATTAATGCAAAGGACTACGAGACCGCGCTGCGATTGACCACGGAGGCGGTGGAGAGGAGACCGGACCGTCCCTACACCCGCGCTCTGAAGACGACAGTGCTGGCCGAGTGGGCAAAGACCATCGGGGCGATCGAAGAGTACCAGCGCTATTTTGCCCTGGTCAACCGCCACTCGCCGGACCTGTTGCGAAAGATCGGCAGAGGGGCCCTGAAAGACACTGACTCTAGCATCAGGTTCTACGCGGTCCTGGCTCTGCTTGAGCTGGGGGAGGCGCATGACCTCCCGGCTCTTAGAGAATCGCTGAAGGATTCACACAGTTCGGTCAGGATGATGGCCGCATCGGCCCTGGGGAGACTGGGAGATAAGGGGGCCCTATCGGCTCTCCGGGGCGCACTGTCCGACGGTGACGGGAGCGTTCGAGGGAATGCCGTCGATGCCCTCGGGCGGCTCGGAGACCCCCAGGTCCTCCCGGACCTCCTGGCCGCCTTGAAAGATATCGAGCCGTACGTCCGCCAATTGGCTGCTGGGGGCCTCGCCCTGCTCGGCGACCGCCGCGCCGTCCCCGCCCTGAGAGTGGCGCGGGAGGATTCAAACCCTGTAGTTAGATTGATGACTGCGGGCGCTCTGATGCGCCTTGGCGAGGACGACGACTCTAAGCTTCTCATGGAGAGCCTGACTGACCCGAGCGCCAGCGTTCGAATAACGGCCGCACGGGCGCTTTGGATCTCAGGGACTAGAGGAGCAGTGTCGGCGCTTCAAACACTACTCTTCGATAGGGATGCACTGGTGCGCGGGAGGGTCAGTTTCATGCTCGGGGACCTTGGAGATAACACAACCCTTCCGGATCTGCTCGCTACTCTAAAGGACGCGGATATTGGAGTGCGGAATGCGGCCGCTCTAGCCCTGGGGCGACTGGGGGATAAAAAGGCCGTGCCGGATCTCCGGGCCGCCCTTTCACACAAGGAGGAGGCAGTCCGCGCTAGCGCCGCTATTGCGTTGGGCAGATTGGGAGACAAAGAGAGCGTCTCGAGCATTCAGGCATTCTTACAAGATTCTAAGGACTTGGTGAAGGTGTGGGCCACATTCGCTCTGGGGAAATTAACGAAGTGAGTGATGACGGCGGGACGAAGGGAAGACCCACAGCCCTTGCAGATCATCGCGGGGACCAGGCTTATTGAGCGGATCTGGCGTGACACGATATTCATAGTCGGTCGGGTCGCGCAGTACGGGGTCGAGGTCGCCGGACAGAAGTGTGCCCGGGGAGGTGGCTTCCACAAGACGGGCCAGGTGGGATGGCCCAGCGAGAGCAGTGATGCTTGCATGGTCAATCGGGAAGGTGAAGTTCCATTCTGCAACCAGTCGGGGCGGATCTTCTGTTAGGGTTCCAGTGGGGAGAGGCACAATGATGTGGTGTGCTTCATGCGGCGTAGAATACGCGGAGGGGAACCGGTATTGTGAGGATTGCGGTCGGCCACTTGTTTCTCGGCCCAGTCGAGTCCCGGAATCCCGGCGCGACAAGGAGAAAGTGTTCCGTCTGGGCTTGGTGGGTGTCATCCTGGTCGGCATCGGGGCGGCAGGAGCCGTTGGGGCCGCGAAATACTAGGGTTGGGAAATCCCCATGATGGTGACGCTCTTCCCGGGACTGGCGCAGGCCCAGCTCGAGAAAAAAGTTCACGCCCATATTAATGCAAAGGACTACGAGACCGCGCTGCGATTGACCACGGAGGCG
>Ga0315285_10002353_pt1 | contig 19768 bp, 19 predicted proteins | sample YL17G09_36_MG_FD_203698 | JGI IMG/M metagenome (GOLD analysis project Ga0315285, IMG submission 203698) | Sediment microbial communities from Yellowstone Lake, YNP, Wyoming, USA - YL17G09_36 | ecosystem: Environmental > Aquatic > Freshwater > Lake > Sediment | place: USA: Wyoming | collected...
CCAGTACGATTTCATGGTCGGTGCGATGGTCCTGCTCGCGATATTCCAGAACGGCTGGTTCGTCCAGCATTACTGGGAGGGAGAGGCCGTGTTCGGCCTCATATTCGTGATTGTGCTGACGCCATTCCTACATAGGGCTGTCAACATAGTCGGCTACAGACTCGGGAAGAAGGAGGTGCCGTGGTAGATGGATAGAATAGATAGAAAGTGGTTAGTGAACGCGTTGCGGAAATGCGGTGCGCTGAAATATGGCGATTTCATCCTCACGTCGGGAAAAAGGAGCGGCTACTACGTTGACATCAAGGCCGCGATCACCCGCCCTGATTTGTTGAGGATCATCGCGAGGGGCATGGCCCCGCATGCTTCCGGCTACGCGAGGATAGCGGGGGTGGAACTCGGTGCCGTCCCGATCGCCGCCGCTGTGTCACTCGAGACCGACCTTCCATACATCATGGTGAGGAAGGGGAAGAGGGAACACGGCACCCAGAAGCCTTTCGAGGGCGAGATGGTGAGAGGCGAGAAGATCCTGTTCGTCGAGGATGTGGTCACGACCGGCGGGACTCTTGTGAAGGCCATACTCGACCTGCGTGAGAAGGGCGCATCGATTGACAGGGTCGTTTGCGTGGTCGACCGCCAAGAAGGCGGGCAGGAGAGCCTCAGCGGCATCGGAGTCTCGCTGTACTCCCTGCTGACGGGCAAGGACCTGCTTGCGGCGGCTTGATTACAGAAAATGGAGGAAAACGCTGCATCGGCAGCCGCCGGCAATAGCGTCCGTCACGATAGCTCTAAATACGATTGGAAGGTTTTTTAATCGTTGATGAAGTCGGTTGTCGCCCTCGTCCTCGGCTTCCTGCTACTCGGCCTTATGGCGGGAATCAGGCCCGCAAGCGCGCAGAACTCAAAGTGGACATTCATGGTTTACCTCGACGCTGACAACAATCTCGAGGACGTGGGGATAGACAACTTCCTCCATATGGCCCAGGTCGGCTCCACGAACGATGTCAACATCGTGGTGCAGTTCGACAGGAGTTCGAGCTACGATACATCGTATGGAGATTGGTCGACGACGAAACGTTTTCGCGTGGAGAAGGACATGACGCCCGATGCGGGCAACGCTATGCAGGACCTCGGCGAGCTGAACATGGCTGATCCGACGACTTTGTCGGATTTCGTCAAATGGGCTGTTACCGCATATCCTGCCGACCGTTACTTCCTCGATATCTGGGACCACGGTCTGGGATGGCAGGGGGTCGCCACCGATGATGCCCCCAACCCGAACGATCACATGACCGCAATCGAGCTTGGCTTCGCATTGGCGGACATAAAGACATTCCTCGGCCGGCCTTTGGATATTCTGGCCAACGATGCTTGCAGGATGACCTTGGAGATAATGTATCAGGCCAGTCCATATGTGAACTATATGGTCGGATCGGAGAAGGACGAGCCTGCTGAGGGCTGGCCTTACGACACGGTCCTGGGAGCTCTGGCCGCCGACCCGGCCATGAATCCTGTCCAGATCGGCACCATTCTCGTCGACCGATACATAGACAGCTACAGCTACCCGAACGGCTCCAGCTATTCCGTCACCATGGCGCTGGTCAACTCGAGTATGCTGACAGGGGTAGTCTCCAGCCTGAACGGCTTAGTTACGGCGGTGAACTCCTCCCTGCCTTACTTCGGGGACTCAGTGGTTCGAGCGAGGAACGAGAGCGAGCACTATGAAGGAAACCAGTGCAGCTTCCCCATGTCAGGAGATGACTACGACCTCTCAGATGTCGCCAGGAAGACCGGGACTCTGGTCCAGAGCGGGCGCGTGCTGTCGGCGGCCGTGGAACTGGAGGCGGCGATCCAGAGCGCTGTCGTGCACGAGAGGCACATGAACCTGGCCAGCGCGGTCAATTGCGTCAAGGCAAGGAACGCGACCGGCCTATCCCTCTGGTATCCTTGGACAATGGGATCGAAGATGAAGGACTATGGCCAGCTCGCCCTCAGTCAGGACAGCCTATGGGATGAACACCTGAAGACTTACCACAATTCGACCCGCCCGCGCGTGGCATTCACGGCGACGCTCACACCAGAGGATCTCAACTCCGACATGAGGCTGGACAACGCCAGAATCCTGTTCAGCGCGTCAGGGAATGGCGATGTCATAATAGATGAATACGTCGGAGGTTCGCTCCTCGCGAGCTTTGCATACAGTGTCTCAGCCGGCGTGTACTACACCGAGAACATCTCGCTGCCGTATCCTGGAATCTACGATTTCTACCTCTATTTCCGTCAAACCCAAGGGACAATCAACTCCACCTCCTTCAGGGACATCCAGGCCACGGCCGTGCAGAGAATCCACGGCACCGTGCGCGACTCATCGGGGAATCCCGTAGACGGCGCAACAGTGAGGGTCACAAATCTGAGGACCGGCCAGAATGTGACAACCTCGACCTCCAGTGGATCCTACGCAATCGATGTGGTCTATCCGGTCTGGATCAAGAATGGGGACCGCTTGAAAGTGGAAGCCGATGAAGGGGGACGATCGGCAAGCCTTGAGTTCACGCTCCGCTATCAAAGGTTTGGCTCGTTCATCGTGGACCTCTATCTCGGGGAAGGCGCCGACGGGGGGCGCGACGGCACGTCGTTGTTCGGGCCCTATTGGCCCATGGCCTTGTTACTGACGGTCTCCCTGGTCTTCGAGTGGATCCTCCTGGGCGTCCTGTTGTTCAGGAAGAAAGGCGCGCGCGGGAGAAACCCTCCGGGCTCACGATTTGACGACCGGCGGCCCTGATTTTGGAAGCCGCACCGTTAAATTCATAAAAGCGCTGCTTTATTTCCAGCCAGACCAAGGAAGGATTCTGATGTCTTTCGAGATCGTTGTCGTCAGCAATACCCCTCTGACCCCCCTGAAGGATCTAAATGAAGTGGCGGCCCTTTTCCTGAGTCAGATCGGCTACATCCCCAAGGGCTACGACCCCAAGACGAAGGCGAGAAACCTGAACGAGAGCGTCCCGCACAGCCTCTTTGTCAATTGCTTCCTCAGGCGGATGGACAAGGGGTGGACAGTTGAGCAGCTCGCCGCCAAGCTGCACACGACGAAACCGACGATCTACCGCCACATCAACAAGCTGAAGAGCCTCGACCTGCTGGACGAGGTCGATGTGCCGCAGAAGGGCGGGGAACCGAAGAAAGGGTACAGGATACGCTACGGGAACATCGCGAAGGCGTGGAACTTCGTCGAATCCAACGTAGAGATAGCGATGGAGAACTACCGCAAGACCGTGGAACACCTGCAGAACCTGTCGGAGAACGAGGAGGCGGGGAAATGAGCCCTGGTGAGGAAAGCGTGTCGCTGACGAAAGGGTCGAGATACCGGATAGAGAGCATGGAGACCCGCGAGAAGCCGCTTCTCACTCATGGCGTCTTCAAGGGGTACGCGACGATCGGTCCCGACGACGCCATAGTCATGGAGCTGGACGAGAGCCACAAGGACATGGCGGGCCGTATCAGGCTCATACCCTGCCACATGATAATCGCGATAGATGTCGTCCAGGCCGTGGAGGAAGAGAAAAAGCCCGAGAAGCCGCAGACGATGTACGGCTGAGCAACGAGCTGAGACGGCGGCCAACATCCGGCGATTTCGCGAAAAGGCTTAAGTCCGACGCTGGCGGTGCTGTCCTATCATGCCGGTCGAAGTGCTAAACGGGTCGATCGAAGAGAGGATCCTCAGGTACCTGCTCGAGGTATACCCGGCGACGGTCGAGGATCTGGTGAGGGAGCTGAAGATCAAGCGCGACCGGCTCGACAGGGTCATCAAGTCCTTCGTACAACGAGGGATAGTCGAGCTGGAACCCCTGCCGGACAGGACCTTCATCAGACTGCTCCGCTCGGACTTCCACTTCACCGGCATCAAGCCCTCGCAGCGGAGGCGCTACAAGCAGTCGGGCGGGAGGAAGCAGACGGTCAAGGACTACGAGGGGCCCATGTACGCATGACGACCGATCCTTTCTTCAGCGAACTCCTCACGAAGATTGTAGCCGAGGGCATCAGGACCAAGGAGGAACTGCACAGGGCGAAGATCAAACTCTGCGGCCAGCATGGCCTGGAGCATGTCCCTAGCGATTCCGAAATCCTCAGCCACGCATCTCCTGAACTCCGCGAGAGGATGAAAGACCTCCTGAAAATCAAAAGGACCAGGTCGGCCTCCGGCGTCGCGGTTGTCGCGGTGATGACCGCGCCGTTCCCGTGTCCGCATGGAAGGTGCCTCTACTGTCCCGGCGGGCCCGCTGTCGGTACCCCTCAATCATACACCGGAAGGGAACCCGCCGCCATGAGGGCAGCGCAACACGACTACGATCCTTTCGGTCAGACCTCGGCGAGACTAGGCCAGCTTGAAGCCATGGGTCACCCTACAGACAAGATAGAGCTGATAATCCTCGGAGGGACATTCACCAACCTGAGGCCCGATTACAGGGAAGGATTCGTGCAGAGATGCCTCGATGCGATGAACGAAGGCGCCTCCGCGGATTTGCGAGAAGCGCAAACGCTGAATGAGCTTGCCGGGTCGCGTTGCGTCGGGCTAACCGTTGAGACGAGGCCCGATTGCTTCTCTGATGAGCAGATCCGGCATTCCATGCGCCTCGGGGTCACGCGGGTCGAGCTCGGCGTGCAGAGCGTCAGCGACGAGCTGCTGGCGCGCGCGAACCGAGGGCACACGACTGCGCATGTGCGCGCCGCTACGGCCAGGGCGAAGGATGCGGGCCTGAAAGTCGGCTATCACATGATGCCCGGTCTGCCTGGCGCCGATTTCGATGGCGACGTGGAGTCCTTCCGGACCATATTCAGCGATGAGTCCTTCAGACCCGACATGCTCAAGATCTATCCGACAGTGGTGCTCAAGGGCACCGGCCTGTACGACATGTGGAAGAGAGGCGAGTACGCTCCCCTTACCACCGCAGATGCAGTCCGCCTCATCGCTCGAGTGAAGATCATGGTCCCGCCCTGGGTGCGCATCCAGCGCATCCAGCGGGAGATCGAAGTCAGCTCGATAGAGGCGGGCCTGGACAAAGGTCACCTGCGGGACCTCGCGAAGCGGGAACTTGCCCGTGCGGGAGAGAAGTGCAGGTGCATCAGATGCAGGGAGGTCGGGCTGACCAACAGATCGATGCATGCCGATGACATCGTGCTCCGCCGGACTGACTATGGGGCTTCTGGCGGGAGCGAGACCTTCCTTTCCCTCGAGCATGTTGATGGCGAGACCCTAGTCGGTTACCTGAGGATGCGATCATGTGCCTCCGGGACATTCCTCCGCGAGCTGAAGGTGTTTGGCGAGGTGGTCCCCTTTGAGGAACCGCCGGAGGACAAATGGCAGCACCAAGGACACGGCCGCAGGCTCGTGGCAGAATGCGAGAGGATTGTCTCCGAGGAGCTTGATGCGGGTTTGCTGAAGGTCACTAGCGGTGTGGGCGCAAGGGACTACTACAGGCGGTTGGGGTACGTTCTCGAGGAGCCCTACATGGTCAAGGCTTTCCGAGCCCATTGACCCAGCCGAGACGCCTCGTCTTCGCCTTCTCGACCTCCGATGCGGGCTTGAAACTGCTCTCCACATCAGCAAGCAGATCTATGGCCCTCACCAGACTGTCCGCTGTAGGATTCTTCACATCGAGACCCGCCCGAGTGAACTGCTCCCTCAGGACGGGCGTTCCGGCCTCTATGCCGCCGAAGTCGTTGCAGAAGTCGACCATGATCATGTCCGCCACTCCGACAGTGTCGGAGTTGACGATTTCGCCGGAAAGCTCTGAGAGGTAAGAGATCTCCATCTGCCTGGCCTTTATGAGCTCCGTCGCCAGGGTCCCGATCCCCCGCTCCACGTTCTCCCCCGTCTTCGCGCTCGTGAGGTAGAAATCGCAGCCAAGTTCGGCCGCGAGCCAGCTGACCTTCTCCTCCGCCATGCTGCGTTCGCCCACCAGGTCAACCTTGTTTGCGAACAGAATCCGAGGGATCTCGCCGGCGACCTCCTTCAGCCGCGGCAACCAGTAGGTCTTGAGGCTCTCCGCGGTCTCGGGCCGGGTCATGTCGTAGACGAGGATGACCCCTCTTGCCCCCTGGAATGAGCTGTTCTGCACGGCGTGAAATCCTCTCTGCCCGAGAACATCCCACAGGATGAGACTGATGTCGAACACGTCCATCCCAGTCTGGACGCGCATGTCCTTCTTCGTCACCTTCGCCCCTATGGTCGTGATGTAGTCGTCGCTGAACTTGTCCACCACGAATCTACGGACCAAGGATGTCTTGCCGACGGCGCCGTCCCCGAGAAGGAGGACCTTGCGCTTGAGGAATTCCTGTGCCATCTGCCGTCCTCGAACCCTGATGAAGATATTGGCCTGGCCGCCCTATAAACATTCCCTCGCTGGCTACGCCGATTTCGCCTTCCCCTTGTACTTTCCCGCCAACAAATCCTGCATGTACTTATCCGCAGTCTCTACCTGGCCCATGTCCCCGCTCCACTTTTCGAGAACCTTACCGAGGTTTCTTTCGAGGTCCTCAATCGCCGCCTTGATCTCCTTCACGGTGTTCACGGTCCTGCCTCCGAGCACGACCGCCGCCATGACAACATGCTCCCCCCTCGCGATGAGTATGCTGTACTTGCCGAACTTGAGTTCGTCCAACCCGCCTTCCGTCGCGAGCCCCTTGTCAGAAGCGAAAGATTCGTTGACGAAGTTCTGCACGGCGATCAGCATGCCGCCGAGGATGTCTGAATCCACCTCCGGGTTCAGCTTGCGAGTGAAGTGCCTGATGAGCAGGCCGTCCCTATGCAGGAGGAAAACGTCGTCAATCACGGCGTCACCTCCGCGGCGGGCGACGAAGAACCACAGGCCGACGATGACGATCAGAGTGACAACGATGGCCGCGACCAGATAGAGCATGGTGTTGTCCCCACTCTGGTTCCCTCCATCGTCCGGGGGCGGCTGCACATTCTTCCTGACGGTGACAATCACACTCATGAAGTTGCTTCCCACCACCTGGCCGAATGAGTCTGTGTATGTAATCGAGGCTGTATTGGTGAGCGTGGTCCCCTCTGCGACCCCCTCGTCCACCCTGATGGTGATGGAAATCAGATATGACCCGGGCGGGATGTTTTGCAGGTTCCAGAAGTAGCGGTTCCCGGAGAAGCTGGAGTATGCGGGGTCCGCGGCGATTATCTGGAGGCCCGCCGGAAGCGTGTCCTCTATGGTGACGGTCTTGGCCATGGCGTTCCCCGTGTTGTTGTAGTAGATTGTGTACAGCACCTGCCCGCCGGGCGCCACCTCGACGACATTCGCGATCTTCACGAGCCGTATCGACGGAATGTCGAATGTCACCGTCGTGGAGGCGCTCTGGGTCGACCTCGGTCTTTTCCTGCCTATTTGGTCGAAGTAATCCATCGTAACCTGGTTGGTGAGCACCACGCCGTTGCCCAGGCTCGTGGACAATGAGACCTCGATATTCACTGCATGGGGGCCGGTGCTCACGTTCGAGAAGTACCAATTGATGTGCCCTGAGGAGTTCAGGACAGGAGTTGGACTCACGCTCACGACGCTCACACCGGTAGGAAGGGTATCGTTTATCCAGACGTTTCTCGCGAGCAGCGGGCCCGAGCTGTTGTAGTAGATGAAGTAATGAATGTTGCTGCCGGGTATTGCCCTCCTCTGATCCACGATTTTGGCGAGCCCCATCACTGCCGTCCGGCTCGTGAAGGACGCGCTTGCGGACAGCTGAGGCAACAAGGAGCCATCCTGATCCGTCGCGTTGAGGAACGCCCAATTGACCACAGGAACATCAGGCGGAACAAGTGATGTCACCTTCGCCATTATCCTCCACACTTCACTCCCAGCCGCGAAGTTGCCGCGGAAGCAGGAAACCGTTCCGGGCAGATTCTCCGCGCATGTCACGCCGGGCGGAGCCTGAAACGATGCATATTGAACGCCCGCGGGTAGGGTGTCGTTCACCCATACGCTCAGAGCTGTGGCTGAACCCGCATTCCCAACGGTCAGAGTGAAATTCAGTCTGGACGGGTCACGGGAATCGTACTCGACAGACTTGCCGAGTTGCAGGACCGGCATCGAGACGGTCACGGATGCCGTCGCGTTCAATTGCGGCTGGAGCCTGCCCCCACTGCTAGTGTAGTTCATCGATGCTCTATTCGTCAACACCTGCCCGTCGAATACCGAGTTCCCGATTGTGACGAAAATGACGAAGCTTTGGTTCCCGGGGGGCACTTGATTGAACTTGACGTGGAGAACGTTGCCCAGAAGCGTGCTGTACTCAAAAAAACCAACACCGGGGCTGTAATGGAGGTAGGCGGTATCGTTGACGTAGATGATGTCGGAGGGCAGAGTGTCGTTTATCCATACGATCGTGGAGGTTTGCGGTCCGAGATTCTGAAAGAATATCTGGTACGAGAGGGCATCCCCCGGCGACACTATGCTCGCACTTGCAGTCTTGTAGAGCTTGAGGTCGGGCTGCGCACCCGCGACCCTGGGAGGGCTGAGCGCGACCCCAAGCGAGATGAAGACTATACAGAGGGTCAGAGCAAGCGCCGAGGTCCTTGACATGCGATTTCCCCGCCAACTCGCCGGCTTAAGATAGTTTCCCGAGACCGGGCTGGCCAGTTCTCTTGCTATCCGGGAAACATAAAGATAGGCCGAATATAACGTTTGCCTACCTCTCCAGAATAATTGCTGGTTGAGGTTTCTTCGGTTGGCCTGCATCCATGTATCCTCCGGATATCAGTCTGCGCATGATCACATCGACTTCCGGCGCTGCATCCAGAGTGCCGTCCCAGTTCATCAAGAGGTCGCCATACTTGTCCTCCACCTCGCGCATCGCGGCTGCAATCTGAGGCTGGATGTCCGTCACCCTCTCCCCCCTTACGAGGCATGCAACGATCGTCCATTGACCTTCGAGCACCACTATCCTGACATCACCGAACCATATCTCATTTAAGGCACCTTTTTCGCCTCTGAACGAGTCCTTGATGAACTCCTGCACGGCAACCAGCATGCCGCTCAGAACGTCACTGTCAACATTGGGCCTCATGCGTTTCGTGTAGTGCTTTAGGAGCAGTCCGCTGCGGTGCAGCAGGAAGATGTCTTCTATCGACGTGTTCTTCTCTGCCTCGACATGCTCGAGCATCTGTTGCGCTGCCAATGCTTCCTGCGCGCGCATGTGATTGCGAACCTGGCGAGTGAGGTGTAGCAACCAGAGACCCTGGATGACGGAGTATCCTACGAGGAATACCACCAGCATATCGACTAGATCCGGCGGAATCATTGAATCTCCAGATGCCTGCATTCATCCGACTGGCCCGCATAAGAAGATTCGCGCCTGATTCTCAGAACTGGTTGCAGCTTTGGCCGGACCGCCCGGAACGGCTACGCCTTGGCGTCGAAAACGCCCGATAGGACGTCGTCGACCTCCGGCAGATCCTCCGTCAGGCCGCTCCAATCCTCCAGAGACGAGCCGAAACGCGACTCTACCTCTTCCAACGCGGCCCTCATGCCCGGTTCCAAGCGCTGCGGGAACGGCCCTGCTACGACGGCTGCCAAGATGACATGTTCGCCGTGGATGAGCATTATCTTCTGGTCTCCGAACTTGAGCTCCTCAAGGTCGCCCGCACGGAAGTTGAAGGACTCCTTGACGAAATTCTGGACGGCAACGAGCATGGCACTGAGCACGTCGCTGTCCACATCCACTCTCAAGCTGCGGCTGTGGTGCCTGATCAATTCCCCGCTCCTATGGAGCAAGAACAGCTCATCGATTCTCGCCTTGTCCTTGATGCCGAGTCCGTAGAATTTACGGCCGACGAACAGCCACATACATGCGAGGGTGATGAGAAGGATGATGACGAGCACCCATACGAAATAGACCTGGAGGAAAGTGGGCGGACCGACCGTGCCGTCGACAACTTTGGCGGTGATTTCGTCGTAGAGCCTGTCGATGTAGTTCCCGTTCCCATCCTCGTAGATCAGGTCGACCGTGTTTTCCAAGTTCGAGTCGGGCACCGCCTGTTCGTCGACCCTCAAGGTCACGGTCATGTTGTGATTGCCGGGCGTTACATCGACGAAGTGCCATGTTATCCTGCCTCCGGAGCTGGCAACGTACTGCTCGCTCGACCGCCAGAACGCTGTCTCGTCAGGGATAGTGTCGTTTATCCAGACGTTCTTGGCGATGCCGTGCGCTGTGTTGTTGTAGTATATCGTGTAGGTTATTTCGTCTCCTCTCGGCACTTCCGTCATGTTCTGGACTACATCCAGTGCTATGACCGGCGTCGTAACCGTTGTCGAGACGAATCTCTGCGCAGAGCCTATATCCCGGCTTTTGTAGTCCGTGTAGTTCATGTCGAACTCTGACGACACCAATTCGCCGTCAGGAAGCCCGACTCTCAGCTTGTAGCTGAAGGTGAGGACTATGTTGACTCGTCCCACATTCTCGAAAACCCAAGTTTGCACAAACTTGTGGCCTACCACCAACGGGGGGAAATGGATGTATTCGCTGGAGTTGTCGAAGTAATAGGTCAACTGCTGGGCCTCGAATAGGTTAAGCCATACCTGCTTGGCCATTCCCGACCCGATGTTGGTGATGGTCACGTTGTAGGTGACGAAGTCTCCAGGATCGGCTGCCGGCGTCCCCTGCACCGTGAAAACTATGTTCGGTATCATCACGTTCGCGCACGAATCGGCAGAGGACGACGTCAATCTGGAACTGTCCCAGTCTGTGTAGTCAAGTTCGACGTGATTGCATATCTGATCTCCGTCATTGACCGTCTGGCTGACCATGACGGTGACGGTGAAGCTGCGGGGCTGCAGGAGGGGGTCATTTGGCTGCACGTTCCTGAAGACGTAGTAGAGGTGACCGCTGTCGCGCCGTGAGAGCACGGGGTCGTAGGTCGACAATAATGTTCTCGCATTATCACCGACGTATGCCGCACCCTGCGGCAACGTGTCATTAATCCAGACAAGCGCCGCCGGAGCAGTTCCCTGATTGTCAAATGTAATCTGGTATCTCAGAGCATCGTCCCGAGCCACTGGATTGTCCAATGCTTCCTTCTTCACCACGATGCTCGCACCTTCGACCCTCGCCGTTGCGCACGCCATGACTGGGCCAATCACCCTCCTCGAACTATCCGTATAGTTTAGTGAAGCGCAATTGGTGATGGGCGTCCCATTGAGAACTGCAGGGTTCACCATCGCGCTTATGTTGAAACGGAATGTGGCCGGAACCACATTGGTGAAATTGAAAGAGAGCGCATTGCCGATTACGGATTTGTAGACCAAGATCGCTGAAGTATTTCCCGGACCTGTGCCGTTGCTCGTGGTGTCGAACGAGTAGTTCAGGTAGCTTGGGAGAGTGTCGTTCACCCATACTGTGGCGGCTAGTCGAGAACCTGAGTTCGTGAAGGTGATCGTGTAGTTCAGGAAGCCTCCCTTGATTGAAAAGGTCGGCAATACCTCTTTGAACATGGACAAGCTCGGCACGCGCGCTATCGTCATCACGCTGCAGGTCCGCTCTTCCTGCATCTCGCCGCTGCTGTCGGTGTAATTGAAGGTGAAATCCGCCTTGAGCATGGTCCCGTCGCGGACCCCCCAGTCCACGGTCGTATTCACATGGAACAAATGGGAGCCGACCACGACGTTCTTGAAAATCCAGCTCGGCGAAGAATGCGTTCCCCCCCAGATGAATGAATCATCGTTGACATATGTGAGGTCGTCAGACAACGTCATATTGATCCAGACGCTCGGCGCATACTGAGTCCCGACATTGTCGAAGTGGATCGTGTAGTTCAGCGGGTCGCCCATTCCGGCAAAAACCGAGTTCACTTCGCATTGACTTTCTATGCTGGGTCCATAGATGCCGTAGATTCTGAACATATAGTCGGTCCCGGGATCCCTCTGCCACCTGCAATTGCTCCCGGAGCACGATGCGGCTTCTCCGCTGGGATACATTGGATTGGTCGTGCGCGCGCCCCACGCGTATGCGTTGGGCGCGTTATTCGCGGAGTCTATGAGCTCAATCCAGTATATCGAGCCGGCGGTTACCTGCGCTTCAGCGATATCAGGAATCGTGAAGGAGACCCAATCCCATCCGCTTTCTGCGTTTGCAGTCGATCCGGTTTTGGGAGTGGACGGCACGTTCTGGATTGGGTCGTTGTACATTAGCGCGAGGGTGGCCGTATCGTCCGTCCCTAGGTCATAGATGAACAGTTCGATTCTGGTGATCTTGTAGCTCTTGGAGGCGACGAACGACTGCGCCAGCATCTGGTTTGCGAACGCGCTGCCTTGGGAGCCCGAGAATGGGCCGGGGAAAAAGTCAAAAATCTCTTCGATCGCGGCCTCGGCTTTCGGCGCCACATGGGTTCCAGGATAACTCATCAGCGAAACGAGAATCATGGAAGCTATGACTGCCACGCTTGCTAGCCGTTGGACTCGCGAACTCTTCAGTCCTGTTCCCCCCTTCTTGGGGTCGCCGAACCGTATCTCTTCCCCACTAGACCATACATATATTAAAAGGCTAGATTATCTTTTTCATCCTTGATACCACCCAACATGCATCCAGGTCGGTTACTGAGGGTTTTCGGCCTCATATGAGCCACGCTGTCGCCTCAGACATGCTGGGGGCATTCGACGCGATAGCCGGGTTATATCGCGGTCAGGCCCGTACGTGGTTTCGCTTGGTCACAGACCCGATTCCTTGACCTTTTCAAGCACCTCGGCGCTGTGTCCCCGCGGGCTCACTTTCGGCCAGATGTACCTGATCTTGCCTTCATGATCTATGAGGTATGTGACCCTGCGGGCAGTGCCAAAGGCGCCCCTGACGCCATACTCATCGATGATGTTCCTCCCGGGGTCGGCGACTAGGGTGAAATTGAGATTGTATTTCTTCTCGAATTTCTTGTGAGAATCAACTCCGTCCGCGCTTACTCCGAGAACCTTGATCCCGGCTTCTGCGATTGGCTCCATGTCGTCCCTGAAAGAGCACGCCTCGGCCGTGCACCCGGGCGTGTTGTCCTTTGGATAGAAATAGAGGACGACAGTCTTACCTCGGAAACCGCTCAGGCGGACCTTGTTCCCGTTCTGATCGACCGATTCGAAATCCGGTGCCTGCGAACCTACGCTCAGCTCTGTCAGAGTCTCACCACTTCACCCTGATAAGCAAGCGCTCCGTGATGAATCTGGCGGATTGGCGCGTGCCGATCCTGGGCACCCGGGGCAGGGCCATGAAGCAGGTTTATGGTCAACCGCGACTTCGACGGAATCTGCGTTCATGCCCAAAGCGATAGTGCTTGTCTCCGGGGGAATCGACTCCACCGTCGCGCTCTGGTGGGTCATCAGAAAGGGTTGGGAGCCGATCCCTCTCACCTTCGATTACTTCGCGCGCGCGAAAGCGGAGAAATCTGCGACGCGCCTGATACTGAGGAAGGCGGGAATCGACAATTTCATCGAGGTTCCACTGGAATCCGTGAAAGAAATCCACGACTTGGCGAAGGAAGGCCGGGTGCCAAGAACACTCAAGGATGCGCCGGAAGGCTACATTCCCGCCAGAAACATGATCTTCTACTCGATCGCCGCATACTACGCGGAGGTCGAGGGGGCAGAATTCATCGTGGGCGGTCACAACAAGGGCGATCCGGAAGAGTTTCCCGACTCAAACCCGTCCTTCTTCAGGCAAATGAACGGTCTGCTGAAAATGGGGCTCTGGAGCTACCGCCAGAAAGTGGTCAGAATCCTCACCCCATTGAGGGACAAGACGAAGCAGGACGTGGTGAGGCTTGGCCTCAGGCTCGGCGCTCCCCTCGGCCTGACCTGGAGCTGCCGGTTCGATGCCAAGAAGCCTTGCGGGAAGTGCTCCTCCTGTATCGAGAGGGATCATGCGCTCTCCTCGGCTGACATTGGCCCATCCCGCCGCGGGAAATGAAGGAAAGGCATTTATCGGTGCCGCTCCTCTTCGGGCGCGGATGAAGCTCGGGATAACTGATTACGTCGATTGCGCTCACCACCTGACCGACCACAAGAAGTGCGGTTTCCCGCACGGGCACACCTACCGGATTGACGTGACCCTTGACAGCCAGCAGCGAGGCGACATGATCGTCGATTTCGCCGAGTTCAAGGAGCGGGTGCGCGCGGTCCTTGCGAAGTACGACCACCGCGACTGGAACAGCACTCTGAAGGTGCCGACCGTCGAGAACATCTGCGAGCTGCTGCACGGGGAGCTGAGGAAGAGCTTCACGTACCCGATCACGGTCCGCGTCTGGGAAGGGGTCGACAAGTGGGCAGAGCTCTGAGTAGCGGCTGCCTCAGAGGGTCTTGGCGAGGCTCCTGATGTCGGAAATCAGGTCGCTGTAGGCCTTCCTGGCCTTCTCGAACTTCTTCAGGTTAAGCCGGTCCAATCCCTTCAATATGTCAGTGATCGCCTGGAAACCGGAAGGGAGCTTCTGAAGGCTCATGGCATCCTCCATGAGTAATACCGGTCCCCTCGGCGGCCTCGAGTTGAGCAGGAACAATGCGCGGGCGAGGGCAGGGTCGTCCCTGAGCAGGATCATGTCCGGGGTGTCCATCGAGGTGATTCCACGCTGGAGGGCTATCGCCGGAAACGCCTTGGCTTCTTCGAACCACGTTTCGAATGTCGCCGACCTTCTCTCTCTGGAAACGGAGTTCACAGCCTTCCTCAGGCCGACCAGAATTCCTTTCTGGTCATACAGGGTCTCGCTGTAGAGGACCCTCCCGGAAATGAACCAGCAGCCAGCCTCGTCATCAATGGCGGCGCGGAGGCGCTCGGGAGTGACATAGAAAAGCGCGATTGCTGAGCCACTCACAATGACCTTCTTCATACCCAGCATATCCAAGTCGAAAGGCATCCTGGAGACCACGACAAGCATCTCAAGAGCCGGTGCATCCTCACCCGGACTGGGCTCGACTTGCGGGTATAGCGCGACGGCCACGACGTTGGCGTCGACCTTTAATTTCTCGGTCAACTCAGAGGCGATGCGTTTCCGCTCCTCCATGCTTGTCACCACCGCCACTCGCAGTGTGCTCCGGCCATTTATAAAATGGGTCTGCGCTCCCGCCAAGAATGGGACCGTGTCCGCTCATCTGTTGCGGATGATGCTTGCGATCTCTCCCGCCACCTCGACCTTGATCCTCTTGCTCTCGTCACCGGCCATGTCCTTCTTGGCGGTCAAGCTGCTTTTCGCGAGCTCGTGGTATATCTTCCAAGACACCTCGATCCTGTCCCTCAGACGTCCATCGACCTGTCGCACGACCTTTGCAGGGACGCCAGCTATGACGCTTTCCTTCGGGAACTTCGACGACTCTGTCACGACCGCCCCGGGCGCGACGATCGACCAGTCGCCGATGACCGCGTCATTGCCTATGGCGGCACCCATGCCGATCACGCAGTCGCTACCAATCGTGCAGCCATGGACAATCGCCAGGTGCCCAACGGTCACCCTGTCCCCGACTATGGCGGGGAAGTCCAAGTCCAGGTGGATGACAGCGTTGTCTTGGATGTTCGTGTAGCCGCCAATCGCTATCTTGTCCAGGTCGGCCCTCAAGACGGCCCCGTGCCAGACGCTAGAGCCTCCCCCGATGAGGACATCACCGATTATCTTGGCTGATTCGGCGAGGTATATGGTCATCGCGTCGCAGAAGGCCGCTTCCGACTTCAACCTTTGCGGCGGGATGGGGAGGGCTCGGACCGACATAACATATAAGAAACACCGAGATACCCCCGCGAGGGCCCGGCATGGTCTCAATCACCACAAACGAGAGGTCTGTCGATTTTCGCCAGGCGCAAAGGGAATGGGAACTCCTCACGCCGATGTTCAAGGACATCCTGCTCAGAACGGACCTGAGGAGGAGCACCGTAGTCGACGCCGGTACGGGGCAGGGCCGCCTTGCCTTCTTCCTGGCGCCGAACGTCGGACGCGTCGTCGCGATCGATGTCGATGAGAATGCGCTCTGGCAGGCTAGGCAGTACGCTGCCTTCAAGAACATCAGGAACATAGACTTCCTCCTCGCCAACCTGGAAGACGAGCCGTTCAGGAACATCTACGACGGCCCTGTCGATGCTGTGGTCAGCAGCTTCTACATGTCGGAGGCTTTTCTCTGGCGGATAACCGCAGCCATGCCCGTCGGATCCGTGCTGATCTTCTGCTGCCACCACTCAGACCACTGGCGGGAAACGGGAATGCAGTCGAGCCACGCCTATACCGAGGATGAGCTGGAAGACCTGCTGAGGGAGGACTTCTTCGAACCGGAATTCCTCGGCGTGGAGCAGCACGTGATCCAGTTCAACTCGATGGACGAGGTCGAGCTGTTCCTTGGCGGGAGGAAGCTGCGGGAGTGGATGGAAGACGGGCGATGGGACGCGCTCAAGGACCGTTTCCAGCGCGGCGAGAAGCAGTTGACGCTGTCATATCTCGTCGGCAAGGCAAAGCGGGGACCCGGCAGCCACTGGTAGCCTACTCTTCTTCCTCACCGAGCGCAGCCGCGCAGACGTCGCAGAGCACTCGCCTCTTCCCGCCGGGCATCATCAGGGCAGGCTCGTACATGGAGACGCGGCGGTTTGGGCCAGCGGGGTTCTCGGAGTGCATGTCGACATGGTGAGAGGCGCAGATGCCCTTCTTGCACATGTCGCAGGTCGCGAGCGACCTTGTCCTGTTCCCCTCGGCCGCGCACCTGTAGCAGGTGACCTGCTTCAGACTCAGGGGGTCGAGCGACATAGCGCAGTGCTCGCACACATAGAAGTAGCCCTCGCCCTCGTGCAGCTCGAGCGCCTGGGCGAGCGAGAGCTGGTTGCCGCAGAAATGGCATCTCAGCACGGAGCTAGGGCGATGCACTGACACCAGATGCGGGAAAGTGTTCTGGGAGATAAAGCAGACGGAGTGGTTACGCGAGCGCAAAATGAGCCTCAGTCAGCCGCCGGACCTCGCGCCGGGGCCCTGGCCACAAGCTTGTCCGTGCCGGGCAGTTCCGCCAGTTGCCTCTGGATATTCGCCAGCTCCGATTCATGTCTGCTTATGTCTTCGTCGAGGGTTCCCCTGAATCGCGCCACCGCCGCTTCGCCCTGGGCTTTGTAGACGGTCTCGCCCCTCAGGCATGCCTCGTAGTCGCCAGAGTCGAGCATCCCCCTGAGATTCGCCAGCGCTTGGACCGCCCTTTCTCCCCGAGGCAATCTCTCCAGAAACGGTTCGATGACCGAGATGCGCTTCATGACCTGCTCCGCGGGATCGGGCCAGGCAATCCTCAGAGCGCCGCTCCGGGCCGCAGTGAGTTCCGAGAGCCATCCGACGTTTTCCTGCAGCTGCCTCTGGAACCATTTGAAGTCCTTCACGAAATGCTCCAGACGTTTCTCCGAATACGCTGCGGCTTCGACGAGCTTGGCCATGTTCTCCTTCCCGAATGCCCCCTTGACATGCTCTTCCTGGAGCGCCTGCACGAGCTCCTTCACGGACTCGCGGCTCTTGGGGGCTGGCACGTTCAGCTCCGGGACCGGCGAGGCCTCGAGAGCGAACGATATGGCCTCGACGCACGGTGCGTGAGCGAAGAAGTCCACGAGCGCATGCGCGGCCGCCTCGTTGTACTCCTCGACGGCGTTCCTGGCAGCGGCGACGTCCTCGGGCGATTTCTCGGGCATGGGGACGCTCTTCATCCGGACTATCTCCGATCTCAGGTCCTTTCCGCGCAGGTCAAGCTTCCTGTGATAAGACCTGTATCGTTCCAGCTTGGCGTCCCTCTTCTTCTTCAACTCGAGGGGCTTGGCGAACTTGATCAGCAATCTCCTCGCGACGAAGAAATCCCTCATCCTCGTCTTCTTGATCATGATCTCAAGCATTTTGAACTGCTTGTCGGACAGTATTCCGTCTTTGTGGCCGGAATCGACTGTCGCCGCCAATTCACCTAGGTCCCTTAGGAAGCGACTGCGCTTCCGGGGGTTCATCTCGGAGTATTCTCGCAGTATCCTGTCCTCGCTCCTCTCGATCTCCTCGACATTGCCCTCCTCGAGCCCGGGGACGCGCCGCACTCTCTCCGTCAGGTCGGAGATCTCGGAGACTAAGCGCCTCGCCTCCTCCGGTGACTCGATTGGCGGTTCTGCCTCCACCTTGCGCCTCGGACTTCCCATGAACATCATGAGCAGTAGGTGCCCGCTGCGAGTGTGCGTTGCGGTGGGTTTGCCGAATCCAGCTGCGCGCATCCTTTTCCTCTTCCCGCCTTGTCGATCCGGGTTTCGCTCTCCGAGCAATCCAGATGATGTTTGACCGAGTGTTCAGTTCATCAGTTGCTCGCTATTTAGGGCTTCGCCTAGGAACACGATCGCGCCCTCACTGCCGTCGTTCAGGCCAATCGGTCGACTGCCCAATCTTTTTACCCGAACCGGGCATTCTCCCGCAAGGATTCAGATGCTGATCGGAGCCCACGTCTCAATCGCGGAGGGCATCGAGCTGGCGGTGGCCCGCGCGAGGTCGCTCAAGTGCGAAACATTCCAAATATTCGCGAGGAGTCCCCGGAGCCTGAGGGCGAAACCTCTGGAGGAAGAGGGGGCGGCGAGATTCCGAGACGCATTGAGGTCCTCTGACCTCTCGAAGCCTGTGATCCACGACAATTACCTCATCAACCTCGCGTCCCCGAAAGCCAGGATGGTGAAGCTCTACAGGAGCGCCTTCGCGGACGAGATGACCCGCGCCCAGAGACTCAACGTGCCGTTCTTGGTTTTCCACCCTGGGGCCCACATGGGCAAGGGGGAAAAATACGCCATCAAGAGGATCGCTGAGAGCCTGGACTGGTGCATCGACAACGCGGATGCCCCGGATGTGACGCTGTGCCTGGAGAACACCGCCGGTCAGGGGTCCGTGGTCGGCCACACGTTCGAGCAGCTCAGGTCGATTATCGACCAGGCGGAGCACGGCGATCGGCTGGCGGTGTGCTTCGACACGTGCCACGCTTTCGGCGCAGGTTACGACATCAGGACAGAACACGGATTCGAAGAGGTCCTCGAGCGATTCGATTCCGCAGTCGGGCTCGGACTGCTGAAAGTCTTTCATCTCAACGATTCCGTGGGGGAGCTCGGGTCTCACCTGGACAGGCATCAGCACATCGGGCGGGGCATGCTGGGGAAGGAGCCGTTCCGCTTACTGATGAACGACTTGCGGTTCCGCGACTGCCCTGGGAACATCGAGACTCCAGACGTTGGCGGGTGGAACAAGAGGAACCTGGGCCTTCTCCGGTCGCTCAGGGTGGCCTGAGCGTTCTGCGGCTCACCCTTTCAGAGACTCCTCATGGAGCCTCGCCCTCAGATGGCGGTGGACTATCTTCCCTGTCGTCGTCCTGGGAATCTTGGAGTCCTCCACGAAAATGACCTTCTTCGGCTTCTTGAACGCAGCGATCTTGTCCTTGCAGTAGTCCATTATCTCGTCCTCGGTCGCGGTCTTGTTTTCCTTCAGGACGATCACCGCCGTGACAGCCTCGCCCCACTTCTCGTGTGGCAGCCCGACCACCGCCACTTCCCTGACCGCCGGGTGCGCGCCGATGACCTTCTCCACCTCCGACGGGTAGACGTGCTCGCCGCCGGTGATTATCATGTTGTCCTTCCTGTCGACCAGGTAGTAGAATCCCTCCTTGTCCCGCCTGGCCAGGTCGCCCGCGCTGAAGTAGTCGCCGCGCCTCGATGCCTTCGTCTTCTCTGGCAGCTTGCAGTACGAATCGAACATCATCGGTCCGCGGGAGTAAAGCTCCCCGATGTCCCC
>Ga0315285_10002355_pt1 | contig 19765 bp, 16 predicted proteins | sample YL17G09_36_MG_FD_203698 | JGI IMG/M metagenome (GOLD analysis project Ga0315285, IMG submission 203698) | Sediment microbial communities from Yellowstone Lake, YNP, Wyoming, USA - YL17G09_36 | ecosystem: Environmental > Aquatic > Freshwater > Lake > Sediment | place: USA: Wyoming | collected...
CCCATCCCCTCTCTGACCGAATCCACCATCCGCCAGCAAGCCACGGCCGAGTCGTTCCGGCGTGGCCAGGACTATTGCCAGCGCGGGGCGGTCGTCTCGCTGGTCGAGCGCGGCAACGTGCTGCAGGCCGAAGTCGAGGGCAGCCAGTACGAGCCTTACCAGGTGCGCGTCACCTTCGACGCCGGCGGCATCTCCGACGCGATCTGCACCTGCCCCTACGAAGGGAGCGGCTGGTGCAAGCACGTCGTCGCCGTGTTGCTTACTTGCTTCGACGAGCCGGAGGCGGTCGAAACGCGCCCGCCCCTCGCCGAGATGCTGGCCGGGCTGGAGCGCGACCAGTTACAGGCCCTACTGCTGGATCTGGCGGAGCGCGTCCCGGGCCTGGCAGACGGCGTCGAAAATGCACTGGCCCGGCTCCAGGTGACGCCGGCTGCCCCCGCAGGCACGCAAGCAGCTGCGCCGCCTGCGCGCCATACGCCGGTGGATCCACAGCCGATCCGCCGCCAGGTACATGCCATTTTGCACTCACTGGACCGCATGCGTCCTTCCGAAGCCTATTGGCAGGTGGGCAGCGTGGCGGACGACGTGCGCCAACTGCTGGAACAGGCGAAAGGCTTTATTGAGGGCGGCGACGGGCGAAACGCCCTGCTGATCCTGGAGGCGATCACCGGCGAGTACGTGGAGGGCTGGACCGACCTGGACGACTCGGACGGTGACCTGGGCGACTTTTTCGGGGATTTGGGGGCGGTGTGGACCGAGGCGATCCTGACCGCCGACCTGACGCCGGCCGAACGCCACGCCTGGGCGCAGAAACTGGCCCGCTGGCAGGGCGAGATCGGCGCCTACGGCATAGACGACGTGTTCGATGCAGCCCAGGGGGCGGCGGAATTGGGGTGGGACTACCCGCCGTTGCAGCGGGTCTTGCAAGGTGAGATCACCGCGAAGGGGGCCTGGGAGGAAGAGGCACCCTGGTACGCCGACGGCTTGACCATCGCCCGGCTCAACGTGCTGGAGCGGCAGGGGCGGCACCAGGAGTATCTCTACCTGGCCCAGGCCGAGGGGCAACTTGGGCAATACGTCACCACGTTGGCGAAAATGGGACGCGCGCAGGAAGCGGTGGACGAGGGGCTGAAATACCTGGCGAAGACGGACGAGGCGCTCAAGGTGGCGCAGGCATTGCGCGAGCGAGAAGAGCTTACTGCTGCCTTGCGCATCGCCGAGCACGGCCTGACGCTCGAGGGGCACAAGGCGGCATTGGCAGCCTGGCTGTGCGACCTGGCGGCCGGCATGGGAGATGCGGAGCGCGCCTTGCGTGCGGCCGGGATCGCATTTCGGGCCACGCCCAGTCTGAGCGCTTATCTGAAGGTGCAGGAATTGGCGGGCCAGCGTTGGCCGGAACTGCAGGCAGAACTGCTGGAGCACCTGCGCAAGACACCGCCTGTTTTCGCGCAGGCCCACGTGGACGTGTTCCTCCACGAGGGACTGCTCGACGACGCTATCGCCGTCGTCCAGAAAGATGGGACCTACGAGCTCCTCGAGCAGGTAGTGGACGCAGCAATCGAGCACCGGCACCGGCTCGAGTGGGTCATCCAGACGGCGCGCGGACAGGCCGAGCGGATCATGAATTCGGGCAAGGCCGAGCGTTATCATTACGCCGTGGGCTGGCTCGATAAGGCGCGCCAGGCGTATCAGTTGGCGGACCGCCAGGCCGAGTGGCAGGCGTACCTGCGCGAGATTCGCGCCCGGCACGGGCGCAAGTACAAGTTGATGGGGTTGCTCGAGAGGTTGGAAAGAAAGTAAGGCCGCGGGCACGGCCGGAGACCGGCCCGAGCGGCAGGGTGGGGAGGTGGGCGCGGTCGGAGACCGGCCCGAGTATTTCAGCGTACAGTGAAGGAGGCAGAAGATGGGCGAAAAATCTATCATCATTATCGGGGCAGGCATCGCGGGGCTGGCGGCCGGGTGCTACGGGCAGATGAACGGCTACCACACCCGCATCTTTGAGTTGCACGACAAGCCGGGCGGGTTGTGCACCGCCTGGAAACGCAAGGGGTACACGTTCGACGGGTGTATCCATTGGCTGGTCGGGTCCGGGCCTGGCCAGACCTTTCACCGCGTGTGGGAGGAACTGGGCGCCGTGCAGGGGCGCCAAATGGTCAATCACGAGGAATTTGTGCGCGTCGAGGGGGCTGGCGGGAAGACCTTCGTCGTCTACACCGACGTGGACCGGCTGGAGCAGCACATGAAGGCGCTGGCCCCGGCCGACGCCAGGACGATTGATGAATTCATTGGTGCTGTGCGCCTCTTCACTCGCTTTGCGCCACCGTTGGACGCGCCGAAGGGGTTGTTCGGTGGGCTGCAAATGGCGATCAGGATGCTGCCCCTTATGGGGACCTTCCGGAAGTACAGTAAGACCTCGGTCCAGGACTTTGTGCGCCGCTTTAGCGACCCGTTCTTGCGCCAGGCGCTTGCCCTCGTCTTCGACATGCCCGACTTTCCGATGCTGGCGGTGTTGATGACGCTGGCGTACATGCACAACCGCAACGCCGGGTTCCCCATCGGGGGGTCGCTCGAGTTCTCGCGGGCGATCGAGCGCCGCTACCTCGACCTGGGCGGCGAGATTTACTACAAAGCGCGAGTGGAAAGGATTTTGGTCGAACGTGACCGCGCAGTGGGCGTGCGGCTGGCCGATGGCACCGCGCACCGTGCCGACTTTGTCATCTCCGCCGCCGACGGGCACGCGACGATCTTTGACATGTTGGAGGGCAAGTACGTCAACGACGAGATCCGTGGCTGCTATGAAAAGTGGCCCACCTTCCCACCGCTGGTCCAGGTCTCGCTGGGCGTGGCGCGCGATCTGTCGAACGAGCCGCATGCGTTCAGTTACCCGCTCGATGAGCCGGTCACGATCGCGGGCGAGGTGCAAAAGCGGATGGGCGTGAAGCATTATGGCTACGATCCCACGCTGGCCCCGGCCGGCAAGTCGGTGGTCGAAGTCATGTTCCCGGCCAATTACGCGTACTGGAAGGGTCTGGTTGAGGAGCGCGAGCGGTACGAGGCCGAGAAGCAGCAGGTGGCGCTGACTGTGATCGGCCAACTGGAGAAACGGTTCCCCGGCCTCACGGGAGACATCGAGGCCGTGGACGTGGCGACGCCGCTGACGTACGAGCGCTACACCGGGAACTGGCAGGGTTCGATGGAGGGCTGGATGATCACGACCAAGACAATGGGGCTGGTGATGACAGGGAAGGGGATGAGCAAGACGTTGCCTGGCCTGGAGAACTTGTACATGGCCGGGCAGTGGGTGGAGCCGGGGGGCGGCGTGCCAACGGCGGCCATGTCGGGCCGCAACGTGATACGCACGATTTGCCAGCGAGACGGGAAGTCGTTCGTGACGACGGTTCCATGAACCCGTCAGTTGATTCATCTTCCAGGTAGGGCGTAACGTCGTGTCGGGATGTGTGTTTTTACTCGTTGAATGGGTTGGTGCAGTGCGGAACAGGAGGCCCGGCTTCAGCGGGGGAGTCCCCGCTGAAGCGGGGCGTCCGTCGTGTGTCGGCTTGAGCCGGGGAGTCCCCGCTTATGAACATTAAGAAAATAACGCCGTAACGAGCCACTTTGCCGCTCCAACGCCCGACGCTGGAAGCATCGGGCTGAGAGAGCAAAGCCCCCTTCGGGGGCTGGATTTTAGCCCGAAGGGCTTCGCTCTTTGAGCGGCGGGCTTCAGCCTGGCGCGTGCCAGCGGGTGACCCTGTTACGGCATTTATTATTTAATGTTCATAAGCGGGGCGTCCGCCACGGAGTAGGAGGTGCGGCTTGAGCGGAGGAGTCCCCGCTGAAGCGGGGCGTCCGCCACGGAGTAGGAGGTGCGGCTTGAGCCGGGGAGTCCCCGCTGAAGCGGGGCGTCCGTTGTGGCCGCTGTGTTCCGTGCCGCGAACGAATAGGGGTGGAATAGTTCACGGGAAGGGGGCGATATGGACGTGAAACAGTCCATACACATTGTGACCGACTCCAGTTGCGACCTGTCGCGACGGCTGGTGGAGCGCCTGAAGATCGTGGTGGCGCCGCTCATCGTCCACTTTGGGCCGGAGGTGTACGAAGATGGCGAGTTGTCTGCCGACGAGTTCTGGCAGAAAGCGGCCGGGCCACACCATCCGCAGACCTCGCAGCCTTCGGTCGGCACGTTCGAGCAACTGTTCGAGCGGCTGGTGGCGCAGGGCAAGCAGGTGTTGTGCCTGACGATCACCGGCAAACACAGCGGCACGTTCAATGCGGCGTGCCTGGCCGCCCAACGCTTCGGTGAGGCCGTCAAAGTCTTCGACTCGCTGTCGCTTTCGCTGGGGCTGGGACTACAGGCCATGGTGGCGGCGCAGGCGGCGCGGGCCGGGCGCTCGATGCAGGAGATCCTGGCGCTGGTGGAGGACGTGCGGGCACGCGTGAGCGTGACGATTGTGCTGGACACGCTGGAGAACTTGCGGCGCGGGGGACGAGCCGACGGGTTCATCTCGGTCGTGGACCGCATGACGCGGGCGCTCAATATCAAGCCCGTCGTCAACCTGGTGGATGGCCAACTGCGGCTGCTGGGCGCGGCCCGTTCGTTTCAGGGCGGAATGAGGCGCGTGTTAGACGTGGTCGAGCACCTGGGGCCGCTAGAGTACCTGGCAGTGGTCCATACGCGCAGGCAGGCTATAGCCGAGGAGATGGCCGACCGCCTGGCGGAGCGCCTCGGCTTTTCCAGGGAGAGCATCTGGGTGCGGGAGACGGGGGTGGTGCTGGCCTGTCACGCCGGCGCGGGGGTCGTCGGCGTGTTGGCGGTGGCGGCTGCCAGGTAACGATCTCGCCAGGCTGTGGCCGGTCTCATCCAGGCTATGGCCGGTCTCTGACCGAGCCATCCGGGGGCCTGCGGCCAGAGCGGGCAGCGGGCACGGTCGGGAGACCGGCCCGAGCGGGTGGGAGACTGGCCTGAGTGGGCGGGAGGCTGGCCCGAGCCCTGGAGAGCGTCACCCGCCGCTCGCGCCCCTCGAACAACCGGCGGATGTTGGGCCGCAATGCCCACAGCGTCAGCAGCGAGGAGCCCAGCCCGTGGACCAGGTAGGCCCACGGTGCGCCGGCCAGCCAGGCGCGCAGCGCGAAGATGAGAGGCAAGAGCAGCGCGACGGTGATGGAGCCCAGCGAGGCATACCGTGTGCCGGCGATCACGGTCGCCCCCACGCCGACCAGCACGGCACCGTTCCACGGCCACAGGCCGATTGCCCCGCCGACCGTGGTCGCGGTCCCGGCGCCGCCCTTGAAGCCGAGGAAGATCGAATAATTGTGGCCGGCCACGGCCGAGAGGCCCGCCAGCGCCTCGATTACGGGTGCGCTGCCGAGCGCCCGCGCCAGCCACACCGCCAATAGCCCTTTCGTGCCATCGCCCAATGCTGTCAGGAGTGCGGCCCACAGGCCGGCCGCCCGCAGGACGTTGGTGCCGCCGGTGCGCCCGCTGCCGACCTGGCGCACGTCCTTGCCTGCTATCGCGCGCACGAGCAGCAGGCCGACCGGGATCGAACCCAAGAAATAACCGCTGACGATTACAATCACGCTCAGAAAAGCCACTGACCTGTCTCCCCACCGAGTTCTTGCAGGTTAAAACACGCCCAACCCCGCCAGGTTACGCGGCATTTCCTTTCCCCCTCCCTCGCAGGGAGGGGCAGGGGGAGGGTGGACCTTGGTCTAGGGAGCAGATGTCTTGCAGGTGCGCGACCGACCCTCACCCCAACCCTCTCCCTGGGAGGGAGAGGGAGCCGCTCCCCGCTTCGCAGGTGCAAGCCCCCCACGCAGTGGGGGGATCGTGACAGCCAGCCCAGGCCGCCCGTTTGACAGATTTTTTCCCCTATGGTATGATTGGGAATCGGATTTTAGCACTCTCGTGGCGAGAGTGCTAAAACGGGGGATGAAAATGGATGAGCTGACATCGCGCCAACGGATGGTCCTGGGCCTGGTCGTGCGCGAGCACGTAAACAGTGCCTTCCCGGTCAGTTCCCGTGCGCTCGTCGAAAACTATGGCCTGCGGATGAGCACGGCCACCGTGCGCAACGAACTGGCACGGCTGGAGGAATTGGGTTATCTCACCCATCCGCACACGTCTGCCGGCCGCATCCCCACGCACAAGGGCTACCGGTACTTTGTCGAGCAGATGCTGGACGAGGTCGAACTGCCTTTGCAGGAGCGCCGCACCATCGCCCACCAGTTCTACCAGGCGCGCCGGGACCTGGAACAGTGGATGCCGCTGGCGGCTTCTATCCTGGCCCGCACGGCGCGTGGGGCGGCGCTGGTGACCGTGCCGCAGTCCACCCGCTCGTGCTACAAGCACCTGCAACTCACCTCGACGCAAGGGCGCATGGTGCTGCTCGTCCTGGTCCTGCGCGGAGGTGTGGTCAAGCAGCAGATGCTGGCGCTGGCGGAGCCGCTCGAGCAGGAAACGCTCAACGAGGCGAGTGACCGGCTCAACCAACTGTGTACCGGGCTGGGCGCCGATGAGATGCAGGCCCGCGTCAGCACACTGCCTGCTTTCGAGGCTGACGTGGCCCGGCTCGTGGTGGACATCATCCGTCACACCGACGCCCAGACGGCGGGGGTCGTCTACCGGGATGGGTTGAGCGAAGTGTTGCAACAGCCCGAGTTTGCCGAAGGGGAATGGGCGCAGGGGCTGGTGCGGGTGATGGAGGAGCACAGTTTTCTCGAGGCCGTGCTGACCGATGCGCTCAGCCCGGAGGTCGGCAGTGTGCGGGTACTGATCGGCGGCGAGGGGCAGTGGGACGAACTGCGGGCCTGCAGCCTGGTCCTGGGGCGCTACGGCGTGGCTGACTTTGCCACCGGTGCGCTGGGGGTCGTGGGGCCTATCCGGATGTGGTACGGCCGCGCCATTTCGACCGTGCGGTTCGTGGCCGGGCTGCTTTCGGATTTGGTGTATGATACGTATGCGGAGTAGCAAATAGCAAATAGCAAATCGGCAAATCGGCAAATCGGCAAATCAGCAAATCAGCAAATCAGCAAATATGCGAATGGCGAATGGCGATACGCGATAGGCGATAGGCGATAGGCGATTTGCAAATGATTGTTGAGGAGGTCACGGTGGCACAGGAGAAGGAAACTGAAGTTGGTGCGGATGCTGTGGCGGGTGAGGGAGGACCAGTAGAACAGGCAAAGGCGGAGGCGGAGGAAGCAGTTGTGGCGGAGGAGGCAGCAGTAGCGGAGGAAGCAGTTGTAGTTGAGGAGGGGCCGGAGGAGGCGGGCGAGGAACTGGCGGAAGTGCAGGAGCAGTTAGCGCAGGCCGAGGCCCAGGCCGCCGAGTACCTGGACGGCTGGCAACGCGCTCAGGCGGAGTTCTCCAACTACAAGAAGCGCCAGGAAGTCGAGCGCTCCCAGATGGTCCGGCTCGCCAATGCGACGTTGTTGCGCAAACTGCTGCCCGTCGTGGACGATTTCGAGCGGGCAGTCGCGACGCTGCCGGCCAATTTGAGCCAACTGACCTGGTGTGAGGGCGTCTTTTTGATCAGGCACAAACTGGACGCCATTCTGGAGTCCGAGGGCGTCAAGCCGATCAAGACCGAGGGGCAGGCGTTCGATCCCCTGTACCACGAGGCCGTGACGCACGAGGAGCTCCCAGGCTATGGCGACGGCCAGATCATCGGTGAGGTGCAGCGGGGGTACATCCTGGGCGAGCGCGTGTTGCGGCCCGCGATGGTGCGGGTGGCCAAAGCGCTGCTTCCTCAGCCGGAGGAACGCAAGGACACGACAGAGTGCAAAGATGAGGAGTAGTGGATATGGGCAAAATTATTGGCATTGACCTGGGCACGACGAACTCGGTCTGCTCAGTGATGTTGGGCGGCGAACCTACGGTGATCCCCAGCGCCGAGGGGGGACGGCTGCACCCTTCGGTCGTGGCGGTCAATCCCAGCACGGGCGAGCGGATGGTCGGGCAGATCGCCAAGCGCCAGGCGGTCATAAACCCCGAGAACACCATCTTCTCCATCAAACGTTTCATGGGCCGCAAGTTCGACGACGTGGCGGTGCAGCGGGCGCTGGGCGTGGTGCCCTACAAGGTCACGGCGGCGCCCAACGGGGACATCCGTGTCTGGATGGGGGACAAGGAGTACAGTCCGCCGGAAATCTCGGCCATGATCTTGCAAAAGATCAAGGCCGACGCCGAAGCCTACCTGGGTGAGCCGATCACCCAGGCGGTCATCACCGTGCCGGCCTACTTTAACGACAGCCAGCGCCAGGCGACCAAAGACGCCGGGCGGATCGCCGGGTTGGAGGTGCTGCGGATCATCAACGAGCCGACTGCCTCCAGCCTGGCCTACGGCCTCGACAAGAAGAAGGACGAGACGATTGCCGTTTTCGACCTGGGCGGCGGCACGTTCGACATCTCGATCCTCGACGTTGGCGACGGCGTGTTCGAGGTGCGTTCGACGAACGGCGACACGTTCCTGGGCGGGGACGACTGGGACCGGCGCGTCATTGACTGGGTGGCGGACGAGTTCAGGAAGGAGCAGGGGATTGACCTGCGCGAAGACCGGCAGGCGCTGCAGCGGCTGAAGGAGGCGGGCGAGAAAGCCAAGGTCGAACTGAGCACGGTGCTGGAGACGGAGATTAACCTGCCCTTCATCACCGCCGATGCCTCGGGTCCCAAGCACCTGCAGATGAAACTCACGCGGGCGAAGTTGGAGCAACTGACGGAGGACCTGCTCGAACGCACGGTGGAACCTTGCCGGCGCGCACTGGCAGATGCCAAATTGAAGCCGGCTGACATCGACGAGGTCGTCCTGGTGGGCGGGATGATCCGCATGCCGGCCGTTCAGCGCAAGGTGGCCGAGTTATTCGGCAAGGAGCCGCACAGGGGCGTCAACCCGGACGAGGTGGTGGCACTGGGCGCTTCGATTCAGGCCGGCGTCCTCGGCGGCGAGGTCAAGGACGTACTCTTGCTTGACGTGACCCCGTTGACGCTGAGCATCGAGACGCTGGGCGGTGTGGCTACGTCGCTCATCGAGCGCAACACGACCATCCCGACCCGCAAGAGCCAGATTTTCTCGACCGCCACGGACGGCCAGATGCAGGTCGAGATTCACGTGGTGCAGGGGGAGCGTCCAATGGCGGCCGACAACAAGAGCCTGGGCAAGTTCATCCTCGACGGCATCCCGCCTGCGCCGCGGGGGGTTCCGCAGATCGAGGTGACCTTTGACATTGACGCCAACGGTATCCTGAACGTTTCTGCCAAAGACAAAGCGACTGCGCGTGAACAGTCTATGCAGATTATTCCCTCCAGTGGTCTCGCCGACGAAGAGGTCGAGCGCATGGTGCGGGAGGCCGAGCAGTACGGCGAGCAGGACCGGCGGAAGAAGGAGGAAGTGGAGGCGCGCAACGTCGGCGACAGCGCGGTCTACAGCGCCGAAAAGTTCCTGCGCGACCAGGGGGACAAGGTGCCGTCTCACCTGCGCTCGGAGGCGGAGGCCAGGATCGAAGCGCTCAAGCGTGCGCTCCAGGGCAGCGACGTCAGCGCCATCCGCCGGTACACGGACGAATTGAGCCGGGCGATGCAGCAGGTGGGGGCGGCGATGTACCAGGGAGCCGCTGCGGGTGCGTCTTCAGCGCCCGAGGGTGAACCACCCAAGGGCGGCGAGGAAGACGTGATCGAGGGCGAGTTTAGCGAGGCATAAGGGAGGCAGGGGAGCAGGGGAGCAGGGGAGCAGGGGAGCAGGGGAGCAAGGGAGCAGGGAACAGGGGAGCAGGGGAGCAGAGGAGCAAGGAGCAAGGAGCAGGAAGCAGGGGGCAGGAAGCATCGTGCGTCCTGCATCGTGCGTCTTGCATTTTGCGTCTTGCATCGTGTGTCTTGCATCGTGCGTCTTGCATCTTGCGTCTTGTATTGTGTAGGGGGCAATGGCAGACAGCAGGCGCGATTACTACAAAGTGCTGGGTGTGGGCCGCTCGGCCACCCAGGAAGAGATCAAAAAGGCTTACCGGCAACTGGCGCGCAAGTATCACCCGGACGTCAGCGATGTGCCTGATGCCGAGGCGCGCTTCAAGGAGATCAACGAGGCCTACGAGGTGCTCTCCGACCCTGAGAAGCGGGGCACGTACGATCGCTTTGGACACGTCGGGCCGGGTAGCCTGGGCTTTGGCTTCGACTTTGGCTTCCGCGATCCGTTCGAGATCTTTGAAGAGGTCTTTGGGCAGGGGTTTGGCTTTCGCACGTCTGCTCGCCGTGGGCCACGGCGGGGCGTTGACCTGCGCTACGACCTGCCCCTGACCTTCGAGGAAGCGGTCTTTGGGAAAGAGAAAGAGGTCGAGGTCACACGCTACGAGGTATGCCCGGAGTGCAAGGGGAGTGGAGCGGAGCCGGGAACGTCGCCGGTGCGCTGCTCGGAGTGCAGCGGCACCGGCCAGGTACGGCGGGTACAGCGTTCGATCCTGGGCTCCTTCGTCAGCGTGACGACCTGTCCGGTGTGCCAGGGCGAGGGGGAGACGGTGCCCATTCCCTGTCTACGGTGTGGCGGCCAGAAGCAGGTTTCCATCACCCGCAAGTTGTCCGTCACGATCCCACCCGGCGTGGATGGCGGCACCCAGATTCGGCTGGCGGGCGAAGGGGAGATCGGGGAGCGCGGAGGGCCACCGGGCAATCTCTACATCGTGCTGAACGTGGAGCCGCATCCCATCTTCCAGCGGCGCGGCGACGACGTACTGGTCGAGTTGCTGGTCAACGTGGCCCAGGCAACGTTGGGGGCCGAGGTGCAGGTGCCGACGTTGGAGGGGGAGGAGAAAATCTCGATCCCGGCCGGGACGCAGAGCGGGACCGTGTTGCGGCTGTCCAAGAAAGGGGTGCCCCACCTGCGACAGAATGGCCGGGGTGACGAACTGGTGCTGGTGCGGGTGGCCGTCCCGACCAGGTTGTCCCGCGAACAAAAGTCCCTCTTCCAGGAGTTGGGCAAGACGTTGGAGCCGGAGATGGTCTGGAAAGAGAAACACAGTCTCGTGGACGACCTGCGAGAATTGTTCGGCCTGTAATACGAGACATGGAATGGCTTGAGGTCAGTGTGACGACGGACGACGAGGCCGCGGAGGTCGTGGCCGAGGTCCTGTCGCGTTATGCCCAGCGTGGGGTGGTTGTCGAGGCCGGGCCCGAGGGATGGAACGCGGGCCCGCTCGTCGTTAAGGCGTACCTGCCTGCCGATGACCAACTGGAGGCCAGCAAGCGCCGCGTCGAGGAGGCGCTCTGGCACCTGGGGCAGATCCGGCCCGTGTCTGTTCCAACCTTCCGTCCTGTCGCCGAGGCGGACTGGGCAGAAGCGTGGAAGGAACAGTTGAACGTCATGCACATCGGCCGGCACATCGTCATGCGGCCCTCGTGGCGGGATTACGTGCCCGCACCCGGAGACGTGGTCATCCAGTTGGACCCAGGTATGGCGTTTGGCACCGGGGTACATCCCACGACGCAGATGTGCCTGGTCGCACTGGAGGAGCTGGTCCAGCCGGGAGCGACAGTACTCGACCTGGGTACCGGTTCTGGTATCCTGGCGATTGCAGCGGCCAAATTGGGTGCCGGGCGCGTGCTGGCGGTGGACAACGATCCCGTGGCGGTGCAGGTGGCACGTGACAACGTGGCCATCAATGGGGTACAGGAGAGTGTGAGCGTGGTGCAAGGGTCGCTGGCAGAAGTGCCAGGAAGTTACGCGCTGGTGTTGGTCAACATCCTGGCGCGGGTGATCGTCGAGATGATGCAGGCCGGGCTCGCGGCGCGCGTACACCATGCAGGAAGATTGGTGGCTACCGGCATCATTGCCGGGCAGGAGCCAGAGGTCGTCACGGCGCTGGAGCAGAGCGGGCTTACGCTGGCCCGGCGGCTCCAGCGAGAGGATTGGGTGTGCCTGGTGGCGAAACCAGCCTATTCCTTGGGCGACTGAACAGCGGATTGGACGGCCGACTGGACGGGACGCTTATAGCGGTAGACAATGCGACCACGTGTCAGGTCATACGGTGAGAGTTCCACCCGCACGCGGTCTCCCAGCAGGATCCGAATGTAGTACTTGCGCATCTTGCCAGAGAGGTAAGCCAGTATGTTGTGGCCGCTGTCGAGCCGCACGCGGAACTGAGTGGCCGGCAATGCTTCGACGATGGTCCCCTCTACGTCTATTTTATCTTCTTTCTTTTTGCCCATTATGGCTTACCCTCTTCGCATAGGCTGCGCTGGTTAGACAGCGCTGATCTGCGGCGTTGTCTCGACCGCCTCTGGTATTTCATCCGCTTCCTCCGTCATTGCGCTGGTCGTCAATTCTGACACAGGGGCCTCTTCTGCAGCGATTTCGCTGCTGGCTGTTTCTGCTTCTGGCGGTGGGGCCTCTTCCTCGACCGCTTCACTGGCTGCTACGGCTGCTTCCTCAGACTCGCGGAGTGTCTGTTGTTCGGCCACCCAGCGTTCCCATTCGCTCTTGCGCACCTGCCGGGCGCTCAGCGCGAGCCGCTTCTTCCGGCTGTCTATGCGGATGATCTTGGCCAGCAGTTTCTCGCCGGGATGGACGATGTCCGAGGGGGTCAGTTCTGGTGTGCCGATCATCTCGCTGGCGTGCAGCAGCCCTTCGACTCCGAGATCCAGTTCGACGAAAGCGCCGAAATCCAGCACGCGGGTGACGTAGCCCTCGACCAACTGTCCGACGTGGTAATGGTCGTCTACGATAGTCCAGGGATCGGGCTGGAGTTTCTTGAGGCTGAGTGCGATCCGCTTCCGTTGCTGGTCTACGTCGAGTACGTAAACGTCCACCTCGTCGCCGACCTTGAGTACCTGGCGGGGATTGTCCACGCGGCCCCAACTGAGTTCGGAGACGTGGATCAGGCCATCCGCTCCACCCAGGTCCACAAAGGCGCCGAAGTTGGTGATGCTGGTGACTTTGCCATGCCGCGTTTCCCCTTGGGTCAACTGCTCCATCACCCGCTTGCGCTGCAACTCTTGCCAGGCGCGGAGTGCCCGCCGCTGGGAAAAGATCAGGCGGCGGCGCTGGCGATCCACTTCGATGATCTTGAGCCCGATCCGCTCGCCGGTCATCTCTTCCAGTCGCTCGTGGCGCTGATCCTCTCGCATGCGCTTGGGCAGCCCCACGATCTGCGAGGCCGGGACAAAGCCACGAATCTTGCCGAACCGGACGATGAGGCCACCGCGGTTGTAGCCGGCGACCTCGCCCTCGTAGAGTTCGCCGCTGGTCATCATCTGCTCTGCCTTGATCCAGTCCTCGTACAGGTGAGCCTGGTGGATAGACAGGACGGGATGGCCGTCTTTGTCCTCAGTACGGAGCACCAACACCGGCACGTTGGCACCGACCTGGATGGCGGAGCGGGTTTCCTCGTCCAGGTGCTCCAGGTCTTCTGTGGGGACCAGGCCCTCGCGCTTGAAGCCGATGTCCACGACCAACCCCTGGTCGTTGACTTCGATGACGACGCCCGTGCGAATGTCGCCGCGCCGGGGTGCCTGATAGTCGTACCCGTTGGTCAGGTACTCGTTCATCCCTTGCAAGCCCTGGTCGGCCAGTCCCTGGTCGGCCAGGTCATGCCCGGTTGAACTCTGGTCGTTTAACACGTCTAAGTTCATCAATTCGAATTACTCCTCTACTGATACTGCACCTCCAACAAATAACCCGATATCACCTCACTGAACGGACATGTGGGCGATACCGGGTCCGAGAGTTACGCCTGACGTTGACGCAAATGAATCAGATCGTTTTATCCATGTCCACCTCACAAAAAGGCCGACATGTCAGAGACGGTTCGTCGTCGCGCAGTCCGCACGGTAGAGGGGCAGTATCTCAAATGTGAACATATTTTATCACGTCGTGGAGGAATGTCAAATCATCCTACGATGACTTCGCCTCCATCCACCGGAATGACCGCCCCGTTGATCCACGTGATGGCCGGGTCGGCCAGGGCCACCAGCACGTTTGCCACGTCCCCGGTCGTCGTCAGGCGGCCGCCGGGGTTGCGCTCGAGCGCCTCGGCCACGTAAGCCTCGTGACCAGGGATGACGCGCAGGGCGGGCGTGTCGGCCACGCCCGGCCGCAGGCAGTTGACGGCGATACCTCGTGGCCCCAATTCCAGCGCCAGTTGCCGCGCGTGGCTCTCCAGTGCGGCCTTGGCGGCCGAGACGGCGCCGTACATGGGCGCCATACGGATCGCGCCAGCGCTGGAGAGCGCGTAGACGCGGCTACCCTGCACCAGGAGGTTTCGCCGGACCAGGTCCTGCACCCAGTAGACCAGGCTGTGGGCCATGACTCTGAGCGTCATGTCCACGTGTGCCTCGCCGACCGCGTCCTCGGGCCTATCGGCGATGAAGGGGAGCAATGTGCCGAAGGCGAGTGAGTGCAGCACAAAGTGGATGCTGCCGGTGGGAGCGTGTGCCAGCGTCTGCTCGATCTGGTCGAGCACAACGGCTCGCTTGCGGGCGTCGGCGGCGTTGGCGTTGAAGAAGACCGCCCGGCGGCCCAGCGCCTCGACGTCGGCCACGACCTGCCTGGCGCGCGGGAGTGTCGTCCGCAGGTCAAGGTGCACGCCGAAGATGTGCATCCCCGCGGCGGCCAGCGCGCGTGCCGTCGCCGCGCCGAACCCGCTCGACGCTCCCAGGATGAGCGCCCACCGTCCTTCCAGTTCACGTTTGCTCATTGTCACCTCCTGCAATATGTGAAGCAGTCTCCTGCCGCGAACAAATCTATCGGACACGGATTAACACGGATTACACGGATTTTTAATTCTATCCGTGTTCATCCGTGAAAATCCGTGTCCAATGCTCTCCTTACTACGGACTTTCCAGTTCAGCCAGGATTTCGTGCAGGGCCTGGCAGACGGTCTCCTGCTCGGCGTCGGCCAGGCTGGGGTACATCGGCAGCGAAAAGATCTCTTTGGCGACGGCTTCGGTGTGGGGCAGGTCGCCTTCCCGATAGCCCAGGTAGCGATAGCCCCTCATGACGTGGATGGGCCAGGGATAACTGACGTTGACCAGGATGTCGCGCGCTTTCAGCGCGGCGATGATTTCGTCGCGGCGCGGGTGGCGGACGACGTAGAGGTAGTAGGTGTGGAGATTGCCGGGGGCTTCCTGGGGCAGGATGAGTGACGTGTCGGCCAACATTTCGTCGTAGCGGCGGGCCAGTTCACGCCGCCGGGCGATGTAGGCGTCCAGGTGAGTCAGTTTGCGGCGCAGGATTTCGGCGTGCAGTTCGTCCAGGCGGCAGTTGTAGCCGTGCTCCTCGGCATAGTACGTTTCCTCCATCCCATAAAAGCGCAGGCGGCGCAATTTGCGCTCGACGTCCTCGCGGTCGGTGATGACCATGCCGCCGTCGCCGTAAGTGCCCAGGACTTTGGTGGGGTAGAACGAGAAGGCGGCGGCGTCGGACATGGAGCCCGCTTTGCGGCGCTTGAACTCGGCCCCGTGGCTCTGGGCGCAGTCCTCCAGCACCTTCAGGCCGTACTGGACGGCCACACGGCGTACCTCGTCCATGTTGGCGCACTGGCCAAAGAGGTGCACGGGCAGGATGCACGCGGTCTTGTCGGTGATGGCGTCTTCCAATTGGGCAGTGTCCATCAGGTAGGTGGCCGGGTCAATGTCCACGAAGCGGGGCGTCGCACCCGTCGTGACGATGGCCGAGACGGTGGGGACGGCGGTATTGGAGACGGTGACGACCTCGTCGCCGGGCTGGATGCCGATGGCCCGCAGTCCCAGGGTGATCGCATTCGTGCCGTTGTCCACTCCGACGCCATACTTGACGCCGCAGTAGGCGGCAAATTCGGCCTCAAAGTCCTTCACGCTCTGGCCCAGGATCAGGCGGCCCGAGGTGAGCACTTGTTCAATCGCCGCGTAGATTTCCTCTTTCTCGGCTTCATATTCCTTCAGGTAACCCCACACAGCAATCGGCATCGGTCATCTATCTCCTTTCGCAAATCGCAAATCAGCAAATCAGCAAATCGGCAAATCAGCAAATCGGCAAATCGGCAAATCGGCAAATCAGCAAATCTCTCATCTCCATTCGCTATTTGCTATTTGCTATTTGCGATTTGCCTCTCCCACTTGCCTGTCTCAACCGCTGTAACACGTTTGCATCCGAGGACAGGTCGCGCGCCAGCGATTCGAATTGGCCGGTCTCGATCGCCGCGATGACAGCGCGGAGGAAGAGGGCGAAGGCGTCTGCGGGGGGGATGGTGACGGTCTCAGGCTGGTTGTGCTGGTTGACGTGCAGTTCGTTGGTCGCGTTGGCGGGAATGGTAAAGACGCGGTCAACAGTGACGGCCACGTGTGGCCCTAGCATTTCCAGCCGGTTACAGTAGCCGGTGTCGAAGCCAAAATGGCCCACCAGCGCGCGCCCGCCGGAGTACGTGGCCAGCAGGCTGAAGCCTGTCTCCACCTCGTCACCCCAGCCGGTGATACGGCAGAATACTTCCTCTGGCTCCGCGCCAAAGAAGAGCCGGCCTGGCGTGACGGCGTAGGGGCCCAGGTCCGACAGGGCTCCACCACCCAGGGCCTTTTGGTAGCGGAAGTTATCGGCCAGGAGAGGTGGGAAGGAGAAGGTGGCTGTCAGGCAGGTCGGCTGGCTGTCGGCGTCGAGAAAGGCTTGCCGGGCGGCTTGAATCTGGGGGTGGCAGGCGTAGACAGTCGCCTCGGCCAGGCAACGGCTGTGCTGCTGAGCCAGGTCGAGCAGCCGTTGCGTATCGTCCAGGCCCGTGAAGGCTGGCTTGTCCACGACGACGTGGTAGCCGCGCCGGAGGGCCGCTTCTGTCCATTCGGCGTGGGTACTGTTGACGGTCGAGACGTAGGCCAGAGTGGCCTTGCTTTCGGCCAACGCGGTCTCATAGTCGTCGAAGACGCGGCCTGTGACTCCTGCCGGCAGTGCCACCCGGGCTGCGTTGGTGCGGGAAGCGACGTCCACGTGGGTAAGCCCGATGTGGGCCAGCGCGGGCAAGACGCGCTTCTGGGCAATTCGAGAGTAGCCGATGAGGAGGATTTTCACGTGTTTTCTCCTGACAAACTCAGGCAGGCCAGCAGGTTGCGCGCCTCGATGTTAAAGTAGCTGTACCTGGTAAAGTCAATGATCTGCCCCAACGTCATCCAGATAAAGTGCTCCGGCAGGTCGAGTGGGGCGTCGGGAGGCAGTTCGAGAATCATGTACCGGTTTTGGAAGTGATAAAAGCGGCCCCCTTCTTCGGATTGGATGGCCGAGTAGCGGATCTGGTCGGGCGGAGCGTTGAGGAACAGTTCCAGGAAATGGGGAGGGTGGGGCTGTTTCAACCGTTCTTCGGCGTTGGAGCAGGCCACGGTCGGTCCCATCTCGATCAGGTCAAGCGTGCCCGGTTCCAGGCTGGCGCGGACGAGAAAGTGGAGCGTGCCGTTGATTTTCTGGGTCAGGAAGCCCACCACACCGTAGCCGAAGTGCTTGAGCAGCGGCTGCGTCCAACTGAACACTTCCCGGTTGCCGGCCTGCACCGATACCGCGATGACGGAGAAATACTGCCCGGTCTCGTGCCGGATCTCGTAATCGGTGTGCACCCAATGCCGGAGTTCGTCGAGGCCGATCTGCTGCACCGCGATCCGGTAGCGCGTTTTCAGTTCGGTGAACCAACTGATGATCTCGTCCAGTGTGTGGCACGTGGGTTTGCGATCGAGCATGGAGAGGAACAGATCTTTGGCAAATCCGGTCAGGTGATGGCCGAAGGCGACGACGGGGGCAAAATAATCCTGGGGCGCGGCGGCGTAATGATGCTTCCAGTCTGGGTTGACGAAGGGGATGCAGGAAAGCGCGGTGCGGGCGTCCATGTTGACCAGGTTGTCCAGCGTGAGGAGTTGCTTGATCTGGCCGAGCGTGAGCCAGCAAAACTCGTCGTGGAGGGGGATGTCCTGTGTGACTTCGACGATCATGTTGCGGTTGCGCTTGCGGAGAAAGCGAGCGCCCTGTTCCGATTGGAGCTGGTCCACCAGGATCCTGGCTTTGCTGCGGTCAACGAAATACTCCAGGTACAGTGGCTGCCGGCCCTGGTGAACCTGGGTGTAGTTGCTGCGGGTGGCCTGCACCGTGGGCGACAATTGCAGGATGTTCGCGTTGCCCGGCTCCATCTTGGCCTGCATGAGAAAGTGGCGTATGCCATCGAACTCGCGGGTGATGATGCCGAGAATCCCGATTTCCGGCTGGTTGATGATCGGTTGGTCCCATTCCGGCACAGGGCCGTAATTGGTCTGCACCCGAATGCCTTCGACGGTGAAGAACTTGCCGGAGCGATGAACCAGCCGGCAGGGGGGCCCGGCCAGGTACCACTGGTCCATCCCGGCCAGTGGAATCTGCTCGACTACGAACCGGCTGGCGGTGCGGCGCGAGTGGAACCAGTCCAGGAACGTGTCCAGCGTGTGGAAACGGCTGTCGGTGGTCAGCGTGGAGCGCAGGAAACCGGCTTCTTTGGACGTTTGTTGCCAGGGTGTATCCATCAGCCTCGTATCGCTTTCAGGTATTCTTCCCAGGAGCGGAGAGACCTGGACATGTCGTAGTGCGTGCTGGCCAGTACCAGGCACACCGCTCCGGGGGAAAAATCATACAGTTTGATAAAGACCATGCGCGGCGTGTAGACGCCCCGCCTGGGGTCATCCAGCGTGTAGGTTTGCGTGTGGGTGCCGTCGGACAGGTCCATGTTGAAGCAGCCGGCGGCGGCAATCACCACCTGCTCGGTATCGGTGTGAGCGTGCCCCCCCCGCTCGGTGATGATGTGATGCATGTAAAAGATACGCTTGATTTCGAAGGGGACATCCAGCCCGCCCTCGATGGAGGTCAACATGCCGCGCGGATCCACGTTGGAGGGCAGGTCAATCCACCTCACGTCATCGAGCACACTCGTGGGCCTGGTCATAGGTCGTTTACCACTTGAATGGCGAATGGCGATTTGCGATTTGCGATTTGCTATTTGCTATTTTCCAGGTGCTCCTTGCGCACCACCAGTTTCCACCACAGAACCCACAACTGCCGGGCGGTCCTGAGCAGCCGCCGCCAGTTGAAAAACTGGGAGACACCATAAGGGCGGTCGTAGTGGTGCACCGGCACCTCGGCGAAGACGTATCCGGCGTCCTGGAACTTTTTCACCATTTCCAGGCAGATCGTGCCCGTATCGCTCTCCAGTTCGATCTCGTCGAAGATGGAGCGCCGGATGAGCCGGAAGTCGCAATTCACGTCCCGCAGTTTGAAACCGAAGGCCAGTTTTACGAAATGATGGTACAGGCGGCCGATGATGCGCCGGACAAGCGGGTCGTGGCGCGTGATCTTGTAGCCGTTGACGACGTCTATGCCTTCTTGCAATGCGGCCACGAGCGTGGTCAGTTCCAGGGGGTTGTACTGGGCGTCGCCGTCGGTGTAAAAGACCCACTCCTTGGTCGCGGCGGCGAAACCGCTGCGCAGCGCCGCGCCGTAGCCCCGGTTTTGGGGGTGGTGGAGCACGCGCAGTTCGGGATAGCGGCTGGCCAGTTCTTCCAGCACGGTGGCGGTGTAATCGGCACTCCCGTCGTTGACGACGACGACCTCGTAGTCGTCGGTCACCTGGCGCAGGGCCAGGAGCGCGGTCAGCACCATGCTTGGAATGGTGCCGCCGTCGTTGTAGGCGGGAAAGAAAGCGGTGATGCTGTTGGGACGTGTCATAAACTGTCTCCTGATTGCGTATTGCCTCCGGCCAGCGCTGGCCCGGCAAGCCCCCACGCCAGTGGGGGGTGCCGTGACCGCTAACCCAGGCC
>Ga0315285_10002356_pt1 | contig 19765 bp, 13 predicted proteins | sample YL17G09_36_MG_FD_203698 | JGI IMG/M metagenome (GOLD analysis project Ga0315285, IMG submission 203698) | Sediment microbial communities from Yellowstone Lake, YNP, Wyoming, USA - YL17G09_36 | ecosystem: Environmental > Aquatic > Freshwater > Lake > Sediment | place: USA: Wyoming | collected...
AATTCGGATTTGTTTAGGATTTCGAGATTAGGATTTCGGATTTACGACCTCGTGATAATTCACAATCTATTTGACGCACTACACTAGCGCTGGAACGTGCTGATGTCCACGGGCGCCAGGTCGAAGTTAGGCTTCCATCGCGGGCTGCTGCTGTAGAACTCCTCGGCCGTGGCGCGGACGAGCTTGTGAATCGTCGCCTCGTCGTGGCCGTCGCGATTGAGGAAGTCCACCACCTTGACCAGCGCCAGCGGGTCCGACACGCCCCAGTCGGCCGAGCCGGAAACGATGAGCTTGTCCGGGCCGTACTGACGGACGATGGCACTGACGCGCCGCGGCGTGAGCTTGGAGTACGGATAGACGGTCAGGCCGAGGTAGCAGTCGCACTGCCGGGCCTGGGCCATCGTGTCCTCGGTGTTGTGGTCGAGGTAGATGCGGATTTCGGGAAAGTGAGCCTCGCGGATCACCTTCAAGCTGCGGCGGATGCCCTCGGGCTTGTTAAGGTGCGGCAGGTGGACGATCACCTGCATGTCGCGGCTCTGCGCGATGTCGAGTTGGCGGCGGAAGGCGTACTCCTCGTTGTCGGTCAGGTTATTGAAGCCGATCTCGCCCACCGCGACGCATCGCTCGTGGTCGAGGTATTCGCCCATCCCGGCCAGGACCTCATCGACCAGCTTGCGGTTCTGGGCCTCCTTGGGATTGTAGCCGATCGCGCAGTAGTGGTCGATGCCGAACCGCCTTGCCCGGACGGTCTCGAACTCCAGGATCAGCCGGAAGTAATCGAAGAACGTCCCGGCGTATCGCCGGTCGCCGCCCAGCCAGAACGACGGCTCGACGGCCACGCGAATACCCGCGGCGTACATCGCCTGGTAGTCGTCAGTGGTCCGCGAATACATGTGAATGTGCGGCTCGATGATCTTCATGACGGGCACCTCTTTATAGCAGCGATTATGACACGAACCCGGCGCCGGGTAAAGCCCGACCCATGGATTGCATCCGGGGAATTCCTTCGAAGTATAGCACCCAGGGATTGCCCCACCCAGGGATTGCTATCCCTGGGCTTCAGAGGATCGAACCGGGTCTCACGCGTGTAGTTCGGTCTGCGAATGGTATTTCCGAGGATCGCAATTCACCTCCCGTCACGCACCCGAAGCCCAGGGATAGCAATCCCTGGGTGCAATCCCCGGGTCCGGAGCAATTCTCGGTGCAATCCCCCGATGCACTCCCTGGGACCGGGCTTGCGAAAAGCACCGGACCTCGGAAATTCCTGGACCCCAATCGCTTCGCGCACTTACGATTACCGCATGATCCACAGCAAGACATTCGAGGTGACAACGCGCGGGCGGGACGATTTCCTGGACATCACGTCAATGGTCGCGCGGGCGGTTTCGGAATCCGGAATCAGCAGCGGGCTGGCATGCGTGTACGTGCCGCACACCACCGCCGGCGTGACGGTCAACGAAAATGCCGACCCCGACGTGGTCCACGACATCCTGGCCGCGATGGATGAGGCCGTGCCCTGGCGCCAGGACTTCTACCGGCACGGCGAGGGCAACTCCGCCGCCCACGTCAAGAGCTCCATGATGGGCTGCCAGACGGTCATACCCATCGCGGCCGGGCAACTCACGCTGGGCGCCTGGCAGTCAGTCTACTTCACCGAGTTCGACGGCCCCCGCACCCGCCGCGTGGTCGTCACCATCATGGGCGATTAGAACCCGCCAAGCCCGGAGCGTCTCCCCCCATCTCCACTGCTTCTCTTCTTTGGAGAGGGCGTTTAATCGGCGCTGCTCCGCGTTGATAGCCGCCATGATTTGCCGGCCTGTTTTCCCTGCGCCCCGCCCAGGGAAAATCCGGCGCGCGGGGGTTGCATTTTTCCGACGAAGCTGCTAGAAATGTGCAACCGAGTCAGCAGGTAGCTGCCGAAACGCGCCGTAAAGTTAATCCTCACTGGGGATTAGTGTAACGGTAGCACAACTGACTCTGGATCAGTTAGTCTAGGTTCGAATCCTAGATCCCCAGTGTTTGCAACCGCCTGCAAGATAACAACTTGCGGGCGGTTGTGTTTTGTGGCCCAAACCCGCTTACCGGCAGGCGACACTTATGTGCCACCGCATGCGCTACTTTGTGTTGGTCGCCGGCTCGGCCGGGGGCTTGGTCTGCGGCGGGTTGTAGGGGCGGCGGTACCACCAGGGCAGCTCGATGGCCGCGGAGTCCTGCCAGGCCGTCACGTACAGCGAGGCGATAAACGTGGCCGCGGCCCGCATCCGGTCGATCGTGAACTTCTCGACGGCTGAACCGGGGACGATCGGATCGGTCTCGGCCGGCAGTTGCTTCTCCAACTCGTAAAGGCGACCGACAAGTGCGGAGCTTCGGCGGATTTCCGCCATCACGGCCGGCAGCACGGCCTCGAAGGCGGCGAGGCTCACCTCCGCCAGCAGGGTGTTGGCGTCGAGGGCCGGCCTGGCCGCCGGCGTGTTGGCGTCGGCCAGGAGCTTGCCCAGCAGGGCGTCGACCTTCGCGTGGATGCCGCTTCGCGGGCTTTTGCCGTCCGGGTCCGCCCGCCCGTCGTAGTGGATCGTCACGTGCAGCGGCTGGCACATGTCGGCCGCGTAGTGCGAGAGCAGACCCGCGTAGAGCAGGCACTTTGCCTGGATGGCAGGGTCGGCAGGGTACTTGCGGTGCTCGGCGAGGGCGACGGTCAGCCGCTGCGTCCACTCCGTCACGGCGTACGGCAGCAGGCCCACGTGATTGGGCTTGACGCCGCGGGCGCAGCACAGGTCGATGAAGGCGTAGCGGTCGGCAGGGATGTTCGCGTCGGCCAGCGGCGTGCGGGCCAGCGGCGTGCCGGAGAGTTGCTCGACGTCGAAGTCGAAGTAGTGTTCCGGCGACTCGGCCTTGTGCAGGGCCTCCGGCGCGATGGGGCGCGTGAAGTTGTCCGGGTCCAGGGAGGCATGGGCGACAGTGCCGGCCCCCGCGGCGAGAAACGCCGGCAGGTTGCCATCCGCCCTGGCTGCCCGCAGGGCAAGCATGGTCGCGTCGTAGTGCCCCTTGCCGTGCCAGGCCTGCGCCGCGGCCCCGCACGCCAGGACAACCGCCGCCGCCGACATGATGAACCGATATTTCAATGCGTTCATCCGCGAACTCCTTTGCTGCCCTCTCGTGCAGCGCGTGAAGCGGAGCATGACGCCTCGCATGGAAGGGTAGTTTAACCGATTCGACACGTAGTAGCGTACTCGGATGTCGCGAACCAGGTATTGCACTCCAGGATTCCACCACGGTATTTCACCTCGTTATTCCACCCCGGGAAAATTCACCCAGGGATTGCTATCCCTGGGCTTCAGAAGGTCAGACGGGATATCATGCGTGCAATCCGGTCTGCGAACGGTATTCCTAGACCGAAACCGGTTCACCTCGCGTCACGGAAGCGAAGCCCAGGGATAGCAATCCCTGGGTGCAATCCTTGGATCGGAGCAATCCCTGTGTGCTATCCCTGGGCTTCGGGTCACTATGCGTGCGGAAGTTGGAGGTCCATCTGCTTTGGGGTTTCCCCGCCGCCCGGCCGGGCGGTATGCTGGTGGGATGAGTCTTTCGCCACTGCCGCCTATGTCGCCTATGTTGCTAAAAGCATTCAGAATCGGCGAAATCGAGATCGGTTTTCCGGTCGTGCTGGCCGCGCTGGCGGGGTATTCCGACTTGGCCTACAGGCGGATATGCCGGCGGCTCGGCGCGCCGTACTGTGCCACCGAGATGATGCTCGACCGCATGCTCCTTCAGCCAGGCCGGCAGCAGCGGCGAATGGCCCGGATCGAGGCGGCGGACCATCCGGTTGCCGGCCAGCTTGTCGGCAATCTTCCTGACGAGATGGCCGCGGCCGCCAAGGCCCTGGAGGAAATGGGCTTCGACGTGATCGACCTGAACTTCGCCTGCCCCGTCCGCAAGGCCCTTGGCCGAAAGCGCGGCGGCTTTCTCATGAACGAGCCGGACCAGGCCATCGCCATCACCCGGGCCGTCTGTAGCGTGGCCGCCAAGCCCATCACGCTCAAACTGCGCCAGAAGTTCGCCAACGCCGGCAGCGAGGATGCCTTCTGGCGGATCGCCGAGGCCGCGTTCGACGCGGGCGCCGCCGCGATCTGCGTACACGCCCGCAGCGTCGAGCAGAAGTACGCCGGCCCCGCCGACTGGGAGTTTCTGGCGCGGGTCAAGGCGCACTTCCACGATAAGACCATCATGGGCTCCGGCGACGTGCTCACGCCGGCCAAAGCCCTTGAGATGCTCCGGCAGACCGGCGTGGACGCCGCCTCGGCCGCGCGGGGCTGCCTGGGCAACCCGTGGTTCTTCCGGCAGGTCCGCGACCTTGCCGAGGGCGCCCAGCCGTACGAGCCGAACCTCGCCGAGCAGCGGGCGATGATGCTGGAGCACCTGCAAGGCGCGTGCGAACTCTACGGCCCGCTGCGAGGCGCCAAGCACATGCGGAAGTTCGGCATCAAGTACGCCCGCCTGCACCCAAGCCCGAAGCACGTCCGCATGGCCTTCGTCGCCGCGCGGAAGCCCCAGGACTGGCACGAGGTGCTCAGGCTGTACTATGGCGACGGAGCAAAATCTACCGCGGAGCCGCAGAATGCCTAGAAATCTACCGTCCCGGCGCGCCGGGACGGTAATCCTCTTGGTCTCGCTCTTGTGGCGCGGGGGCGGTCTTGGTAGTGTCCAGCGGATTTGCCCGCGGCGGACGGGTTGGTCCGCGCGCAGCGGCGCCGAGCAACGGATTGCGACCAGAGGAAGCCAAAGGATATGCCGCGAAGGGACGACCTGAAGACCATCATGCTCATCGGGTCCGGGCCGATCGTTATCGGCCAGGGCTGCGAGTTTGACTACTCCGGCACGCAGGCCTGCAAGGCCCTGCGCGAGGAGGGTTATCGCATCGTCCTGGTGAACTCCAACCCGGCCACCATCATGACGGACCCGGAGTTTGCCGACCGCACCTACATCGAGCCGATAACACCCGACGCGGTTGCCAAGATCATCGAGAGGGAGCGCCCCGACGCGCTGCTGCCGACGCTCGGCGGGCAGACGGGCCTGAACACGGCCGTGGCCGTGGCGGACAACGGCACGCTGGCGAAGTTCGGCGTGGAGATGATCGGCGCGACTCGCGAGGTCATTCACCGGGCGGAGGACCGCACCGAGTTCAAGAACATCTGCCTGGGCATCGGCCTGGACGTGCCGCGAAGCGGCGTGGCCCACAACATGGAGCAGGCCCGCGGAATAGCCCAGGAAGTGGGCCTGCCGGTCTGCATCCGCCCGGCCTACACGCTGGGCGGCACTGGCGGGGGGTTCGCGTTCAACCGCGAGGAGTTCGAGGTCATCGCCGCCCGCGGCCTGGAGTACTCGCCCATCAGCGAGGTCCTCATCGAGGAATCCGTGCTGGGCTGGAAGGAGTACGAGCTGGAGGTGATGCGCGACAAGGCGGACAACGTGGTGATAGTCTGCTCGATCGAGAACTTCGACCCGATGGGCGTTCACACGGGCGACTCGATCACCGTCGCCCCGGCCCAGACGCTGACGGACAAGGAATACCAGCTCATGCGGGACGCCGCCATCGCGATCATCCGCGCTATCGGCGTGGAGACCGGCGGCAGCAACATCCAGTTCGCCGTCGATCCCGTGACGGGGCGGATGATCGTCGTCGAGATGAACCCCCGCGTCAGCCGGTCGTCGGCGCTGGCGTCCAAGGCGACAGGCTTCCCCATCGCCAAGATCGCCGCCAAGCTGGCCGTCGGCTACACGCTGGATGAGCTCCGCAACGACATCACCCGCGAGACGCCCGCGTGCTTCGAGCCGACAATCGACTACGTGGTCACCAAGATCCCGCGATGGACCTTTGAAAAGTTTCCCGACGCCGACGAGACGCTCACCACGCAGATGAAGTCCGTCGGCGAGGCGATGAGCATCGGCCGAACGTTCAAGGAAAGCCTCCAGAAGGGCATCCGCTCAATGGAGGTCAAGCGTTTCGGCCTCGGCCTGGACACCAACGACAAGTGGCACAATGCGCTGCGGGCCGGGAAGAATTGCGGATTGCGGACCCTGCTCTGCGAAGCCGCTACGCAGGGCGAAGCAGGAGTTGCGGATTGCGGATTGGGAGAGGCAGAGCCCGACCCGGCGCCTGCGGCCAAGGGCGGACCCGGTGCGGACGTCGAGTGGCCCATTGAGGAAGGCAAGCTCACCCGAAAGCTGTCGATCCCCAGCCAGGGCCGGCTCTATTACATCCGCTACGCCTTCAAGCTTGGCTGGAGCGTCGACAGGGTCTACGGCCTGTGCAAGATCGACCGCTGGTTCCTGGAGCAAATCCGCCAGCTCGTCGAGTTCGAGGATGAGTTGGTGGCAGCAACAGAGGGGCCGCCCAGCATCCACGACCTAGTCACGTTTGCGACTGCCTCAGCCGACATCGACTCAAAGTGCGCGGGTCTCGTGCTGGAGGCCAGGCGCTGTGCCGAACGCGGCGATCACGAGGCGGCGCGCCGTATGGTCGAGCAAGCGGCTGACATGTGGGATGAGCCGGTGACGAAAGAGATCATTTCGCGCCTTGGTGAGCATGTCGATAGGCTGCCCGCACTGGAAGATCTGCTATTCAGGGCCAAACAGTGGGGATACAGCGATATTCAGTTGGCAACTGTCTGGGGAACGTCTCCGCAGGCTATTCGTTGCCTGCGGCAGGTTGCTGGCATCGAACCTGTGTACAAGCTGGTGGACACGTGTGCGGCCGAGTTCGAGGCGTACACGCCTTATTACTACTCGACGTACGAGACGCCGATTACGCGCGTGGATGTGTCAAGCATTGGCGCCGCCGCCGCGAACAATCTGAAATCTGAAATTCCAAATTTCAAATTTGTGGATGACGAGGTCCGCATCACGGACCGCAAGAAGATCGTCATTCTTGGCGGCGGGCCCAACCGCATCGGCCAGGGCATCGAGTTCGACTACTGCTGCGTTCACGCGGCCTTCGCGGCCCGCGAGCTTGGCTACGAGGCGGTGATGGTCAACTCCAACCCGGAGACCGTCTCGACGGACTACGACACGTCCGACATGCTGTTCTTCGAGCCGCTGACGCAGGAGGATGTGCTGAACATCTGCGAAAGGCTAAACGGCAAGCCGTTAGGCGAGCCGGGCGGCCTGCTGCACGGCTTGATCGTGCAGTTCGGCGGGCAGACGCCGCTGAACCTCGCCCGCGGGCTTGAGGAGTACAAGGTGCCGATCATCGGCACCAGCCCCGAGTCGATCGACCTGGCCGAGGACCGCAAACGCTTCGCCGAGATCATCGACGAACTAAAGCTCCGGTGCCCGCCGGGCGGGACGGCTTTTTCGGTCGAGCAGGCCCGCAAGGTGGCTGAGCGGATCGGCTACCCGGTGCTGGTGCGGCCAAGCTACGTCCTGGGCGGGCGGGCGATGGAGATCGTCTCGGACCAGCAGCAGCTCGACACGTACATGGCCAAGGCGGTGGACGCCTCGACGGTGGGGCGCGACCACCCGATATTGGTCGACAAGTTCCTGGACAACGCCACGGAGGTGGACGTGGACTGCATCGCCGACTTCGGCCCGCGCCCGGACGGCCGGCGCGAGAAGAACCCGCGCGCGGTTGTCTGCGGCGTGATGGAGCACATCGAGCAGGCGGGCATTCACTCGGGCGACTCGGCGTGCGCGCTTCCGCCGTTCAGCCTGCCGGCCAAGATCATCCGCGAGATCGAGCGGCAGACGAGGCTGCTGGCTGAGAGGCTGGGCGTCCGCGGGCTGATGAACATCCAGTTCGCCGTCAAGGACGCCGAGGTGTTCATCCTGGAGGTCAACCCCCGCGCCAGCCGGACCGTGCCGTTCGTGTCCAAGGCGACCGGCGTGCCGTGGGCGAAGCTCGCCGCCAAGATCATGGCGGGCCTGAGCATGGATGAACTCGGCGTGACCGAGGCGCCGCGCCCGCGGCAGACTTCGGTTAAGGAGAGCGTCTTCCCGTTCACCAAGTTCCCGGGCGTGGACGTGATACTCGGCCCGGAGATGCGCAGCACCGGCGAGGTCATGGGCATCGACATGAGTTTCGGCGTGGCGTTTGCCAAGAGCCAGCTTGCCGCGGGAATGACGCTGCCCACCGAGGGCACGGTGTTCCTGAGCGTCTGCGACGGCGACAAGCCGGACATCATCGGCATCGGCCAGCAGCTTGCCGCCATGGGCTTCAAGCTCGTGGCCACAAACGGCACGCACAAGGTCCTCAGCGGCGCCGGCGTCCGCGTGCGGTTGGTGCCCAAGCTGGACGAGGGCAGGCCCAACATCGCCGACATGATTACCAACCGCCAGATCAACCTGCTGATCAACACCCCGACTCGTCGCGGCCCGGCCACCGACGAGGGCAAGATTCGCGCCCTGGCCACCATCCACAACGTCGGGCTTATCACCACCATGACGGCCGCCCACGCGGCAGTTATGGGCATCGCCGCCCTCCGCGCCGCCGCCGAGCCCGACCAGCAGGCGGCAACGGCCTACACCGTCCGCCCGATCCAGGAATACTTCCCGAACTACCGCAAGGGGTGAGCGCGGCCGCCGCGAGCGGCGGCAGTAGCCGGTGGCCGGTGGTTGGCAGCCGGTAGCCGGGAGCCGGGAAAAGCAGAAAAACGGAACCAGGAACCAGGAACCGGGAACCCGGAACCTGGGAGAAGAAGAAACGTCACCGATGGTGACGGCAATTCTTAACCCCTCCCCCGTCAAGGGGGAGGGGTTGAGAAGCCCGACTACCAACAGCCCTGCTCGCTGAAGCGAACAGGCCATGACACGACCGGCTACTTGCTACTGGTTCCGGGTTCCCGGTTCCGTGTTCCGCAGTTTCTTTTTACGGGTTCCGCCGTTCGTCTTTCCCGGCTACCGGCTACCGGCTACCGGCTACTGCTTCATCACTCCCACTCGATCGTGGCCGGGGGTTTGCTGGAGATGTCGTAGACGACGCGGTTGACGCCGCGGACCTCGTTGATGATTCGGTTGGAGATCGTCGCCAGCACGTCGTAGGGGATTCTCGACCAGTCGGCCGTCATGAAGTCGGCGGTGTCCACCGAGCGGACGACGACCACGTCTTCGTACGTCCGGCCGTCGCCCATCACGCCGACGGACTGCACGGGAAGCAGGATGGCGAAGGTCTGGGCGCACTTGCGGTAGAGGTTGTTGGCGTGGATCTCCTCCAGCAGGATGTTGTCGGCCCTGCGGAGCACGTCCAGGCGCTGCCTGGTGATTGCGCCGAGGCATCGCACGGCCAGGCCGGGGCCGGGGAACGGGTGGCGCCAGACGAGCGTCGGCGGCAGGCCCAGCAGTTCGCCGGCGTGGCGGACCTCGTCCTTGAACAGGTCGCGAAGCGGCTCAATAAGCTCGAAGCCAAGCTCCGCCGGCAGGCCGCCGACGTTGTGGTGCAGCTTGATGTTCGCGGCCTGGCCGGCAAGCGAATGCCCGGACTCTATCACGTCCGGGTACAGCGTGCCCTGGGCAAGGTAGCGGGCGTTGGGGATGCTCTTGGCGGCCTGCTTGAACATGTCGATGAACGCATGGCCGATGATGCGGCGCTTCTCCTGCGGGTCGGTCACGCCGGCCAGCAGGGTCAGAAACTCCTTCTCGGCCTCGATGACCGTCAGGTCGATGTGGAAGTGGTCGGCGAAGGTCGTGCGGACCCGCTCGACCTCGTTCATCCGCAGCAGCCCGTTGTCGACGAGGATGCACGAGAGGCGGTCGCCGATGGCCTTGTGAAGCATGGCCGCGACGACGGAGGAGTCCACGCCGCCCGAAAGCCCACAAATGACCCGCTCGTCGGGCCCGACGCGCCGGCGGACCTCCGCGACGACCTGCTCGATGAACGAGCCCATCTTCCAGAGGCCCTGGCAGAGGCAAACGTCGTAAAGGAAGTTGACGAATATCTCGCTGCCGTGCGGCGTGTGCGTGACCTCCGGGTGGAACTGCACGCCGAAGAACGGGATCTTGCGGTGCCTGACGGCCGCGTGGGGGCAGGAGGCGGTGGTCGCCAGCGGGATGAAGTCCGGCCCGAGGTCGTGGATCTGGTCGCCGTGGCTCATCCACACGCTCGTTGTGGCGGGGATGTTCTTCAGGAGCTTGCCCGCGTCCAGGACGGTAAGCGACGCCCGCCCGAACTCGCGCGAGGCGGCGGGCTTCACGTCCGCGCCGAGCATCTGGCAGCAAAGCTGCATGCCGTAGCAGATGCCCAGGATCGGCACGCCGAGCTCGAAGATCTCCCGCCGGCATCGCGGCGCGCCGGCCTCGTAAACGCTGGATGGCCCGCCGGTGAAGATCAGGCCCTTGACGTTCAGGTCGCGGATTTCCTCGGCCGAGACGTCAGGCCGGGCAAGAACGCTGTAGACGCCGTTCTCGCGAACGCGGCGTGCGATGAGCTGTGCGTACTGGCTGCCGAAGTCCAGGATTACGATGGTTTCCGCTTGTCCGATTCGCTCGCTCATTGCCATGGCCTCAAAAATCCATTCCGAGTGCCTGGGTGAAGGAGATATGATACGCCCGGCCGGCGGGTATGGCAATATCGAGGGGCCTCACGGTCCGCGGCTTTGTTGCTCGTTTGCCGCTCCGATGATATGATGGGGCTCTGGCGTCTGGGAACAGGACGGTTTAATGCGGCTTCATGCGTTTTCAAAAAGGCATCTGCTGGCAGTTCTGTTGTCATTCTCGCTGGGGATGTCCCTGGCGGGTTCGCGGGTGTCCCTTCCGCTTCGCCACGCGACACAGTTCGCGTTGGCGCCGCTTGGCGATGCGCCCATGTACGCGGCCACGAAACTCCGGGCCAGGCTCAACCGCCAGGCCGAGCCGCAACTGTCGGACGAGCAGGTCAATCAACTGCAGGCCGAGAACCGCTACCTTCGCCGGCTTTCGGATTACTGGCAGGCCCAGAGCGAGGTTTTCGAGCGCCAGGCTCAGCGGCTGGCGAATTTCCAGCGGATGTACGGCCCGACGGCCGACCTTGGTTGCGATCTGATCTCGGCGCGGGTTGTGGGGGCCGGGTCGCTTCCATACGACCGCACCCGCGTGCTGAGCAGCTTCAGCAGGCAGGGCACCAAGCCTGGCGATGTGGCCACCATGCGGGAACTCGCCACCAACCGTTCCAAGGCCCTGCCGCCCCAGTTGGCGGTGGTGAGCGAATACTCGCTGGTCGGCCGGATCATCGATTCCGGCAAGTTCACGGCCCGGCTTCAACTCGTCACTGACCGGGAGTTTCAGATCAACGGGCGGATCCGGCGCGTGATCGTTCCGGGCCAGGCGCGGACGGTTACGGTCACCGAGGGCAGCCTGCCCCGCACGACGCAGCTTACGCCCGAGAACAACGCCCCGATCGTGGTGCTTGCCGTCGGCGACGGCGCCAACATGGTCGTGGCGCCGGACGTCAAGGCATACTATAACGTCCAGCCCGGGGACCAGCTCTGGGCCAGCGCCGAGAAGGAGTACCTGCCGGTGGACATTTACATCGGCAAGGTCGAGAAGGTCGAGCTCAACGAGAAGGACTCGCGGCGAGTGACGGTTTACATCCGCCCGCACGACGACGTTGCCAACGTGCGCGACGTGTTCATCATCAGCCCGTTAACCACGCGGGCCCAAAGGCCCTAGAGGCCAGGAAACGCCCGGATGCGATGGATACCGCTTCTAATCCTGACCTACGCGGTGGTGCTGCTGGAGACCTGCGTCGGGTGGGTGCTGTTCATCGACAGTTCGTCGCTGGGCGCCATCGGCCCGGACCTGGCCGCCATGGTGGTGGTGTTCGTCGCGTTCTACGCTCGCAGCGCCACCGACGCGATGCTCGCCGCCTGGATACTCGGCCTGGCTGTGGACCTGACCACCGGCGGCGGCATAGGAGCGATGACGGTCGTGGGACCAATGTCCATCGCGTACTGCCTGGCCGCGGGACTGCTCTGGCGGGCACGGGAGGCGTTCTTCCGCGAACGGGCCCTCACCCAGGCGATGCTGGCCTTTGCGTTCGTCGCATTGGCGCACGGGACGTGGGCGACCGCCCAGGCCATCCTCGCGCCGGGACACGTGACTCTTGGCGATTACGGACGAACCGTGCTCCAGGTGCTCGCCGTGGCGGGCTATACCGCCGTGCTGATGCCCCTGGCGCACTGGGGCCTGCACAGGTGCCAGCGGTTCTTCCTCGTCGCGGCGGCAGGACCGGGGTGGCGGATGCGACGATAACGGGAGAGCTAGTGTAGTGTCTCAAAAGAATTGCACCTTAATCGGGCAGCCCGAAATTCGAAATCCTAAGCACTAAATCCTAAACAAATTCGAAATTCGAATGACAAATGATCGAAACAAAACTGCCAGGCCGGTCGTCGAGTTCTCAGTTTCGGTCATTTGGGCTTTGAGCCTTCGGATTTGTTTAGGATTTAGAGATTCGAATTTCGGATTTACAAACTCATGATAATTCACCATCTATTTGAGACACTACGCTATGACCTAAGACCTTCTTTTCAGAGCGACAATGTATAAGCAGCGAATCAAGGTGTTTCTCGGCCTGCTTGCGGCCGTGTTCCTTTTGCTTGTCGGCAAACTGGTTCAACTCCAGGTCATAGAGGGCAAGCAATACCGCCTCAAGGCCGAGGAGGCCATGCGCAAGGTGAGCATCCTGCCGGTGATGCGGGGCAAGATCACCGACCGCAATGCGCACACGCTGGCGATGGACGAGCCGTGCTTCGACCTTTGCCTGCACTACCGCCTGCTGACCAACGACCCCGCCTGGATCAGGGACCAGGTCCGCCAGATTGCCCGCAAGGGCCATTTCGACAAGGCGGAGGCGGCGGCGGTCTACAAGGAGCGTGCCGAGAGGACCTGGGCGACGGCGCGCGAGTTGGCGGCCAGGTCCGGCACGGACCTCGACGAGGCCGTCAGGACCGTTGTCGAGAAGGTGCGGGCCGTCAGGCGGATCGTCAACCGCGACCGCGCCGATGAGATAACCGTCGCGGAAGAAGAGCAACTCCACCCTGTCATAGCCAGGCTGGACGATATGACGGCCTTTGGGATTCGGGAGGAGATCGACGCGGGCGGGCTTGTCGGCATCGCGGTCGAGCCGAGTTTCTGGCGGAAGTACCCCTTCGGTTCCGACGCATGCCACGTCATCGGGATGACGGGCAAGGTCTGGCCGGAGGAGATGGAGGACCTGAACATCAAGGACGACCAGGCGCCCTGGCTGGAGCGGATGCGGTCGAACTACCTGCCGGGCGACACGATCGGCAAGGTCGGCGTCGAGAAGATGTGCGAGCAGTACCTGCGGGGCCGGCGCGGCTACCGGCGGTACCGCCTGTCCGGCGAGACGCTCCGCGAGGAGCCTACCGTCCAGGGCGGCGACGTACACCTGACGCTCGACATCGTCCTGCAAAAACAGATTGCCGAAATGTTCGAGGCCAAGGGCTTCACCGGCGCCGCTGTGGTGCTGAACCTCGGCGAGCCGCGGGCGCCGATGAACGAGGTGCTGGCCATGGTCTCGGTGCCGACGTACGACCTCAACGACTACGCCCGGAACTACCCCAGCCTGGTAAAGGACGAGGTCCGCCTGCCGCTGATGCACAGGGCCATCGTCCAGCGATACCAGCCTGGCTCGACGGTCAAGCCCCTGGCGGCAATTGCGGCCCTGACCGAAGGGGTTATCACGACCGCCACGACCATCGACTGCCGCGGGTACATGTACAACCCGGATTCGTTTCGGTGCTGGTTCTTCAAGAAATACGGCCTCATGCACGGGCCGCTGAACGTCACCGAGGGCCTCCAGCACAGTTGCAACATCTTCTTCTACACCGTTGGCCAGCGCCTCGGGACGCGCAGGCTTTGCGAGTGGTTCTGCCTGTTCGGCCTGGCCGAGCCGCCCGGCACCGGCCTGCCGGGCGAGCGGGCTGGCACCGTGCCGACAGAGCAGTGGCTGCGGGCGAGGTCCAACCGCGGCTATCAGCCCGGCGATGCGCGTTTCATGGCCGTCGGGCAGGGGCTGCTGACCGTCACGCCGCTGCACATGGCCGACGCGATCGCGACAATCGCCCGCGACGGTGTGTTCCTCTCGCCGATGCTGGCCCTCGAGGCCGGGCCCAAGCAGGTACGGCGGGACCTGCCGGTTATCCCCGCGCACATGAAGGCCGTCAAGGAAGGCATGTACCGCGTGGTCAACGACCGCCAGGGCACGGCCTGGCATGTCTTCCATGACCCAGGCGTGATACCCGTCGAGGGCGTGGAAATCTGCGGCAAGACGGGCACGGCCACCACCGCGCCGCAGCGGATAGACTCGAACAATAACGGCAGGATCGATGAGGGCGATCAGATTGTCCGCAGCGGCGACACCGCATGGTTCGTGGGCTTCGCGCCGCGGGACAACCCGCAGATCGCCCTGGCCGTAACCGTGGAATACGTCGAAGGCGGCGGAGGCAAGAACGCCGGGCCCATCGCCCTGGAAATCATCAGGCTGTGCAAGAAGATGGGGTATATTCGATAGATGCTCGACACGCTCAAGACGCATTTGCGATTAACAGGCTGGCCAACGAGAAACTGATGCTCGACACGCTCAAGACATATCTGAAGTTCACGAGCTGGCCGATAATCCTGGCCATGCTGGTGCTGATGAGCATCGGGTATATGGCCATATCGGCCTCGGAGCGTGCCGACCCGAATATGCAGGGCTATGCCACCAAGCAGGCCATCTTCGCCTGCGTGGGACTCCTGGCGTTTGTCGCCGTCACCATCGTGCCTTACCAGGCCGTGGGGCGCCTGGCGTATCCGCTGTTCGCCCTGACGCTGGCGGTCCTCGTCCTGGTGCTGCAACTGCCGGAAATCCACGGCTCGCGGCGGTGGATCGACCTGGGCATAATCTCGCTTCAGCCTTCGGAGCTGGCGAAGATATCCTTCATCATCCTGCTGGCATGGTACCTGCGAATGGGCGGCCACTACCGCAAGCTACTGGGCCTGGCCGTGCCGTTCGTGCTGACGTTCGTGCCGATGGGCCTGGTCCTCATCGAGCCGGACCTCGGCACCAGCCTGCTGTTCCTGCCGACGCTCTACATCATGCTCTTCCTGGCCGGGGCAAAGCTGCGGCACCTGCTGGGAATCGTCGCCCTGGCCACGGTGCTGCTGCTGCTGCCCGTGCCGCATACGCTGCCAGGCGACATGCCCTCGTCGCAGCGGCTCGACCACGAGGCCCTGGCGTACTGGTGCGACCGCGACAGCGGCAGGGCGATCTCGGCCGCGTCGCTGGTCAAGATGAAAGGCCACCAGATCAGCCGGATCGTCGGCTGGCTAAGGCAGGACGACCCGCGAGTTGTCCAAGGCAAGGGCTACCAGTTGGCCCTGTCGAAGATGGTGCTGGGCGCGGGCTGCCTCACCGGGCAGGGCCAGGACAGCCTCGCCAACGAGTACTTCCGCATGCTGCCGGAAGACCATACCGACTTCATCTTCAGCGTCATCGGCGGCCAGTGGGGCCTGGCCGGGTGCGTGGGGGTGCTCCTGTGCTACGTGCTGATATTCATCTCCGGTGTGGAGATCGCGGTCGGCACGTACGATCCCTTCGGCCGGCTGCTGGCGGTGGGGGTCATGGCCCTACTATTCTCGCAGTTGTTCATCAACGCCGGCATGACGATGGGCCTCATGCCGATAACCGGCATGACGCTGCCGCTGGTCAGTTACGGCGGCTCATCGCTGGTGGTCAACTGCGCGGCCCTCGGGCTGCTGGTCAACGTCGGACAGCGCAGGCCAATACTGCTGGGCAAACGCCCATTCGAGTTCGGCGAGAAAAAGGAAAAGCCCCCGGCCCCGTATGGACCGTTCAGCCAGGCCTAGGGATGGTCCCTTGGCGCGGTCTTTGGCCGCAACCAAAGAAAAAGAATATCTCGCGCAGAGGGCGCAGAGAACGCAGAGAAAAGCAAGTTTATATCTCTCTTCCTCTGCGACCTTTGCGCCCTCTGCGCGAGGAGAGTCTTCTCCGCTTGCGAAGAAACTTGCGGTTAGCAGTACAGTGCAATCAGCATGACACCCGAGACGCCCATTGACGACCCGCTGCCACTGTCCCAGCCGGTGCCGCCGGAGGTGCGCCTCGACCGCACCACTGTCGAGCTGTCCGATGGCTACAAAACGCCCGCGCACGTGTACACCGCCCATGCGGCGCAGCCGCAGCCGCGGCCGCAACGGCGGGACCCCGTGGTCTATCTGCATGGCATCCAGTCGCATCCGGGCTGGTTTTCCGGCTCAGCCGCCTACCTGGCGAGCATGGGCCACCCCGTGCTGCTTCCGACGCGCCGCGGAAGCGGCGCCAACAACGTCGCTCGCGGCGATGCCGCCTCGGCGGAGTTGCTGTTGGAAGACGTCGCCGCTTGCTGCCGGGCGGCGATGGCGATGTTCGGCGCCCCGCGGGTCGGCCTTGTGGGCGTAAGCTGGGGCGGCAAACTGGCGGCCGCGTTTTGCCTGCGCCGATGGCCCGGCGTCGAAGTCGGCTCGCTGACGATGGTCGCCCCAGGCATTGTCTCGAAGGTGGATGTCCCGCTCAGTGAGAAACTGGCGATCGGGCTTGCCCTGCTGAGGCGACCCGCCCCCGGCGCCCCGCGCGGCAGCGCCATGTTCGACGTGCCGCTAAGCGATGCGGAGCTTTTCACCGACAACCCGCCCATGCGGGACTACCTCGCCCGCGACCCATACCGTCTGCACCGCGCGACGGCGCGGTTCCTGTTCGCCAGCCGCAAGCTGGACTCGATGCTCCGCGCGGGCGGCGGCCCCGGGCCATCACGGGCTGCGCTGTCGCTTCCCACGACGCTGCTGCTTGCCCGGCGCGACCGCATCGTCGACAACGACGCGACCGGCCGGAGCATTGCCCGCCTGACCGCCGGCAAGGCCCACGTCGAACAACTCGACGCCGCCCACACCATCGAGTTCGAACCCAACCCAGCCGCTTTCCGCGCCGCATTGCTTGCCGCCGTGCAACGCTAATAAGCAGGGATGCGGGGGAAGAAGAAGATCATCCACAGATTAACGCAGATTAACGCAGATAATCTTTCGTTTGCCTGCACTGGTTGGAGCTGTCGGTGGCTCCAGCAGGTCTTAAGGCTGAATTCGTCGTCTTTGAGGAAACAGCAAGGCTTAGCCTTGCTGTTTCCTCAAAGGCGATGCACTCATACCGCTGACGACCAGGGACAGGGGAATCCCGGCACGCTTCAACAATCTCTCTTATCTGCGTTAATCTGCGTTAATCTGTGGATGATCTGCTTCTTCTTTATTCCCTGCATCCCATCCATCCCTGCCGGATTCACCTGGCGGCGTTGTAGCCGGTGCTTTTCCAGACGACCTTGGCCCCGCCGAGCTTGGTAAGCGACACCACCAGCGCCCAGATGGTCACGGCGCAGCCGATGGGGTAAGTCCAGAACAACCCCGGCCTGGCGCTGATGAGCTTGTAGAACCGGTAGATCACGCTGAGCTGCATCGCCGCGGCCGACAGGCCCGAGATCGCAAGTGTACGCCACGCCCAGGCGGTATGGGCGCCCGCGGCCCAGCCGGCCAGGCCGATGCCGGCGGCAAGGTACGGCAGCAGGCCCATCACGGACATCAAGGCCAGCGAGATCACCAGCCTCTTGAGCGTGCCGAACGTGCCATAGAAAATGCGGCTCCAGCCGCGAATGATCTGCCTGAACGAGGTGTACATCCGCACGAGGTACAGGTTGTCGCCGCGGATGACCAGCAGTCGCAGGCCGGCCTCCTTCACGAGGCGGGCCATGTGCATGTCCTCGTTGAGCCTATCCTTGACGGCCTCGTGCGTGCCGATGGCATGGTATGTGCTTCGGCGGATGAGTATGAACGCGCCGTTGGCGTACGCGTTGGGGGCCGTGGGACTATTGACCTTGTCCGGCGGGAACCAGATCATCATCATTCCGCTGCACACCGGCTGGACCACGTTCTCCCACCAGCCCTTCATCTCCAGCCTCGGCAGCACGCTCAGCAGGTCGGCCGAGCTGTCCAGCGCGTACTGCATGGCCACCGACAGCGTGCGCCGCGAGACCTGCCGGCAGTCGGCGTCGATCATGCAGATCCACTCGCCGTCGGTCGTCGCGATGCCCGTCTGCATCGCGTTGTTCTTGCCGCACCACCCGGCTGGGAGGTTCGTGATGTTCACCAGGCTCAGCCGAGGCTCCTCGTCGGCGATGCGCTGTACTATTGCCGCCGTGGCGTCCGTCGAGCGGTCGTTGCAGACGACCATCTCGAAGTCGGGGTAGTCCTGGTCGAGCATTGTCCGCACGCAGGTCTCGATGCACCCGGCCTCGTCCTTGGCGGCCACGAGAACGGAGATTTTCGGCGCTTGCTCGGGCGGCCCGGCGCCGCGGTCCGTGAGCATGATGCCCGTGCGGCGTTCGCGCCAGATCATCAGGTGCCGGCTGAACCAGACCAGGGCGACCAGCGAGGCCAGCACGGTAAGCGTTAGGAGCAGGGCGGTCATCAGGCTATGAAGCTCCCAGTCTGGCGGTCGCGGTATCGCGTCGTGGCCTCCGCGAGCACTTCCCGCACGGGCACGTGGTGTGTTTGGGCGGCCCGGCGGCAGTCCTCGAACTCCGGCGAGGCCGTAACTTCCCGCCCGGCGAGCAGGCCGATCTTTACGCGGATTGGCCCGTAGCGCGTCTCGACGGTCTCGAAACGCCGGTCGAGCTTGGTCCGCTCGCAGGTTCGGCGTCGCAGGCCGAAGGTCGTCGTCTCGCTCAGCAGTATCCCGGCGGCCTCGGCCTCGTCGGCGGGGCTGCACAGCGCCGAGACCAGCCAGGCCGGACGCGATTTCTTCATGATGATCGGGCTTGCCCAGGCGTCCAGGCACCCGGCCAGGAGGAGCTTGTCGAGCGTCGAGCCGATCACCTCGCCGGTGCAGTCGTCGATGTTGGCGGAGATCTCGACGGCGGCATCGGCCCCGCCGGCTGGGTCGAGCTCGCCGATGAAGACCCGCAGCAGGTTCGGCAGGCGTCGTCCTTCCCGCGTGCCGGCGCCCCAGCCGACGGCGGTTACCCGCATCGCCGGCATCTGTCCGAAGGACTCGGCCAGAGTTGTGAGCACGGCCGCGGCGGTGGGAGTGGTGGCCTCGCCGTCGATGCCGCCCGTCACAGCCGCGGCGCCGACGACAAGCTCCGCCGTCGCCGGGGCGGGCACCGGCAGCTCGCCGTGGGCACAGGTTATCGTGCCGCTGCCAAGGGTGATCGGCGAGCAAAGCACGCGGTCGATGCCAAGTTGCTCCATCGCCAGGCACGCTGCCAGGATGTCGACGATGCTGTCAACGGCGCCGACCTCGTGGAAGTGGACCTCCCCCGCGGCGATGCCGTGGACCTTGGCCTCGGCCTCGGCCAGGCGGCGGAAGATCGCGCAAGCCCGCTCGGCGGCCCGGTCCGGCAGGGCCGCGGCGCCTATGAGCGAAAGCACGTCGGACAGCCCGCGGCGGCTGTGGCGGTGCTGGTGGTCATGCTCATCGTCGCCGCCATGGCTCTCGGCGGGCCGGCCATGCTCCTGTACGGAAAAATGCACGCCCCGCAGGCCATTGCGGCGGACGACCTGGGCCGACAACTCCAGGCCCTCTATGTTCAGCCGGGCGATGTGCCGGCCGATGGCGTCGAGGTCGGCGCCGGCGTCAAGCAGGGCAGCGACAATCATGTCGCCGCCGCTGCCGGCAAAACAGTCGAAATACGCTACGGCCATGTGGGTTCGTCCTGCCTGGTGCGCAACTTACGCCAAGACCGCGAGTGTAGACGCCGGC
>Ga0315285_10002357_pt1 | contig 19753 bp, 17 predicted proteins | sample YL17G09_36_MG_FD_203698 | JGI IMG/M metagenome (GOLD analysis project Ga0315285, IMG submission 203698) | Sediment microbial communities from Yellowstone Lake, YNP, Wyoming, USA - YL17G09_36 | ecosystem: Environmental > Aquatic > Freshwater > Lake > Sediment | place: USA: Wyoming | collected...
CGTGGGAGTCAGGTGCGAGTACATCGGCATCGGAGGCGGGGAGGTACATTGCATCACCCAGCAGATTCCCTTGGGGACTCCTGTCCCGCCTGATTGATGGACGGCCAGCACATACAGCTCCCTGTCCGGTTCTGGTGGATTGACGGGGCTTCTGGCGTTGAACTTCTTTAAGGTGCTTGGCGGGGCTTTTCCTAGAATAGTTCTTCACCAAAACCAACGATTCCATCTGATTACTAGCCAGTGAACGACGATAACTCCCAAAACATTCAAATATGATAAATGATACTTATTGCTCGGTGATAGGCGAGGCGATTGGGGCTTGTATTTGTACTTTCACGCATAACAAATATGTCGGATAGTTTCCAATAGAAACCAAAGAGCGAGACGAAAGAGTTAAGAGAAATATCGGAATTGCCAGAGGTCGATAGAATGGGACTTAGGATTGAACTGGTTGAAATACTTGAAAACCGACAGGTAGGCTTGGGAGACAGATGTTGTATCGATCTAATTGGTAGATTCTCTGCTACTGAGGGATTGCTTGTCGGAATGTCGTCGAAAGGCTATTTCATGGTCTACAATGAAAGAAAAGGTTCGTTGTTTTCATCTCCGCGTCCTTTCAGAGTCAATGCTGGGCCGGTTTCAGCCTACACTCTCGTCCCAGGTAATGGGAAAGGATACATGACCAAATATCTCTCGGAACTTTATTCTGGGGATAAAGTATTGGTATTCGACTGCAAAGGACATGAAGAAAAAATCAAAATTGGGAAGAACACGCGGGAAGTCGAAGTCGGGAGAAATAAGATAGAGACCAGACCGCTTCTATTCATTAGGGCTAAGAGCAAAACATTATCCGAGCGATCCGCAATGAAGAAACTAAGAGGAATGGCCAAAGGACAGGATGAGTTGCAGATTTTCCTGCAGAATGCGGAAACTATCTCCCTCGTTAATGATAAGAAGAAACCAATACGAGCTAGCCAGGTAGAGCCAGGAGATAGAGTCTTGGCATGTGTTGCGAATCCTCATCCGATGGGTCGTCATTTCGGAATGGCTATTACCCATGAATTTATCTTGGAAAGATGAACTTGCTAATTCGAAAAACCTAATTTGCAACTTATCTCAGCCCAATTCGCAAGTTTCAGAAATATTGGCCAGTTCGATCATCTTCGCCCATCGGTTGCCAGACAGGTCTATCGGAATCCCCGCCATCTGCGCGGGGGTCATGCCGTCGATTCCCTGGTGCGGTCTGATGTAATTGTAATAGACTCTGAATCCGTCCATGAAACTCTGGGCGTTGGCGGAATCTGGCAACCCCCTCATGACCTTCAATCCCTGCAAGTCCCGTTGAGCCGTTCGATGATGTTGTTGTTCGGCCTGACCTCGAAGTTCTTTAGGCGGACATGCGGGTTGCGGATGAACCCATCCCTCTGATAGAACTCGTTCGGGATCGCCGTCCGATAAGCCTGTAAGCCATCGGTAACGATTGCGTCAGGCCGGACATCGGTTCTCTGCTTCGCTTCCCTCAGTGGCTTTCGAGCGTCGGCAACAAACTTCGTCTGTGTGATCTTGCAGGCGAGTAGATACCGCGATTCCGAGTCCATGACATTCCATATCCATTCGAAATAGCCCTTCTCGCCCTTCTTCTTGATGAAACAGGTCATCTCGTCGGAGTGCCAGATGTTGGAAACCTCGGCCTTATGCTCATCGGAATACTGAGCCATCAGCGCGAGATACTTCTTGACCCATCTTATCGGGGTCGTGTGATCCACTTCGAGGTCGTAGAACTGGCTCAGGTGGTCGCATATCTTCCGATAGGATACGCCTTTGAAGAACAAATCCATCGAAAGCGTGATCGCCTTCGGGTCGTGCTTCATTCGGGAGAATCCCTTATCGACTGTGAACCGATGCTTGCACGACTTACAGGCGAACCTCTGGACCTGTCCGAACCTCGTTCTCCTGATTCCTCGCCTGATGATGTCCCTGCCACCGCAGGAAGGGCAGTTCTGAGGCAATACGGCGACTTCCTGAGGAATCGCCTCCCCCTGATCGGCTGATATGCTCTCCTTGAGCCTGAGCGAGAACCTGACGGCGAAAATGTGCTTGCAGTCAGCGTGGTTCTTGGCGTAATCGGGGCAAGTGCAAGTCCAGGCTGATTCCCTGTGCGTGCCGACATCATACTCGCCCACGCCTGTCTGAGATTTGACACGATAGAGTCCCTTCTTCACCGCGACGACGCTGTTTCCAGTGGAAAGTATCGCCAGTCCCTTCAATTCCCTCGCTGAATCTAATCGGATATTCTCGGCCATTATTCACTACCAGTATCGGAATGGGTGAGTCTGTATATTGGGGTTGACAGGGGGTCGGCGAAAGTGATGCTGATGTGCATCACATATGCATACACAAAAACTAAATGGATGGATGTATATTAGCAACTATGTCATCGAAAAAGAACGATGAGAAAAGTAAAAGAATCACCGTGACGATACCAAGCTGGCTTTGGGGCGTCATCGAAAAGGATTTCCTCGGTAAAATGGGCGTGAAGGATTCGGAAATCGTCAGGAATATCCTGATCGCTTATGTTGCCGAGTATCAGAAAGCCAGTGTGAGTAAGTTGGGGTAATCACATGGAAGGGACTGGCTTAGATTCGGTATTATTCACTACCAATGGATTGTGCCGATGCCAGCCTCTTCCACTCTGCCCTTTAGGGATAGGTGACCGAATTGGCTAAGAAGAAGATGGAGGCATTAACAGTCACTCGCCTTATCAATGAAGTCCTCGTATCCCAGCTGAGCATACCACTTAGACAAATCGTGAACGATACAACCTTTGAGAAATATACTGGTTCTAAAAGACCTGATTTGCTCATCTCAGAGTTTGAATATGATGGCCATAATGATAAGCAATTCATTGAGAATCTTGTTGCCTATGCTGAGGTGAAGGACAATTGTAGTGTTGGCGATGCCGATTGGAAAGATGGAATCAAGCAAGGCATCATCAAATCGGCGAAGTTAAAACTACCATATTTCATCGTCACCAATTGCAGTACTTCCGTATTCTATAATCATGAAAACGGAAAGGAGATTTCCCTTAATGGTAACCCAATCAGAGAGTTCCAGACCATCGATATTTTCAGATTGATCAAGAATAAGCTGGTCAAGAACCCGAAGCTGACAGACATTCGTACAAATGTTGATTCCATATCTGTAATATCTGAGGCCGTATTCAATAAGAAATTATGGGAACTGGCGAAGATATACAGGAACATTAATTTTGATAACAATACCCAGAAGATTGATTTCACAATAGGATTCGTTTCATTGGAATATTTCGAGGAGCGGGGAAAGCTCACAGGGAAAATCGACGCGACCAAGATTTACTGGTCAACCTGTCTGGAATCTACTGCGGAAGCGACGGTTGCCAAGCTCTCTCAGTATATCAATAGGCTCGAACATGAACAATTTGGTGAATTTTCCAATCTAATGGAGAAGGTTAGGACAGTCATAATCGGAACCAAAGAGAAGAAGGCACTTATTGGTGAAGATGAAGTGCTGCAAATATACAATGTCATCAATTCGATGAAGCCATTGCATGGTTGTGGGTTCGATCTGTTCGGTGCTGTCTATGAGATGTTTGCTGATGCTAAAGAGAAAAAGGAATTTGGAGCGTATTTCACAAGGCGTCACTATACGCACATATTCGCCAAATTGCTTCTCCGTAATGAGAAATATTTCAACAAGGAGAAGAATTTTTCAATCCTTGATCCAGCATGCGGTACTGGTGGCTTCTTGACTGAGGGGTTTAAGGTTCTAAGGAATGCATATCTCTCGACAAATACACTGAATAAATCATCGGAAAGCTTCCTTGCCGACGAATGCTTCTGGGGGATCGATGTCAAAGGCGAAAACATCTCTCGCACAAAATTGAACATGTTCTTGGTCGGGGATGGTCATACTCATATGAAGGATTTCAATACGCTGACAGAATGGGAATTTGACAAAGGCCAGAAATGGCAGTATATAATGACGAATCCACCAGTCGGTGCTGGAACCGTCAAGGCCGATTCTACTGTGGTGTCATCTAATCGGACAGAGATAGCTTTCTTGTATAGAATCATCAAGCTCTTGGAAGATGGTGGGAGGGTGTGCGTTCTTCTTCCTGATGGAGTTTTGGAAAATCCATCCTATGATAAGCTCAGGAAAGATTTGCTTGGAAAATGTCTAATCGAGGCAATTATCTCATTGCCCAAATTCGCTTTCGCTCCTTATACGAAAGAGAAGATGCATGCAGTATTCTTTACCAAAAGAAACGAGAAGGTTACAAAGATTCAGCAAGAACCGATTTGGATGTACATAATTGACAATGATGGATTGGCCAATTCCGATAAACGTTTTCCGACAAAACTTCGAAATAATCGAAATGGCTGGATGCATGATGAAATATCCGGCTGGGTCAGCACTGACGGCGATGAAATGGTTGGTTTGCTGGAAGAACGCTGGATGAAATTTGATGATAAGGCCGATAATGGAACCGAATGGATCAACGAAAAGGGACAGAAAGTCAAGCTCAGAAAGGGTGGATTCGTGGACATATCAGAGATCGCAAAAGATGCGACTTATTATTGTCTTTTGCCAGAGTATTATCTGCGACCATATGAACCGAACTACATCACTATCGCTCAGTTGAATGACGAAATCAAGAAAATCGAAGATGAAATAAAAGTGATAGAAAAATGAGAAACTTCTTGGACTTATTTGATTTGATTCAGAAGGGCGATTTCGGTCTGACGGAGGAGGCGGTTTATATGTCAATACAATCGGGAGGCGAATTTCTCCCTCTCTGGGGAGGAAATGAAGAGCATGTCATCGCAGATCGCTTCGTCTCAGTCAAAGGACAGACCAAAAAGAATGAACCGATAACTGTTTTCGAGGGGGCAGGTATAATCATCAGTCTTGATGGCAGTTCAGGAAGTATGACATATAAGCCGAATGGCAGATTTGCACTCAATCATCATGCGGGATTTATTAAGGTGCGCAGTGGCAAGGAAAAAGAAATACTCCCAGAATTCTTCGCTTTGTTCTTTCAGAATGATTTGAGAGGCATGGCCGTAAGTGAAGGATCCAAGACTTTGACAATTGACAGCATCTATCAAATGGAATTTGAGATCCCACCCTTCGAATTCCAGAAGAACATCATGGACGCTATCTCGCCGATTCTTAGAGAGAAGCAAGTCATAGAGCGTATACTGAGAGAGATCGAAGAAGTAAGACGCAGAATTCTATCGGATGAATACGGAGAATACCAAGGAAAGGATGTCTCAGTTAGTGAATTGCTTGATTGTATTAGCGGTAATTCTGGTCTGACTGAGCAATATATGTACTCATTGCTTTTGAATGATGAGGAGAGGAAATATAAGGTGTTGACCGGGAGTCAGGACATCGAGAATGCGCAAAGGTTCTTTCAATCTCCTCACCCGAAGAATCCGACTGAAAAGATTCATGTACATTTTGGAGAAGGGGTTCATGTAATCCGGAAAGGGAAGGCTGGAAAATTTACATATTTGCCCCCTGACCATTACACATTGAACGACGATGCCTATCTCCTGATTTCAAAGAAAGATGCGAAATATGAGATGTCTCTGAAATGGTTTGCCTATACCTATCAACATCTATCGATGGAATACTCATCGAGTGCAGATAATGGAACATGGAACAAGACTGGTTTCTTTGATATTGCAAGAATAGATGTGCCATTATTGAAAGAACAGGAGCGAATATCCAAGGGATATGAAATGCTGGTGCAATATGAGAAGGCATTGATACGAAGCAAAGCCAGAATGGATGATATTTTAAATCGAAAGCCAGTGATTTGAGCTTTTCAGACCAAAAACCTTAATGAACTGGGAAACCTTCTGGATGTCAGGAGGAGCCGGTCAATGATGATTAAGATTACGATTGAGCAAATGAAGGCGCTTGCGAAGAAATACAAGTTGCATGCATCGAGAGTTAAGGGAGAAGAAGTAATCGCCATTAGAAAACATCCCAGCGATAGATTCGAAGATATTAGTTGGGAAGAATTCGAGAAAATTATGAAGAAACGCAAGCTTGCGATCTACAAAGCGACTGAGAGCGATTTCATCAAATTGATGAAAGATAAAAAATGAAGTATCAATCTTCTTCGATCTCTCTCAATTTCCATCCGTCCATAAGAGTCCCGCGTTCACATCCACCCCTGATTAACCCCTCAAGCTTTCTAAAATGAGAAATCAATTCACTCTTATCTCTCGACCTAATGATTAATTCGATCATTGATAGAAAATTGACTATTGGGGATTTATCGAGGGGCATTGCAATCAACATAACTAAGCCCCTCGACGCCCCTTAAAGAAGTTCAACGCCAGAAGCCCCGTCAATCCACCAGAACCCCCTGTCCAAACACTTATATACGCACTCTCTTTTGTTCCGACGCTAAAGCAACCGCCCGTTTGGGGATGTGCGCCAAGCGTGAACCCTGCAGGCGATTTGGGATCGAGGTGATCCACCATGGCGAACAAGAAAGAGCCAACACAAGAGCCTCCGGCCGAAGAAGGCGAGGAGAAGAAGTACGAGCCAGCAGCTCGGAACATGTACGGTTTTATCAGAGAGGCCTGGAAGGCCCCGGGCAAGAACGAAGCGATGCACAACCTGATGTGGGAGAGGATGATCCAGTGGAGGCAGGAGCCTTCCTTCTTGAGGATCGAGAGACCCACGAGGATCGACAGGGCGAGGTCCTTCGGCTACAAGGCGAAGCCGGGATTCGTCGTCGTCAGGGCCAGGGTCAGGAAGGGCGGCATGCGCAAGCACACGATCAGGAAAGGGCGCAAGCCGAAGAAGAAGGGCATCAAGAAGATCACGCTCAGGAAGAGCATCCAGATCATCGCGGAGGAGAGGACGGCGAAGAGATATCCGAACACGGAGGTCCTCGCGTCGTACTGGGTCGGAGAGGACGGGAAGCACCAGTGGTACGAAGTCATACTCGTCGACCCGATGCACCCGGTGATCAAGAGCGACCCGAAGATGAACTGGATCTGCAACCCGGCGAACAGGGGAAGGGTCCACAGGGGGCTGACCCCGGCAGGGAAGAAGAGCCGTGGCATCGCGAGGGGCAAGGGGATCGGCCGCGAGAAGGTCCGGCCGTCGCTCAGGGCGAACAAGAGGCACGGCACCTAGCCGAACAGAAACTTCATCCTTTCATCGATCTCGTCCGGGACCAGCCCGACAAGCGGGTAGAATACGGGAACTCCTGGACGAGGAGATTCTTTCTTTTGGAATTCTTCGAGCGTCCAGCCGAGCACAAGCCCCTTGCAGTGCCTCAGCTTGATGACATCCTCCGCCTCCTCATCCTCGACCGCGCCGTTCCACCAAGGGTTCCACGGCTCGATGGATCCGAGCTCCTCGGCATCGAGCTTCGACTTGTTGAGGAACACCATCGAGCAGCCTCTCCTCATCATCAGCCAGGACGAGAGGAGCGATTTTCTGTCCTCGATGATAGAGAGAACCTTCCCCTGGCTTCGAAGAGGCAGCCCGCCCGGACCCTGCACCTTGTCGCTGAAAACGTAGGACTTGTTGTTCCTGACTTCAATGAAGATCTCTAGATCCGGGTCACCCAGGTCGACCTTGATGGAGCCCTTGGGGAACGCATTGAGGACATTCTCTCCGACCTTCGCGGCCAGCTGCATGCTAGTGTAATCATGAGTGCCAGTCCGGCGGGATCTTATTGCGAAGGCGCCTCCCTTCGAAAGGTGCTTCTTTGCCGATTCTATCGCAAGCTTGGAGATGTCATCGACGCCGCTCGTGCATTCCTCGGCCTCGCTGATCGAAACGACTCCGAATGTCCTGGAGAGAATGCCGACCGATCCCTCCGGATTGTCGCTGTTGACGAACAACCTACCCCGCTGGCGCTCGACGACGCAGTTGATCTTCTTGTGACTGTGCGCGCGGAGGATGTTCTCGACGAGGAGGGCCTCGAACCGTCTCCTGACCGGAGGGCCTTTGAGTCCAGTCTCCCCATATCGGACAAGGATCGTAGCCACGGACCGCCGAAGGGAGTAGATGCGATTTATGACTTTGCCCCGGCAAACCAGAACCGGACAGTCCTGATAGGCGACAATGGAAAAAGACTTATCACATTGTTCAGTGATGATGAGCCGGTCCGGAGATAATATGCTGAAAAAGGGGGAAAGATGCGCCGATTGCCAACAGGTCATCGGCGACTCGGACAGCTGTCTCTTCCAGATCATAGTCATTGAAAGAGGGGATGATGTAACCCCGCTGGTCCCGACTTACAATCTCCCCCCGATGAACCGCGCGATGCAACTGCGGAGGAGCACCCATCACGGGAATGAGACTTCTCACAGGTGCGAGGGGTGCCACATCAAGCACGGCGGAGTCCACCATTACGGATGTCCGATGGAGAGATGCCCACACTGTGGCGAGAGGATTCTGTACTGCAGCTGCAAGAAGGTGGAATTGCAGATCGGGACAAGGCGGCTGGATGTAGTCGGAAGATAGGATTCTCAATAAGGAGATCCGCAAGGGCGAGGCTACCAGCCGAGCTCCCTCTGGACAGCATCCCTCAACCGGGTCTTGATCTGTTTTGGAGCTTTCTGTATGTACTCCTTCGGCTCGTCGTTCCCACGCTTGTTCTGCTTCTTCAGGTACTCCAGGACGTTGTACTCCGTGAGCACCCCCTTCGTCTTCTCGAAGAAATTCGAGGGGAGATCGGTCCAAATTGCGGCGTCGATGTTCTTCTTGGCCGCCCACCAGCTGATGTCCTCGTGCATCTCTGGAATTGTCGTGCTGTGGAATTCCCGTTCGTGCACCGAAACGAAACCAATGTTCTCGTGATCGCAGCCCTCGCGCCCCGCGAGATTCCTGATAGCCGCATCGAGATCGTCCTGCGCAGCGGTCGCCCAGAGGACCGGGATGAGCTTCGATCCGTGATAGGGGACGAACGTCATTCGCTCGAGGTTAGTAGCACTGCTCCGGGAGATCCTGGCGAGCTCAATCGGGAGCATCGGGCCGTCAAAATGCCACCTGTCTTTCAGCTTCATCGGCTCCGGTTTCCAGACGAGCGATCCCCAGCCTAGCACAGCAATCTTCATTTTTTCTCAGTCCCAAGGGACATCCCCAATCGAGCTTGAGCGTGTTAATTCTTTCGTCCGGCTGTCCGGCTGACTTGTGGGAAGCTTCGGGGTTTCGCAAAGCGTATTTCGATTTTCGTTCAACCGGTCGCGGAATCGGATGAAAAATAATCGTGCCAGTAATGTCGTGCTCTGGGGCCGGGCGAAAGGGTTAATATCGAGCGAAGTCTGTCGGTTGAACATAGGAAATCCCTAGGATGATAACTTGAAACTGGGAAAGATTGAGCTCAAGAGGGTTGTGGATCCTCCGGGACCGAAAGCGCAGGATGTTTTAAAGAGAGACAAGGAAGTGCTGGCACCTTACAACCGGCCGTTCTACTATCCGTTCGTGGCCGAATCTGCCAAGGGCGTGATACTGAACGACATCGATGGAAACGAATTCATCGATTTCAACTGCGGCCTGGGAGTAATGGCGATGGGGCACGGCAACATGGAAATCATCAACGCCGTGACGAACCAGATGAAGCGCCTGACGCACTATTCCTACACGGACTTCTACTACAGATACGCGGTGGAGCTGGCTGAGAAGCTCAACGAGATTACGCCGGGCAACTTCAAGAAGAAGGTGTTCTTCAGCGGTTCCGGTGCGGAGAGCGTGGAATCTTTCGCGAAGATAGCCAGATGGCACTCGAAGAGGCCACTGTTCATCGCTTTCACAGGCGCGTTCCATGGGAGGACCATGGGGGCAATCGCATTCACTGCAAGCTCGCCTGTGCAGAAGGCGGGATTCTTCCCGTACATGCCGGGCGTTGAGCATGTGCCCTACGCGTACTGCTACCGATGCCCGTACCACCTGGAGTTCCCTCAGTGCGACTACTGGTGCGTCGATTTCATCGAAGAATGGTTGTTCAACAGGCATGTGCCGGCGGAGGAGGTCGCTGCGTTCTTCGTCGAGCCCATCCAGGGCGAGGGGGGATTGATTGTCCCGCCGAAGGACTATCACAGGCGTCTGAAGAAGCTCGCCGATAAGCACGGCATCATCTTCGCGGTGGATGAAGTCCAGTCCGGAATGGGGAAGACCGGGAAGTGGCTGGCAATCGAGCACTTCGGAGTGAATCCGGACATTATGACGATGTCCAAGGCATTGGGTGGAGGCATGTCCCTCGGGGCGACAATATGCCGCTCGGACATACTCGATATCCCGCCGGGATCTCACTGCACGACACTGGGCGGCACCCCTGTGGCATGCGCAGCATCCCTTGCGACGATCGAGTTCTACAAGAAGCACAAGCTCCTCGAGAACGCGAAGAAGCTCGGACCGCATGTGACAAAACGCCTGACCGAGATAATGAACAAATCGAAGATCGTCGGAGACGTCCGGGGCATGGGCCTGTTCCAGGGCATCGAGATCGTGAAAGACAAGAAGTCTAAGGTCCCGATGGGCAAAGAGGCGAAGAAGATCATCACGAAGGCCTGGAAGAAGGGCATTATCGCGGTGACCGCGGGAGACTCGACGATCCGAGTGATGCCACCGCTGATCATCACGAAGGACCAGCTCGATGCGGGGATCGATGCGCTTGAGGCATCCGTCTTCGAGATGGAAAAGGAGCTCAGATAAACCCTTTCGATTCATCATTTTAATCTGAAAGGAGACGGATATGATGGCTAAGAAGAAATCATCCTCGAAGAAAACAGCTAAAGGAACAAAAAAGAGAACCGCCGTGCCAACGGGCCCCGTGATCAGAGTCACGCCGCCAGGACCGAAGGCACGAGCCGCGATTGAGAGGAAGAACAAATTCGTGACCACCGGCATGAGCTTGAAGCTCCCGACGAACCTCGCGAAGGGCGAGGGCTCATTCCTGTTCGATACCGACGGGAACAGATACATCGACTTCTCGGCCGGGATTGGAGTGCACAACTTCGGGCACAGGCCGCCGCAGGTCGTCAAGGCGCTGAAGGCACAGGCCGACAAGCTCTGGCACATCTGCTACATGGTGTCGCTCTACGACCCATACACCGACCTCTGCGAGGCGATGTGGGAGATCAGCCCAAAGAAGCAGCTGACGAAGAGCATCTGGCTGAACAGCGGGTCCGAGGCGAACGAGAACGCGCTCAAGATCGCGAGGGCGTACACGAAGCAGAAGAGATGGATCGCATCCTTCAAGACCTCGTTCCACGGAAGGACGATACTGGACATCTCCCTCACGGCGAAGGAGAAGCCCTACAGGGACGGGTTCGGGCCGCTGCTCCCGGATGTCGTACACCTCGACTACGCGTACTGCTACAGGTGCCACCTCGGCCTGGAATTCCCGAGCTGCAGCCTCGCCTGCGTGGACAAGATCAGGGAGACGCTGGAGTCGCCGCCCTACCAGGGGAACGTGTGCTCCCTCTTCATCGAGCCGATCCAGGGGGAGGGCGGATTCATCGTCCCGCCGCCTGGATACTTCCAGAAGCTCTACAAGGTCTGCAAGGACAACGGCATCGTCTTCATCGACGACGAGGTCCAGGCTGGCATGATCAGGAGCGGGAAGATGTGGGCGATCGAGCATTGGGATGTAGTTCCTGACCTGCTCGTCTCAGGCAAGGGGATCGCGGCTGGCATGCCCCTCGCCGGCGTCACCGGGAGGGAGGAGATAATGACGGCTCCGTATCCGGGACAGCTCGGAGGGACATACGGCGGGAACCCGCTCGCCTGCGCGGCGGCGCTCGAATGCATAAAGCTCGCGAAGAAGTACCTGCCGAGGACGAAGGACGTCGAGGCGGTCCTGAAGAAGCGCCTGAACGACTGGAAGGGCGAGTTCGAGGCCGTCGGGGATGTCCGAGGAAAGGGCGCGATGTACGGATTCGAACTGGTCAAGAACAGGAAGTCCAAGGAGCCCGACGTCGACCTGACCAACAAGATCCAGAAGTACTGCTTCGAACACGGACTATACATTTTGACGGCCGGGACAGTGAACCAGGTGATCAGGTTCCTGCCGCCGATAACGACGCCGAAGCCCGTCCTCGAGAAGGGTCTCGACATCGTCGAAGCAGCGCTGTGCGAATACGCGAAGTAGAACCGTAGCAGGTTCAAACCCTTTCCATTCTTCTCATTTTTCAGAGCACGGATGATATCAGCCAACGAGCTGGCTTAGGTTCAGGCTCTGGAGGGTCTCCTTCGTCGGGACGCCTTCCTTATCCCAGCCTCTCGCGGCGTAATAGTCTTCGAGCTCCGCGATGAACTCCGCCTTGTCGAGTATCTGGCCCTTCGAGGGACCTTCGTCGATCTCCTCGTTGTAGAACCTCTCTGGGAGCATGTCGTCCTTCTTGCCGAACCCCTCGCGGACGTTGTACATCCTCTCAAGAGTCCAGATGCGCTTTGCGGCCTCCCTCAGCCTGTTGCCGTCCGTCTCGACTCCTATGCAAGCCTTCAGCAGCGGCACCATGTTGTCGATCGAGTTGCCGAACGCGTTCCTTCCCCCGAACTTGCAGATGATCATCGAATCGAAGACGGTCGCGGTGTTCTGGTAATCGACGACCGTCGGGGTCTTTCCTCTGAGTATCTTCCTGTCTATCACTCCCGTGAACAGCTCGGCGACGTAGACGGTGCCTCTCAGATGGCATGCCCCCCGGGGAGAGGTGGCGAATGCCAGCGCCATGCCAGTGAGCCCTCTCGGCTCGTATGCCGACGGCTCCATGCCCTTGACGTGTATCGCGAACTCCTTCGCCTTAGCATCGAACTTCTCGGACATCCGCTTGACCCCTTCTGCGAGGAAGCTGCCGAAGCCCTCCTTCTTCCCGATCATCTCGACGAGCTTCACCATCGTCGTCGGGTCGTCCCACTTCAATTCGAGTCCGCCAGTGTCCGTCTTCGTTAGGTAGCCCTTCTGATAGAGTTCAATTGCGTAGGCTATCGAATCTGCGGCAGTGATCGTGTCAAACCCGTACTTGTTGCAGAGACTGTTCGCTTTGATTATCGCGTTGATGTTGTCGATGCCGCAGTTCGGACCGAACAATGCTAAGGTCTCGTACTCCGGGCCTTCTGTCTCCGATTCGAACTCCCCCAAACCTCTCGTTACCTTCGAGCAATGGAGAGGGCATCGGTAGCACGCCATGTGCTTCACGAACTGCCCGTTCTTGTGCATGAAATCGCCAGTCACCATCTCGTAGTTCGGGAACCATCCAGTCGAGAAGTTTCTGGTCGGTATGCATCCGGCTTTCCCGGTTATGCCCGCGACCATTGGTGTCCCGTAAGTTGCAAATGCGACCGCCTTCTCCTTCACGGTCTTCGTCGCGGTCAAGAAGGATTCCTTCAGATACTTTTCGTCGGTCATTGGTACCGGTCCAGTCCCCTTCACGACGATCGCCTTCAGGTTCTTGCTGCCCATGACCGTGCCGACCCCGCCTCTGCCTGCGGCGCGCTGGTTGTCGTTCATTATCGCAGCGTATCTCACGAGCTTCTCCCCGGCGGGCCCTATTACCGCGCACCTGGATCCGGGATGCATCTTCTGGAGCTCCTCTGTCGTCTGGAAAACGTCCTTCCCCCAGAGCGTGGATGCGTCCTTGATCTCGATCTTCCCGTCGTCGATGTGCAAGTAGACTGGCTTGGACGCTTTTCCTCGGATTATCAATCCATCGACGCCTGCTTTCCTCATCATCGGGGCGAAGTGCCCTCCGGAATGGGCGGCGCTGCAGGTCCCGGTGAGGGGCGATTTCGTGGTGACGTTGTAGAATGCCGTGAACGCTCCCTGCGTGCCGGTGTAGGGCCCGACGATGAAGATGAGATGGTTGTCCGGGGAGAGCGGGTCGACCTTCGGCTTATTAAGTTCGTAGAGCAGCCTTATGCCCAGTCCACGTCCTCCGATGAATTCCTCGATCATTTTCTTTTCAATCTGCTTCTCAGAGACCTTGCTGGTTGAGAGATCGACGGTGAAGACCTTCATTCTACCACCATGTTGGCTCCGATGACAAATTTCGGAGCATTTAATTGAAATGAAAACAAAGTGTATAAACTATTTGGAGAGTAATCTGGATTAAGTTGAATAATTTCCGAATAGAGCCCAGGACGACAATACATGATATATCCCGGGAAGGGGATATCAGCCACGATAAGAAGCGGGGGATGCTGAGATGGCAAAACCGAAGCACATTTCGCCGAAGCTGCTGGCATTGGATGAGAAGGTCTTGATAGAAACTCGCATGAGCACGGTGAGGCACATGACAGGCGGGATCACGAGCATCTTGGTCGCGCTCGTTCTGCTCCTTCTTGCCTTTTGGACCAAGATATTTGTGTCGACCAACCTGCCGTTCATCTCCGAACTGCTGAACAATGCGACCTACGGCAACATCATCAGCATAATATTCGTACTGCTGGCATTGCTGTTCTTTGTCTATTTCATCGTAAGGTACCTGAGGTGGGCCAGCACGCTCTACGTGATGACGAACGAGCGGGTGATGACCAAGAGGGGGATCCTCGGAAGGGACTTCGACGACATGCCCCTCCGCATGATAACAAACGTGGACGTGAACCAATCAGTCGGCCAGCGGTTCCTGGGATATGGGACAGTAGTCTTCTCGTCCCAGTCTGGATCGCGGGACGACGTGATATGGAAATTCGTTCCGGACCCCATCAGAGTGAGGAGAATGGTCCAGGAATCGATGGACCAGTCGTACTACAGCAGGCAGAAGTAGAAGCTTCCGAACCATAAGCTCTCACGCGGCCGGCAGGAGCACTTGGAACACGCTGCCCTTCGAAGAGTCGGAAGGATGCCTGTCCTCGACCCAGACAGACCCTCCATACAGTGCAGTGATCGCATGGACCACGGAGAGACCGATGCCGGTGCGGCCCACTGATTCTCCGAGGCGCGAGGTGATGTCGAAAATGCGCATCTTCTGCTCCTCTGGGATGCCGCGGCCGTTGTCCGCGACGGACACTTTCCAGTATGTCTTGTTGCTGAACTCGTCGACCAGGCCTTCGATCGATACCGAGACCTCGACCTCGTCGCTGTAGTTGTGGACGATCGCGTTGGAGATGATGTTCCCGAACAGGTCCCCTATCAGATCGTTCGCGAGCACATAGCAGTTTGCTGGCATCGCGCCAAAGCTCTCCTTGACCTTCTTGTCGGGGTACTGGTCGATGACTCTCGAGACCTGGCTGCGGACCGCCGCCGCCAGATCCACCCTGAGCAGCTCGGCGGCGCCTGCTGACCGAATCGAAGAGAGCCTCCGCACCTTCTGGACCAGGTCGACCATGCTATCGAGCATGCGCTGCGCGCTCCTGATGTGCTTGATCCGCTGCTCCCTTGTAAGACCCTGGGAGGTCGCCATCTCGAGATATTCTCGGATGGTCGTGTTCAGGCTCGATACGTCGTGGAAAATCAGGCCGTTGAGCAGCTCGATGTCCGCTTTGGCCTTGAGCGTCTCCGAGTAGTACTTGGCGTTCTCAAGGGCGATGGAGACGAGGGAGGTGAATATTCCGATGCCGTCGATGATCTCCAAAGGAGGGACGCGCCCGTCCTTAGGGTTATCTGGGGAGAGGATGCCAGCGACTTTCCCCATCTTGTTGTATATCAAGAACGACAGGTTATCCTGAGGGTGCCATGTTCCCGGGAATGCGCGGGGGATGTGCTTCCTCTTCTTCATCTCCGCGAATCTGTCGGGGGTGTAGATCTCCCACACCAGCGATTCGTCCGGCAGGTCCTCGGCGGGGAGGTAGTAGGCATTCCGGCCGATCAGGTGCTCCGACGAGGTGAACACCTTGTGCGCCTCCGGCGGTATCCTGAGCGTTTTGGCGTACTCCATCTCATCCTGGCCATAACCCATCATTACGATGTACTTGAAGCAGTTCTCCCTGTCGTCGAAGAGCGAGATCGTGGCGGACTGGAATCCGAAGAGGTCCCGCAAGATATTCAGCACGCTGCTGAAGACCTTCTCCGGGCTTTCGAGAGACAGAACGTGCCTAGCGAAGCTGAGGACCTGCGTGATCTGGCTTGCCCTCCTTTCGGCGGCGTCGGAGATCGCGTTCTCCTTCTCTCGCAGCTCTGCCAGCTCTATCGCGATGGAGCATATCGATGCGAGTATCTCGATCGAGCGGATGGTCTCGATCGACGGAATCTTGCCATCGAACGGGCGGCGCAGCTCGATCGACCCGATGAGCTTGCCGTCCAAGGATATCAGCCTCACCTCGAGGTAATCCTGTTCGAGCCAGCTGTCGGGTGACGTCCTTGGTTTCCAAGCAACTTCCTCATCGACGAAGAGGGCAGCGTCCTCGTGATCATAGCCGACCTCCCTCGTGATCTCTCCGGGCAAGAACAGCGATAGCCGGGTGAGCCAGGTCGCCAACTCCCTCGTGCGCTCATCTTCCCGAGGGGAGAGCGATATCGAGAACAGCCTGCTGCGGATCTCCTCGGGGAATCCCAGCGCGACTCGCGGCATCCAGTCGCCGTTTTCATCGACGATCCATATGACGACCTGCTCGACGGCTGCGAATTTCCTGACGACCGTCGCAATATTGGTTAGCAGGTTGTCGAGATCCTCTATGAACAGCAGGTCCGTGACGGAATCTATGATGCCCCGTATCACATCCTGTCTGGGCATCTTGATGCCGCCGGTTCTCGGCCTGATCTCCTTGACGTTCGGCTCTGCTGCCAACTGTATCACCCCGGCGGGATGCCCGCGGGTCAAATCCCAGAATAGCGACCGGAATAGTATATTTTGCCCGCGACACGCTTGCATAATGGTAAGAATGATTAGGCAGGGCTCATCTCCCGGAGAAGGATATGATCTGCCTCGGGATCGAAGGAACCGCCCACACAGCCGGCATCGGGATAATGGACGATTCAGGCCGGGTGCTGGCCAACGTGATAGACATGATCAGCGGCGAGAAGGGTGGCATACATCCGAGGGAGGCCGCCAACCACCACGTCCAGGTCATCCCGGAGCTAATTGACAAGGCACTGGCCGAGGCGAAGCTAAATCACGGCGACATCGGCCTCGTCGCATTCTCGCAGGGGCCGGGCCTCGGACCATGCCTGAGGACCGCGGCGACCGCGGCGAGAGCCCTGGCGTTGTCTCTCGACGTGCCCATCATCGGGGTGAACCACTGCGTCGCGCACCTGGAGATCGGGAGGAAGGTCGCAGGCTGCGACGACCCCGCGCTGCTCTACGCCTCCGGGGGGAACACGCAGGTGATAGCCTACGCCGGCGGGAAGTACCGGGTCTTCGGGGAGACCCTCGACATCGGAATCGGCAACATGCTCGACAAGTTCGGCAGGGAGACGGGGCTGAAGTTCCCGTCTGGGCCGAGGATCGAGCAGCTCGCGAGGGACGGCAAGAAGTTGCTGGACATCCCGTACAGCGTCAAGGGGATGGACGTCGCGTTCTCGGGCATACTCACTGCGGCGCTGCAGTTGAAGAAGAAGGGCGCCTCGATGGAGGATCTCTGCTTCTCGCTCCAGGAGGTCTGCTTTTCGATGCTCGTCGAAGTGACAGAGAGGGCGATGGCGCACGTCGAGAAGAACGAGGTGCTGCTCGGCGGCGGCGTCGTGCAGAACAAGCGCCTCCAGGAGATGGTCAGGATGATGGCCGAGGAGAGGGGGGCGAAGATGTTCGTGCCTCCTGGAAGGCTCTGCATTGACAACGGCGCTATGATCGCGTGGACCGGCATCCTGATGCACAACAGCGGGACGAGGATGTCCGTCGACGACACCTCGATAAACCAGAGGTTCAGGACCGACGAGGTCGATGTGACCTGGCGGTGAACATCACTTCTTCTTGAGCTGGATCCCAGTTATCTCGTCGAGATTCTTTAGAAATTCGTCCTCGCGGACCAATGGCACTGTCGCACCTGCCGCGACGTTGTGCCCTCCTCCGACTCCCCCGAGCGGCTCAGCGGATTTCCGCAGCGACTCCGCCAGATCCAGCCCTTTCGCGACAAGGTCGCGGGTCCCCCTGGATGAGATCTTGACCGTCCCCTCGACCTTCGATATCGCGATGGTCGGCTTCGTCTGGTCGAGGAGGTACTGCATCGAGATGCCGCAGACCGCCCCGGCGAGCGAGGATCTGTGAGGGCGGATGATCTGGATGTGGTCCCTTGCTTCGAACGCACCGTCCTCCACGGCCTTCAATTCGAGCATCATTGAGTTGACGTAGTCCAAGCGGTACTTCATCGCCTCGGTGAGCGCGGCCGCATCCCCGAGGCAGAGCGCCATCCCTATGCCTGGGTGGTCCAGCCTCCCGCACGCGTTCACTAACTCCGAGACATCGTCTATCTTCAGCCCCCGCAGGCTGCCGGAAGTGACCGTCAGGATCTCCCCGAGGGTCTGCTCGATCGTCTCACGGGTGCACCCCTGCGAGAGAAGCCTCAGCGTCAGCAGTGAGACCAGTCTGCGCTTTGAAATGTCGTCCAGGTCGTGGTAGAGCGCGGATGGATCGAGCCCCGCGCTCTTGAGGAACTCGACGGTCGCGTCCCTGTGCCCGGAAAGGCCCCGGAAGTACGGGTTCGGCGAATCGGATATCATCGTCTGCAACTTTTCTCCGGACAGCTTTATCCCGCTGCTCCGCGAGATGATCCCGCGCTCGGCGGCGCCAGCGATGATGGACTCGTTGATCTCCGAGAACCCTCCGAGATACTGCATGTCGCCGACGATGCCGGCGATGGCCAGCGGAGAGAGGTTCCAGTTCTTCTCGTCGATCGTGACTGCGAGGGAGAAGGCGAGCCCGCTCGCTGAGATGTCATGCGTGCCGTCGATCCCGAACAGGTGCGGGTTGACCTGCTCGACGAGCTTCGATTCGCGCAGCGGCTTGTGATGGTCGAGGATTATCACTTCCGAGCCCATGTGCTCGATCTCGTCGATCTGCCCGGACCCCATGTCGAGGAAGATGGCCAGCTCGTTGCCCTCCTGCGCGATGCGCCCGACCATCGCCTTGTCCAGGCTCTTCGTGATGGTGGTCTGTATATCCTTGCCGGCGTTCTTCAGGCAGGCGATCATGATGCTCGCCGCGGTTACGCCGTCGGCGTCGTAGTGAGAGATGACCCTTGCGAACTTGTGCCCCTTCAGCAGCTTAGCCGCTGCCTTGAAGCCATGGGAAAAATCCTTCGGGAGTGCCACGCCCCCCTTCATGATGCGACCTCACTCGATCTCGAGCTTCGCCGAGTCGAGCGAATACTTCCAGCCATCCGGGATCATTCCCTCGCGGCCGTAGTACTTCGCGAGCCGGCGGATCCTCGACTCGATAAGAGCCAGTCCGCGCTTGTTGTGGAGGTCCTTCGGGTTGAGCTTGACATGCTCGTTCAGAGAGACCGCGCGCTTCATCAGGTTCTGCATGTCCTCAGGGAGGCGCGTCCCGAGCTTTCTCTCCCTGAATATCTGGCCGATCGTTTTGCCAGTGGAAAGCCTCACTGAGGGGATGGCATACTGATCCCTGATAATGAGTCCGACCATCGCCGAGCCCTTGCCCTCGCTGCCCAGCTTCACGACCAGTTCCTCGATCTCCTTGGCGTCCATTGTGACCCATGCGGGCTTGTCCTTCACTATGGGCTTCTTGGATCCCGAAGAGCCTCTGCGTCGTGCATGCATCCGTGCCATTTTTACTCGTCGCCTCGCGCAATCATTAAGGTGGCGCGGAGTCGCCTATGGAATCCCTCTTAATATACTTTT
>Ga0315285_10002358_pt1 | contig 19740 bp, 12 predicted proteins | sample YL17G09_36_MG_FD_203698 | JGI IMG/M metagenome (GOLD analysis project Ga0315285, IMG submission 203698) | Sediment microbial communities from Yellowstone Lake, YNP, Wyoming, USA - YL17G09_36 | ecosystem: Environmental > Aquatic > Freshwater > Lake > Sediment | place: USA: Wyoming | collected...
TTCCTGGCAGCCTGGAAGTTGTTGCTGGAGGTCGTCTTAGTCCCGTAGGGACGTCTGCAATTAGCCACGGGCGCAAGCCCGTGGAACGCCGGTTTCCAGGCAAAGAGCCCCAGCGGGGCGATTGAAGGTCTCATTCGCCCCGCTGGGGCTCCGGATCAATGAAAGCACGGTCCACGCCCTTGCGCCCGTGGCTATCGGCAATCGCCCTGCCTGCCCCGTTGGGGCAGGGCTCAGGAACCGCACTGCCAGGATATTTCCTCGCCTGCTTCCAGGGGCTTGTTTCGGGGCTTGTTTTGACAATGGGCGTCCTTATCGGGTACGTTTGCCGGTTACTCTTGCGGAGATGCGGTTATGACGTTGACCCTGTTTATGGTCGCGGCGGGGCTGGCGCTGCTTGTGGCCGGGGCGGAGCTGCTGGTTCGCGGCGCTTCGGCCCTGGCGCGGGCGGTCGGAATGCCTTCGCTGATAGTCGGCCTGACGGTCGTGGCTTTCGGCACAAGCGCGCCGGAGCTTGCCGTCAGCCTCAAGGCGAGCCTTGCCGGGCAGCCTGACATCGCGCTGGGCAACGTTGTAGGAAGCAACGTGTTCAACGTGCTGTTTATCCTGGGCATCTCCGCCGCGATAGTCCCGCTGGCGACATCGTCGCAACTGGTCCGCCTCGACGTGCCGGTCATGATCGGCGTGTCGGGCCTGGCGTGGCTGATGGCGAGTAACGGAGTCATCGGCCGGGCGGAGGGCGTGGTGCTCCTGGCGGGCATCGTGGGTTACACGGCGATGCTGGTCTTGCTGGGCAAGCGCCAGGGCAACGCTATCGCCCGTGCCAAGCCCAAGGCGCCCGGGCGGCGGGCGGCGTCCTGGCGGCGGGCGGCGTCCTGGCGGCGGCTGGTCGTGCCGGCACTGCTGGTGCTGGCGGGCCTCGTGCTGCTGGTGCTGGGCGCCGACTGGCTCGTACAGGGCGCTGTCGAGTTGGCCCGTGCGCTTGGCGTGAGCGAACTGCTGATCGGCCTGACGATCGTTGCCGCGGGCACGTCGCTGCCGGAATTGGCGACTTCGGTTGTCGCCAGCATTCGCGGCGAACGGGACATCGCCGTGGGCAACATCGTGGGCAGCAACATATTCAATATCCTGGCTGTCTTGGGCGCCGCCGCGGTCGCGGCGCCGCACGGCGTGGCGGTCTCGCCGATCGCGCTGCGATTTGACGTGCCGATTATGTTGGTCGTGGCCCTGGTGTGCATGCCCGTGTTCTTTACCGGCGGGCGGATTTCCCGCTGGGAAGGTTTGTTGCTGCTGGGATACTACGCAGCGTATGTCGCATACCTGGTGCTGGGGGCCTCATCTCACGAATCGCTTGGTGCGTTCAGCGAGGCCATGGTGTTCTTCGTGCTGCCGGGGACGGTGCTGGGGATCGCGGTTTCCTTGTTCTGGGCGGTGCGGGCAAGGCGGAAGGGCCGTGCCCTTCCAAAGCACTAAGAGGGCGGGAGCAGATAGATCAGAGCGATTTGCTCTTACATCTGCTCTTATCCATGTAATCGTCTAATCGATGTAACCCCCATCTCTCTTCTTTTCGTTCGCCGCCGTCGGGGGCTACTTGGTTTCGCTGATCACGATGGGGCAGGTGGTCAGGGCCTGGTTGAAGACCTCGCCCTGGAGCGAGGCGATCATGCAGTTCTTGGCGGTTTCTTCGGACTCCGGCCCGGGCTTCTCGGCGGCGGCGGTTCGCTTGGTGACCTTGATGATGTGGAAGCCGAACTGGGTGCGGACGATGTCGGAGGTGTCGCCGATCTTCATGCTGAAGGCCTTCATGGCGAAGGTGGGGACCATCGAGCCGAAGTCGAACTCGCCGAGGTCGCCGCCCTTGGCCTTGGACGGGCAGTCGGAGTTTGCCTCGGCCGCCTTCTCGAACGTGACGGTGCCGGCCTTGATGTCCGCGGCGACCTTCTCGAGCTTGGCGACGGCCGCCTTCTGGTCCGCCGTCGAGGAGGTCGGCGGGCATGTCACGAGGATGTGGCTGGCCTGGACCTTCGTGCCGTTGAAACACGTCGGATTGGCCTTGATGAAGGCGTCCACCTTTTCCTTGGCGGTTTCCTTCTCGGCCAGGCTCTTGAGGCGGACCTGGTCGCGAAGCCGCTGCTCGGTAAGCCCGGCCATGGACATCAACTGATCCATCGGGATGCCTCTTTCCTTCGCCATTTCAGCCAACTTGCCCTTGAGTTCGTCGTACTGCTTCTGGTCGAAGGGGATCTGCTTGGCCTCGAGGTAGGCGTGGATGAGCTCGGCGATGATAATGTCGTCGAGGATCTTGGCTCGCATCGCGCCGAAGCGCTCGGCTGGGAACTCAGCCGGCAGGGCCTTGAGCGGCCCGTCGATGCGGTCGCTGGTGATCTGCACGGCCCCGACAGTCGCCACCACAGTCGGCTTGCTGGTTGGGGCGGGCGTTGTGGTTGGCGCCGGGGTTGGGGATGGCGTTGCGGTTGGCGCCGGGGTTGGGGCGGACGTTGCGGTTGGCGCCGGGGTTGGGGCGGACGCCGTGTTGGCCGCGGCCGGGGCGGACGCCGTGGTGGCCGGGCCTTCCGCCAGAGCCTGCCCGAACGCCGCCAGTATGCAAACAGCCGAGACCAGTATCAAAAACATCTTGCCGTTCACTATCGTTCTCCTGTAAGAGCGTGTATGAAAAGGTGGCATGGGCGTCTCGCCCATGAGTCCCACGGGCGTCCCGCCCGTGGATTTCTCTGTCCTGGGCAGGGCCGAGACGGCCCTGCGACTCACGGGCAAGATGCCCGTGCCACTGCACAAGAACTTTTCATACACGCTCTAAGTAAAGTGGCGAGTCACGGCCCAGCCGTCGAGCCGTCCGCGCTCACCGTTTCAACTTCCGTTCACCAGTTCACCAGTTCACCAGATACCTGGAAACCCATTATCCATCCTTGGTGTCGGACTTTCAATAGGCTGCCGGCCGGCGGGAGGTTTCGAGGGTGTCCGATGTATTCGATGTCTGCCGGCTTGTCACCGCGCGGGCTCCTTGGCCGGCAACTTCGCGTGGCGCGGGGTCGACGGCCAGGGCAGCCACGGCCCCTCGTCGGGCAGCCTCATGTTGCGGTGGGCGCGGCGGGCGATATCCACCAGGCGCTTCGGCTCGTCGTAGACGCGGATTTCGCAGATGCCCCGGTCCTCGGCAATCACGACGCGAAGCTTCGATGCGGCAACGCGGTCCAGGCCCAGCACGTGACGGCGGTGGCGGTTGTCGGATACCTGCGCGATTTGCTTCCAGGAACCATCGCCCCAGGCTTCGACGGTGAACTTACTCGGCGCCTGGTCGGCTGTCTGGAAAGACACGTGCACCATGTTGAACTCGACCGGCGCGTCCCATGCCAGTTCGACCCAGTGCGGACCGGCGGCGCCCGCCTTGGGCGCCCAGGCGTGCGTCTTGCCGTCCTCGAAGCGCCCGATTCCGTCGACGACGCTGGCCGCCGCGGCGGGCTGGCCTTCGAAGTCGCCCTCGCTGGACGCCGAGGCCTTCGCTCGTCGCGCCAGATCGCGTTCGTCGCTGGAAGCCAGCCGGATGATGTGGGCGCCTTCCTTGAGCAGTTGCTGCTGGAGCGAGGCGATGTGCTCGCGGCCCAACTGCCGGGGCGTGGTCTTTCTTGCGACGCACATACCCGCCCCGGTCCCGGCGGCGTGGCCCATGACGGCGCAGGTCAGCATCACGCGGATGTCCGACATGCCCAGGTGGCTGGCCGAGACGTCGCGTCCGGCCATCATCAGGTTCGTGATGTTCCTCGAATACAGGCAGCCAAACGGGATCGAGAACAGCACGCCCTTGTAGTGGCCCTCCTTCAGGTCGAAGTGCCTGCCTGTGGCGCCTTTGTGGAAAAAGCCCTCCGAATAGTGATCGTCGACGCTCCAGCCGCCCATCGCCACACGGTCGGGCAACAGCGTCTGCTTGCCGACGTCGTTCTGGGTCAGCACGTAATCGCCGATCAGGCGGCGGCTTTCGCGCTTGCCCAGAACGTGCCCGACCCAGAGCAGCTTGTGGTTGGCGGCGCGGTTGAGATCGTCCGGGCAGCGGTTCTTGGTGTGGTCCCACAGGCCGAAGATCAGCCGGAACAGGTCGTCACGTATATCCTCGGCGTCGGCGATCGTGTCGCGCATGCCGCCCAGTTCGAGCTTCCACTGGCCCTGGATTTCGTCGCTGGTGATGAACTGCGGATGGCGCCCCGGCGAGAATACGTCGCATTTCGGGAAAGAGTAGACCCAGGGCGGCGCCTCGAACGGCTGGGGACCCTCGGCCGGGCCGTGAAAGTACTTCAGTCCGCAGCCCATGGTGTGCTTGCTGGGCTCGGCCGGCGCCCATGGCTCGTCGTAGACGGCCTTGGGTTCCTTGCCCAGCCGATACTCGGCCCCCGCCGCGGCGCCGACAACGCCGTCGCCGGTGCAGTCGATGAAGATCCTGCCGGCAAACCGCATCCGCCGGCCGGTCCGCACATCCAGCGCCAGTACGGCGGCGATCCCGCCGGATGAATCCGCGGCCATCTCAATGCCCGTGGTGTGAGTGTTGAGATGCACGTCCAGGTTCGGCTCCAGCTTGACCAGTCGCTCCAATCGCCTGGCGTAGAGTTTCCCCTCGGCCACAAGTTGTCGGCCGGGCGTTCGGTACTCTTCCACGATCCCCGTCTCGAAGACCGATAGCGGGTGGTGCTTCATCCAAGGCCAGACTCCAACCGGCGGGACGAGAATCTCGCCGCTGGCGTTGCCTCCGAGGACCGGGCGGTTCTGAATAAGGACGACGCCGGCCCCGTTCCGCGCCGCGGCGACCGCCGCGGTGCAGCCGGCCAACCCGCCGCCGACGACCACCACGTCGTGGGCGGGCATGTCTTTGACGGTTGCGCTGAGACCGCCAAGCTGACTTCGCAGCGCCGCGGCGGCTTTCGGTTCGTCAGGCGGGGTCCAGTTCAAGTCGGTCGTCAGGACGATCGCGTCGCATCGGCCGTAGTAGCCCGTCAGGTCATGCAGGGCCAAGGTCGTCTCGCCCCGCAACTCGATGGCGCCGCCGTCTTCCCACATCCACCCCGCCTTGGAGCTTCGGCCGAACACGTGGTCCACCGCACGCCCGTCGATCAGGATGCGGAACTGCCCCGGGTGGTGCTGGGGCGCCCAGTCCTTCGTCCGCGCCCAGAGCCGGTACTTGCCCGGCTTCGGCGCCGTCACCGTCGTGGTCGCATCCTTGACCGGAACGCCCATTCCGGCCGCGAGAAGGTACGGCGAGCCCATCTGATCGACGAACTGGGCGTCGTTGACCCATCCACCGGCGTCGGCGAACTGCTCGGCCTCCAGCCACACCACATCGGCGCCCCGGGCCCCAGCGCCGCCGATCGCCCGCCGGGCCAGAAGCCCCGCGGCGCCCGTGCCCAGCAGGGCCAGAAACTCGCGTCGGTTCATAGGTCGCCTTTCGTCGGAGAGATCCTGTTCCGCCGCACGTTCACTTGCGGCAAGGCCATAATAACAAACTTATATCCGCGTTCATCTGCGTTCATCATTGCTAACACTAGCCGTTTCTTCATCCCCTGTATGCCCTGCATACCTGCCAAAGGAATTACGGACAGACTCGCCAGACAAGTACCGCCGCGCAAGGCCGGCCCACGCGCAAGGCCGCCACATGCTGGACTTGCGGCCGGCGATCAGGTAACCTCTCGACGCGACGATTTGCGGAAATGGACTGTAAACCGTAACACCGAGCAACGAAGGAACAATCGAGAGCGAAACATGGCTACCAAGACAATCGCGGATATCGACGTTAAGGGCAAGCGAGTTCTGATTCGGGTTGACTTCAACGTGCCGTTGGCCGACGGGAAGGTCGCCGACGACAATCGCATTGTCGCGGCCTTGCCTTCGATCGTCAGGGCCATCGCCGGCGGCGCGAAGGTGATCCTGATGAGCCACCTCGGCCGGCCCGAGGGCAAAGGCTTCGAGGCCGAGTTCAGCATCAAGCCCGCGGCCGACCGCCTGGCTGAACTGCTGGGCAAGCCCGTAAAGCTCGGTCCCAAGGAAGTTGTCGGCCCGGAGGCGGAGAAAATGGCCGCCGACATGAGGCCCGGCGAGGTGCTGATGCTGGAGAACGTGCGGTTCGTCGCCGGCGAGACGATCACCGACAAGGCCAAGAAGAACCCCGACGGCAAGCTGACGGCTGAGCAGCAGGCCAAGCTCGACGCCTTCGTCGCGGCCTTGGCCAGTCTGGGCGACGTGTACGTCAACGACGCCTTCGGCACCTGTCACCGCAAGCACGCCAGCATGTACGGCGCAGCCAAGGCCATACAGGCCAAGGGCGGCCCGGCCGTCGCGGGATTCCTCGTCGAGAAGGAAATCCGATACCTCGCCGAGGCCGTCGCCAAGCCGGCGCGGCCCTTCACGGCCATCCTGGGCGGGGTCAAGGTCTCCGACAAGATCAAGCTCATCTCCAGTTTGCTGGGCCAAGTGGACAACATCCTCATCGGCGGGGCGATGGCGTACACGCTTCTGGCGGCCAAGGGTGTGAAGGTGGGCAAGAGCCTCGTCGAGGCCGACCAGGTCGAGGAGATGAAGAAGCTGCTGGGCAAGGCCGGCGGGAAGATCCACCTGCCGTGCGACCACGTCGGGGCGACGGAGTTCACCAGCGACGCCGCGAGGGCCGTCGCGGATGTGAACATCCCCGACGACCTGATGGGCATGGACATCGGCCCGAAGACCATCGCGGCCTTCGGCAAGGTCATCGCCGCCGGCAAGACCATCGTGTGGAACGGCCCGATGGGCGTCTTCGAGCGCCCGGCCTACGCGGCGGGCACCAGGGCAGTGGCCGAGGCGGTCGCCAAGGCGACCGATGGCGGGGCCGTCAGCGTGATCGGCGGCGGCGACTCCGCCGCGGCGGTCGAGCAACTGCACCTGGCCGAGCGGATGACCCACGTGTCCACCGGCGGCGGGGCGTCCCTGACGTACCTAGAAGGCAAGCCCATGCCCGCAATCGAGGTGCTGGACAAGGCGTAGCGCGGCCGCAAGCGGCCGCGAATGTTCAATGCTCGAATGTTCAATGCCCAACTGGCGCGGCCCTGACGGTCAACTAAACCGCCGGGGCCGGGCCAGTTTGCTTTGATGGCCTGATTGTCCTGATTTCCCGTCACCCCGGTGTTATGATGGTGCGTAAGGTTTCACCTGGGAATCACAGTTACGGGTTACTCCAAATGAGACACCAGTTACGAAGTGGAAACGAGGGGAAGGGTGAGTTCTTGATCCGTATCAATGGCCAGTTGATCAAGGGACTTGCCATGTTGGTAATGTTGGCTCTCTCATCCTGTACTCAGCAGAATGACAAAGTTGGCATATTGCTGGGGCGTCTCGCGCAGTCCTACGACGAAACAGAGAGGGCCGAGATTGTCGGCACCGACCTTTGGGATGAGTCGGACCCGAGGATAGAGAAGGCGTACGTGCAGCGGCTTTCGCGAGGAAGGACGGCAGAGGACCTGGGCGTTGCGTGGTACCTGGCCAAGCGCGGAAACCGCGACGCGGTGCGTATTCTGAACGACAACTATTACCAGTATCCGGTCTCTTCCTGGGGCTGGTCATATGCGGTTGACGCGTTTGCCCGGCAGAAGTATGAGCCGGCCATCCCGAATTTCATCTGGAGCCTGCGAAGCGCCTCGTTGAATCTTGGCGGCGCAGCCTACACGGCGCTGCGTGTGTACTATCCGGACGCTCCCGGCGACCTGCCCTCGCCTGAAGCGGCGTACCAGTATTTCAAAAAGCGATACGCGGCGGACCATGGCCCGCTGGGTAAGGGGCAGTTCGCGCTGGAGCATGTGGCCTGCTGTGTGGGGGATGCGAACGATCTGCCGCCGCCGATGTCCTGCGGCAAGTGGGTTGTGCAGGCCGTGCGTCCCCGGCAGGGCGTCGTACAGTTGGTGATTGGCGACGCCAACAGCCCCGGTCGGCCGGTGGCGAAAGGGTCGCGGCGTATCGCAGGCAGTTTCGAGCGAAGCGTAGGATACTTCTGGATTCCGTTTGCGGATGGGCCGCGCCTGGCGATCAATGACTACGCGGGCAGCAATGTCGCATTCGCACTTCTCTACGATCCCCAGACCGGCAAGACGGTGGACCTGGGCGAGCGGGTTTGGAAAGAGCGGGGCGAAGGCTGGATTGAGAAGCTGGACCACATCTACTCAGCCACGGTAGCTTGCTCCCCGGACGGAAGAAAGCTGATCGTGCACATGTGGGGGCATGAAAGTTCGGTAAAGTCTCCGAGCGACCTGGACCATTTCCTGATCGTTGATCCTCGAACAGGCGCCATCCTGAGTTTCATTATGGATCCGGATCTGATCGGGTCGAAATGGTGGCAGTGATTCGTGGCCTGGGGATGTGGAGCTATCGCGATCGAGCAAGCAGACCGTTGAGCCCCGGCACCACACGACAGCCCCCAAAACTTCTCCCGCCGGTAGGGGTATCGTAAGAGCGGCAGCCTTTGGAGTGCGGTGGCAGAGTCCCGCAGGGACGGCGACACCGCTTTGGCTCCGGCACGACTGGGCTACCAAGCCAAGACGCGACCCAAAGCGGCGATGGCGCCCCTTCGGGGCTGACGCCGCACTCCAAAGGCTGCCGCGTTTGCCGATGCCTATATGGCATCCGAACCTTCGCCGTTTTCTTTCCCGTGTTCCGGGTTCCCGGCTTCGCCTTCGGCTACGCCGTGGCAAGCCGCCGGTTGCTTTTCCCCCTCGACTTCGCTCGGGGTAAACCGGCTACTGGCTTCCGGCTACCGGCTACTTCCGGCAGGCTCCGCCTGCCGGGTGATGTGTTGTTCGGCGTCCTCGAAGCGGACGGAGATGCGCTTCGAGACGCCCGGCTCCTGCATGGTCACGCCGTAGAGCACGTCGGCCATCGCCATCGTGCGCTTGGCGTGGGAGATCACCAGGAACTGGCTGGTGTCGATGAACTCGGCGACGAGCCTGGCGAAGCGTTCGGTGTTCTGCTCGTCCAGGGCGGCGTCCACCTCATCCAGCAGGCAGAAGGGGCTTGGGCGGCACTTGAAGATGCTGAACATCAGCGACAGGGCCGTCATGGTCTTCTCGCCGCCGGACAGCAGGGTCAGCGTGCGGGTCTCCTTGCCCGGCGGGCGGGCGGTGATCTCGATGCCGCTTTCCAGCACATCCTCGGGATTGATCAACTGGATGTCGGCCTTGCCGCCGCCGAAGAGCTTGCGGAACAGGACCTGGAAGTGGCCGCGGACTTCCTCGAACGTCTTGATGAACATCTCCCGGCTTTCCCGGTTGATCCGCAGGATGAGGTTCTGGAGCTGGTGGTGCGATTCGTTGATGTCCTTGATCTGCCCGCCAAGGAACTCGTGCCGCTTCTCCAGTTCATCCTGCTCGGTGATGGCGTCGAGGTTGACGTTGCCCAGCCGCTCGATTTTCTCCCGCAGTTGGCGAATCTCGTTCTCGACCGCTTGCCAGTCGCGCTGGTCGTCGTGCCGGTACTTCTGCGACAGCACGAGCAGGTCCATGCTCATTTCCTCGGCGGCGCGGGAGATGAGGTTCTCGATCCTCACGTCGACCTCGCCGAGCTCGATCTTGATCTGGTTGACAAGCTCGGCCTCAGCGGCGTGCTGCTTTCGCCGCTCGGCCAGGAGGACCTTGATCTCGTCGAGCTTCTGGTTTAGCCCGAAGCGGGACTGCTCGACTTCGTCGAACTCCGTGCCGAGCGTCTGCTGCTGGGCGTAGAGGGTGTCCACTTCCCGTGCGGCCTGCTTGATGGCCTCGGCGGCGTCGGCCTTGCGCTGGCGGTCGAGTTCGATCTGCTTGCGGTCGTTGTCCAGGTCGTGCCGCATGGCCTCGGCCGAGCGGGCGGCGGCGTCCATCGCCTCGCGGGCGGAGCGTTTCTTCTCCTGGACGGCGGCCAGGGCGACCTTCATTTCCGTAAGCTGGTCCATCACTTCCTGCTGGCGGAGGCGGGCATCCTCGATGTCCTTTTCCAGCCGGGCCGTCTCTTCCTGCCGGCGGCGGTTGAGGTCTTCGAGTTCATCGGCCTTGCGGCGGGCGTCGTGCTCGGCCCGGACAGTCGCCTCGATTTCCGCGGCAAGGCATTCGATGTCGCCGGCGATTATCGGCTGCTCGCGCCGCAGCGACCCGACCTGCTCGTCGAGTTGGTCGATGCGGCTCTGGCACTGTACGCGCTGGGTGTTGGCCTCGTAGATGGCCGTGCGAAGGCCCTGCTGGAGTTCGTCGAGGTGCTGCATCTCGTTGCGGGCGGAGGCGCACCGGCCTTCGAGTTGCTCGATTAGCTCATCAAGCCGCACCTGGGCGGCCTGGAGCTCGGCCAGTTCGCTTCGGCGGGTGATCACGCCGGCTGCCCGCCCGGCGGCGCCGAACCGCACCCGCCCGTCGGGTTCGAGCACTTCGCCGCCGGCAGTGACGAAGCGGCAGCCTGCGCCGAGTTGTTCGGCGGCCCGTTGGGCGTCGTCGAGGGTCTCGACCGCCAGTGTTTGGCCGAGCAGGCGCCACATCAGCGGCGCGAGGTTCGGTTCGTAGCGGATGTAGTCGATGACGCGCCCGAGGACGAACGGGCATGAGGCGGCGTCGAGGTCGCTGCAAAGCGGTTCGAGCCTGTCGAGGCACAGGACCTCGACGGAGGAGTTCTTGCCGAGTATTTCGCGGAAGACGGGTGCCTCGGCGGCGAGTTTTTCGAACGAATCGGCCAGGAGCTGCTGATCGGCCCCGGCAAGTGCGGCCTCGACGAGCGCGGCCTGGGCCATGTCGGTCTCGATCATCTCGCCGATCATGCCGCGGATGGATGTGACTTTTCCGGCCCGGCGTGCCTCGACGACGTGCCGGACGCCGGCCTGGACGCCTTCGAGCCGGTCCTGCATCTCGCCAAGGGCCTGGACCCGGCTCTGGATGCCGCTGCGCCGCTCGCGGGCGTCGGACAGGTCGCGGCTAAGCTGCTGCTGGCCGTCGTGGACGCGCCGCGAGGCCTCGCGCGTCTCATCCAGCCGGCGGGTCGATTCGGCAAGGCCGCCCATCACGTCCTGAAGCTTTGCCTCGACCTGGGCCTTTTCGGTAAGCGCCGCCGCCAGTGAGTCCTCGATTTGGGCGGCCCGACCGGTGAGGCGGTGCCGCTGGCCGTGGAGGTTTTCCCGGCGAATGCCCAGGCCGTTGATCTCGTTGTGAAGCTGTGCGGTCCGGCGGAAGAGGTCGATGGTGCCGGTCTTGGCATCCTCGAGTTGTGCCTGGAGGTGCGTTCGCTGGAGCTCGCCTGCCGCGCAGAGCTCGCGGGCGGTCTTGTAGCGATCTTCGAGGTCGGTGCCGCTTTGCTGGAGCTGGCGGAGTTGGACTTCGCGCTGGGCCTGCTGGCACAGGGCGGCCTCGATCTTGGCCTCAAGCTCCTCGCTGCGCCCAAGGGCCGAGAGGATCTGCTCGTCGAGTTCCTTGAGCCTGGCAGTCAGCATGTCGCCTCGCTGCTGGCAGGTGGTGATCTGCCCGCCGAGCGAAGCGATGCGGCCTTGCAGGTCGCGCGCGGCGCGTTCGAGGTCGACGGCCTCGACCTCGCTGGCGCTTCCGGCGGCCTCGAGTTGGTCTATCCGGACCGTTACGGCCGAGAGGCTGTCCGTGGCGGCGTCCAGCCTGGCTGACAGATTGCCTCGGCCGGCGCTCAGGGTGTGGTACTGCGCCAGGAAGTGCAGCGACCGCATTTCCTTGAGCTGCTCGCAATAGGTCTGGTAGTTTCTGGCCTTGCCGGCCTGGTACTTTATGGAGCGGAGGCGTTTCTCGACTTCCTGGAGGATGTCGTTGAGGCGAAGGAGGTTCTGCTCGACGCGTTCGAGTTTTCGCATCGCCTCTTTTTTGCGGGCCTTGTACTTGCTGATTCCGGCGGCCTCGTCGAAGATCGAGCGTCGCTCGTCCTGGCTGGCCTGGAGGAAGACCTCAACCTTGCCCTGTTCGATGAGGCTGTAGGCGTCGACGCCCACGCCGGTGTCCATGAACATCTCCTTGATGTCCCGCAGCCGGCAGGGGGCCTTGTTGATGAGGTACTCGCTCTGGCCCGAGCGGTAGAGCCGGCGGGTGATGCTGACGGTGTCGGTGGCGATGGACTGGCCGTCGTTCTTGAGGTCGATCTGGAGGACGCCATGGGTGTTGTCGAAGACCAGCGTAGCCTCGGCCATGCCGCATGGTTTGCGGGTGGCCGAGCCGTTGAAGATGACGTCCATCATCTCCATGCCGCGAAGGCTCTTTGCCGACTGTGAGCCAAGGACCCACTTGAAGGCGTCGACGACGTTGCTCTTACCGCAGCCGTTTGGGCCGACCACGCACGTGACCCCGGCGTCGAACTCGAATTCAGTCCGGTCAGCGAAGCTCTTGAAACCGGAAAGGATCAGCTTTTTGAGTTTCATGTCGCGGCGTCTTCCATAACGCAAAATTGACCGATGCACCGTCCATGGCCAACGGGCTGTCAAGCCCCGCATCGGCGGCCGGGCGAACATCCCGCGCCGGCGAAATGCGCCGATCGCACCACATACAACATATAGCGTCCGCGCGCCCTACTGGCCCGGCATGTCGGGCCTGCCAACGGTTGTGGCGCCTTGGTAGATTGTCTCTCGCCCGGGCAGATGTTGCAAGACGAATTTGGCCGGAACGCACTTATTGAGTTCGCACATCCGGTAGAGAACCGCCACCACCTGCCCGTAGGTCAGGTCCAGGCCCATTATGCGCCGCTGGGCGTCGAGTTGGGCGGGGTTTCCAAGCGTCCACACGAGCGACCGCACGGTGAAGTCCGTGTAGAAGGGCTGGCTTATGCCGCCGGTCCGCGGGATGCTCCTGAAGATCATGAGTTGCGGCTGTTTGGTCGTCACGAGGCCCGCGCGCTGTATTGGCGTGAGCCTGGCCAGGTCCACCTGATTGCCGTTGGCGTCAACGTCGACCTCCTTGTCAGCCATCGTCACGAGGCTGTTGGCGGGGTCGAAGGGACTGGGCATGTCGAAGAACATGCGGCTTGCCACCCGCACGTCCCGCCCGAACAGCGCGATCCTCTTGTGTCCGGCCTGGGTAGCGTAGATGACGTAGCCGCGGTCGCTCTTCACAAGGTCCAGCTCGAACTCGCCCACCGTGTCCCGCTGGATCATCACGGTGTCTTCCAGTTCCACCAGGGCCTCGTACGCCGCGACTCTGACCAGGTCGCTGGCGTCATCGATCAGTTCGCGAAGGGCGCCGAGCGAGCGGAAGAACTTGCGGTGCTTGCCAAGTTCGCGGATGGCTGGAATCTGGAAGGGCGAGCCCGTCGTGCGGGCGATCCGGGTAAGCGCGTCCCCGGCCGAATCGTCGTGCAGACGAATGCCCGCCCGAGCCGAGTAGAACGAGGCCGCGAGGTTGCGGGAAGCGTAGTGCTGGCGGCAACTGTTGACCACCTGGGATCCCATTGCCTCCCAGATCAGCGACAGGCCGTCGGCATTGGCGCCGGGCTTTTCGATTTCCTGGCCGACCTTCATGGCGCGGGCTTCCCATCGTCCCGGCTCGGTCTGTAGCGGCAGATGCATGACAAGCTCGAGGAAGTGCTCGTAGTCGTAGTCGTAGGCGGCCGGGATCTCCAACTCGATGGTCGTGGGATTCTTTGCGTTGGCTATCGGCCGGCCGCCCGAGCTGAATCGGGTGTTGATGCACTTCTGGATGGCGTTGCAGCGGGCGTAGTCGCTCTCGCGCATAATCAGCCGAATCGGGCGGCCCTCGGTGACGGTTCCGCCTCCGATGATTCTGCCCTCGCGCAGGCGCACGGTGTCCCTTGGGTTGGCCGAGTCGAGGAAGGGATTGATGAAAACCGAGCCTTCGGCCATGGCCCATGCCCTGGCGCCTGTGGAGGGCACCTGGGCCTCGCCGGAGGCAAGGAACATCGGGAACGGATAGAGCATCCCGCCGTCAAGGCTTCGCGTGCCCGTCCGAACCAGGGCCGAGACGCCGACGTCGAAGTTCCAGCCCTTGGGTGCGCCGGGGGGGATCACGCCGACCATGCGGACCACAGCCGTGTCCACGTCGGCGATGATGGCCGAGGGAGTCACGTCGCCAGTCTCGGCGGTCGGCGAGCCGACTTTCTGCTTGAGCATGTACTCGACGAGGTACTTCTTGATCTGCGGCGGCACGTCCGGCGAGCCGTTCTTGCCCAGCCCGACGACCAGCCCGTGCCCGTCAACCAGCAGGCTTCCGCCGCCGACGAGTCCGGCATACTCGGACACGGTGCCTTCGACCTCGGGCGGGATACTGGCGGGCTGGGTAGTGGCGGAGGGCTTGGTCGAGCTGAATTTCCAGGTCTTCCAGTTCCAGGTTGAGTTCGAGCACCCCGCGGCCAGCATGCACATGGCCAATGCCCCCGCAACGATCACGCGAACTGTTTTTCCGGGCATTGTCACTCCTGATGTCGGTGGATTGGGCAAACCTCCGCCGCAGGCGCCTCTGCGCCGGCGTCCGCCTGTCGCTCGCGCCAGCCGGAGGCCCGCTTGGGCGGCCGTGACACAGAGGATCTATAGTTTCTGAAGTTTCTGAAGATAAGTCGAGTTTCGGGCTATGTCGCGAACACAGTAGAAAAGCTGTCCCATGCCGATATTTACTATCCCGACCAAGATGAGTATCAGCCCAATGATGAGACCCACTACATCAAACCCCCTCCCTTGATATGCGAACCTAGGAGTCTCAAAGACCGTTTTAGCTATCCCTCCTAAGGAAGAAAAGAGGAGCAGAAGTAAACCTATGAAGATTAGGATGAATCCCAGAACGACGCCTACCGTGCCAATGAATTTGACTCCGCCATAGTTAGGAATGTGTACCATAGTTGCCATGTTTTCACCTACCTTATGTTTTCGACGGCAGTCAGCGGAATCTCGGCGTCGGGCCAACGTCCTCGATGTCCGTCCGCTTCGCCGCCGGCGCGCTGGGGGCCGCGGGGCGTGTCGCCGTTTCGCCGGCCGGGGCCTTCCCGGCCTCCGGCGGCGGCGCGGGCAAGATCAACTGCTGGCCGACTTTCAGCACGCTGGCGTCAACCTTCGGATTGGCCTTGGCAATGATCTTCCAGTAGGCCCCGTTGCCGTATTTCTTCTTTGCGATGCCCCAGAAGCCGGTTGTGTCTTCCTTGGTGACCGTGTAGACCTCCTGGCCGGGACCCGGGGGCAGGGGCGTCGCGCCCGGCGCGGTCGTCGCGGCCGGCTTGTCAGGCAGCACCAGTTTGTCGCCAGGCTGGAGGCTGTTGCTGCTGACGTTGGGATTGGCCTTGGCGATCAGGTGGTAGTATTTGCCGTCGCCGTATTTCTTCTGGGCGATGGCCCAGAAACCCGAGTCGCCCTTCTGGACCACGTAAATCTGCTGGCCCGAGGGCGAGATCTCCATCCCGCCTGGCGTCGGCGAGCCGATGATCGGGCTCGTCGGCTCGGTCTGCCCGACGGGCTTGGCCGGGATCACCAGCTTCTGACCCGGGCGCAGGGAGTTGGAGGACACGTTGGGATTGGCCTTGGCGATCAGATAATAGTACTTGCCGTCGCCGTACTTCTTCTCGGCGATTGCCCAGAATCCGCTGTCGCCCTTCTGGACCTCGTAGGTCTCTTCCACCGTCGGACCGACCGGCGCTATGCCTGGGCCGGGTGTAACAGGCATCTCGTGAGCCCCCGGACCGGGCGGAAGCACAGGGATTACCGGCACCTCGCGGATCGACGGGATCACGGGCACCGGCCCAATGGCCGGGGGCGTCTCGCGGATCGACGGGACGACTGGCGCCGGCCCAATGGCCGGGGGCGTCTCGCGGATCGTCGGGATGGCGGGCTCTACCGGCCCGACAGCCGGAGCCGGGGGCGTCTCGCGGATCGTCGGGACGACTGGCGCCGGCCCAATGGCCGGGGGCGTCTCGCGTATCGTCGGGATCACCGGCGCCACGGGCGGGGTCGAGGGAACTATGCCGAAGCGGAGCCGCCCCGAGCCGGGCCGCTCGGCCGGTGCGGCGGCGATCGGCTCGCCGGGGGAATTGCCATCCTTCGGCTTGTCGCCGTTGCTGTTGAATATCAACTGCCAGGCGACCAGGGCGATCACAAGAAGAAGACCCGTTGCAACCCCTATTTTCACGTCAGTGCGCATATCAATAGCTCCGCTTCCGCCGGGTCGTGTCAATATCGAGGCCCTTTGCCGCAACCCCTATCTTCACGCCGGCGCGTATATGAAAAACTCCTGCCATCTTCCGCAATGAGAGAACACAACCTTCTCATTAGAACGTCCGATTGTGCCAATCGCAAGGGATTTCCGAATCCCGTGGCGGCCGAAACAGGGGCTTCAGACTTCAGACTTCAGACTTCAGGAAATTGGCCCTCGGTCGGTATGTCGTTCCTGAAGCATGAAGCCTGTGGCCTATTTCACTTCAGTCCGGCCACAAGCCGTTGGGTGTCGCGGGCAATCATCAATTCCTCGTTGGTCGGCACGACCCACACGCTCAGGGCGGAAGAATCGGTGGTGATTGGCCCGGCCTTTCCGTCGCCGATCTCGTCGTTGCGTGCCGGGTCCAGCACGGCGCCAAGGCCGGAGAGGCCCTCGCAAATGGCCCGGCGGATCGTCCGGGAGTTTTCCCCGATTCCGCCGGTCAGCACGACCGCGTCGACCTTCGGCAGGATAGTATAGTAGGAACCGACGTACTTGACCACCCTGTAGACGAACATTTCCCGGGCCAGCCGGGCGCGCTGGTTGCCCTCGTTGGCCGCTGCCTCCAGGTCGCGCATGTCGTTGCTCATCTGGCTGACGCCGAGCAGCCCGGAGTGCTTGTTGAGGGCCTGCTCGATCTGTTCGGCCGACATGCCGCGTCCGAGCATGTACGGGAAAACCGCCGGGTCCAGGTCGCCGCAGCGGGTGCCCATCATCAACCCCTCAAGCGGAGTCATGCCCATTGAATGATCGACGGCCTTGCCGCCCTCGACGGCCGTCATCGAGCAGCCGTTGCCAAGGTGCGTGGTTATCAGGCAGATGTCCTGTGGCCGCTTCCCAAGCAGCTCGGCCGCGCGGATCGTCACGTAACGGTGGCTGGTGCCGTGGAAGCCGTACTTTCGGACGTGGTATTGCGCGTACCACTGCTCCGGTACGGCGTAGCGGTGGGCCTTGGCGGGCATTGTCGCCAGGAAAGCGGTGTCAAAGACGCCGACTCCGGGCACGTTGGGCATGGCCTGGCGTGCTGCCCGGATGCCGGCGAGGTTCGGCGGGTTGTGCAGGGGCGCCAGTTCGGCGTTCCGCTGGAGGATGTCGATGAGGCAATCGTCGATCAGGGCCGAGTCGGTCGCCTGCTCGCCGCCATGCACGACGCGATGGCCGACGCCGTCGATCTCGTCAATGTCGCCGATCACGCCGACCCGCACGTCCACGAGGATGTCCAGGATCAGCCGCAGACCGGCCGCGTGGTCCGCGGCCTGGACGCTGCGGTTCACCTGCCCGCCAGTGCCGCTGTGCCGCAGGAAGGCGTCGCCCCCGACCCGCTCCAGCATGCCCTTGGCCAGCACGGACTCATCCGTCATGTCGAACAACTGGTACTTGATGGAACTGCTGCCGCAGTTTACGACGAAAATCTTCATTCCAACTCTTTCTGGTGCGATACTTTAAGCTTGCCGGCGGGCCCCGCGGCGGGCGTCTGTCGGCCTGCCCGGCCGGCCCCGGCAGGGAAAAAAGCCACCGTAGGCCCCGACGCGGCGGATGTCAATAGAATCGCGATCGTTGGGAAAGGAGTAAAAGGGAGTAAAAGGGGTCAGGGAGTAAAAGGGGTCAGGGGGAGTAAAAGGGGTCAGGGGGGAGTAAAAGGGAGGAGTAAAAGGGGTCAGGAGTAAAAGGGGTCAGGAACCTTTTCTGCCCGGAACGGACTGGCAGGAGGAAAAGGTTCCTGACCCCTTTTCCCCTCCTTTTCCCCTGCTTCGATCAGGTGCTCCACGCCGGCGCGCGGGCGGAAGCCGGCCGCAGTGCGCGGAGCGGATTCAGGCGAAGATGGTGCCGATGTAGGCCCATCTCCGCTGACGTATGAGCACAGCAATAGTATCGCAATACATGCCGTAATCGTTCGCATATTCCGCCCTTACTTTGCCGACATGGTGGCCGGAGGCATGACCTTCGCTTCCGGTAGCCAATTCCGAATTCGAGGAAAGGCCTCAAGAGCCTTCTTATATGCCTCCTTTATCTTTGGATCGACAGATTCTGCAATCTTATCTTCCAGAATGATCTTCGCCAGCTTTTCACCGTATACCTTCAAGACAACCAGGGAAAGCAAGTTGCGGCGCAATTCAATCCGGTCATTCCATAACCGCAAGTCGGCTTCCCTTGGTGGTTCCGACTTGGCATCGGCTTCAATTTGAGCTATTGCAGCAAGGGCGCCAGGGATGCTAATGTCTATGAGCGCTTGAACGCACCGATAGCTGTTCGCAGCGGTAATTCTCAATGATACCATTGCCAAATTATCATCCACATGCTCAGCTAGCACCCCTGCCCCTTCGACTGCGCGGAGTTGACCAAGTAGAATAGCCGCCACATGTCGATTAGAACGGTCAGCACCCTTTGATGAGATCAATGCAATGCACAGCTCCACCATCTTCTTTTGGTTCTCAAGATGCACTTTGGCGGCTATACTATATTCGCGCACATCGATTGCGGCAATCGACAGTCCACCTTGGGCGGCACCAAGGGGGTTGGCACCCACCGCCACGCCCTTCTCGGAGAGTACCGCGCCTTTAGGTATCACGAATGTTCGACTCCCGTCAGGCTGATAGACCCATTGGATATGAGCCTCTTGGTCGTCTGATGCAATCAGGCGGAAGATCGCGGCCCTGCCTTCAGCCGTCTCGACCAGGAAACAGTGCCCCGTGAGTTTCGAGAGTCCCCTGATAAGCCCCGGCGTGTCCTTTCCATCCTCCTTGGCATAGGGCACTTCTGGGCGCGTCAGCGTCTTTGCACTAAACTCATGGAGATAGTGCTTCCCAAGATCGGCAATGCGCGTGCTGACTGCCAGAAACACCCCCTGCTCGACCCTTGAGTACATGAGATCGCCCGCCTTCGCCTCCACAATCTTGGCAAAGAGGTCTTTGGCCGTCCATTGCTTGCCCTCCAGAATGGGCCTAGGCGCCAGCTTGTTATTCAAAAAGCTGAACACTTCGCCACTCCTGCGCGCCTCTGTCGTCCCTCTGGTCGGGATGGCAGCGATACCATTGGGAAGAGTGCAGCCAGCAAGATCCTCGCGATCGCCTTCTGCAGCATAAGATGCGGTTGCCCAGAATGCTACAGCGGCCACTGCCACAACAATATGCCGTATCGTATCGGTCATTACGTATTCTCCTTCAGTGTTATTGTGCCGTAATGGTTGTCAGAGCTGACGTCTTGTCATCGTTAATCTCGTAGAGTATTTGTGGAGCCTGCTCGTCCGATGTTGGGCTCACTGATAGGAAATTTGATTTTGCGGCTACCCCTGGGGCTGGCGGGCGGCTCTGCCGGGGGGCGGGGGGTTTGGGGGGGGAGTAAAAGGGGTCAGGAACCTTTTCTGCCCGGAACGGACTGGCAGGAGGAAAAGGTTCCTGACCCCTTTTCCCTCCTGGCAGGAGGAAAAGGTTCCTGACCCCTTTTCCCTCTTCAAATGGATCAAGCAGCATCTTCGGATCAAAGCTTTTTACGGCACGTCAGAGAACGCCGTGAAGAGCCAGGTTTGGATCGCCATATCCGTCTACGTGCTCATCGCCATCATCAAGAAGCGTCT
>Ga0315285_10002359_pt1 | contig 19735 bp, 24 predicted proteins | sample YL17G09_36_MG_FD_203698 | JGI IMG/M metagenome (GOLD analysis project Ga0315285, IMG submission 203698) | Sediment microbial communities from Yellowstone Lake, YNP, Wyoming, USA - YL17G09_36 | ecosystem: Environmental > Aquatic > Freshwater > Lake > Sediment | place: USA: Wyoming | collected...
GTCACATCCAATATAGTTCATTTGGATACCTCCTTTGTAGAGGGTTGCATTGATTAGCTGCTCATTTTCAATGCATATCAAATCCTTACCCTAAAGGGATACCCTTAGTTCCATATTCTCATGGGGTATACCTCTCCAGCTATAATGCTGGGTTTTTTTATTAGCGAAGTCGTAGATTGTTGAACAGAATTGGTGAGAATATCCATTTAATATCCTTAGGGATACTTCCCTCTAACCTCAATAATAAAAGTACTCTTCACATTTTAACAGTTTAGCTGATAGTTTTATTTTTGAACTATGGGTTAAGGCTTGATGACATTTTGAGCTTGGAGGCGAACAAAGGAGGTTAAAAATAAACATTGATAATAAGTCAGGAAACAAAAGAGAATAAAATTCTCTTGACAGATATCATTTTTTAGTTATAATACTACATATTGTATTAAAATAGATCATTAACACAACAAATAGTATTATAGAAGGTTTTTAATCATTGTTGATTCTTTATTTTAGGGAGGTGAATACTAGCTGAGAAGAATGATAACCAGCCAGAGATAGTGGGAGGGGTGAGCAATGAAAAAGAAACTCACAACGCTTACTTAGAAATAGAGCAGTGGAAAAAAGTTAAACAACTGTCAGCGAGCACAAAAGTTTCTATGTCGGTATACATGAGGGAAGGGATAGAAATAGCGCTGAATAAGTATAGGACGTCAGTGGAAGACAAGCTACAAAATCCTGATTCCTCACAGACATATTTATAAGTTAACAAAAAGGGATTGTAACACATGCAAATACCATAAAATTTGGGGGCTAGTGCTGGTGAGGCAACAAGCAAAAAAAGAACTGCGTGAAGAGAAAGCCGAACTTCTTGAGTCACGGAGCCTTGGAGCCGACGTAATTTACTGTAGGCATATGGTTTTAACCTCTCTAGATATGCTTGTTGACATGAAAAGTAATGGTAGGGATGTGACTGAAAAAATGGCTATGGCTATAGCTTGTCTGGATTCTGTTGTTAACAGACTGGATGATATTCTTGAAAGATATACATAAGTTGGGAAAAAGAGCGCAGGATTATAAGAGAGTAAGGAAGCTTTGATCATTGAGATATAATCCATGAGAGGAACGCTATAAATGTGTTCAAAGCCAGTTGCCTCATGGATTATGGTGACGGGATTTATGTAACACTTGTGTTAATTATAAATCAGTCTGTTGTGCTTTTCACGCAGTAATAAAAGGAGGAAGGGGCTTGGCATTCTTAGGTCCTTAATTGCCCTTTCGAACCTATAGTTTATGCCATGCCCTTTCCCTTAATTAAGATAACACATATTATAAATCGGCAACAAGGATAAAAAGTTTAACTTAACAATATTTGAGATACACCAAATTCAAGTGAAGTTGAGGACTTTATGAATTTAGTCATAAAATTTAGGATTGATTAAGGGAAAGGAGTGGAAGCTGTGGTTGTGAAGGTATTTGATGACATAGAACTTCTTAAAGTAGAAGATATAGCTAAGGCACTGGGAACTCACGTAATAACTATAAGACGATATATAAGGAGTGGTAGACTCAAGGCTCAGAAGGTAGGAAGAAACTATTACGTCTCAAAAGAAAATTTTAGAGATTTTATCAACGGAGGGGTACGAGGGCTAAGACCTCATAAAGAAGTAAATCGAAGAGATACTTAAAGTAGAGCGGTGGAAAATTTTAATCTAATTCTTTTTTCAAAGGAGGGCTAGATTATGTCTAAGAAATACAATCATAAGAAAGCCATTTTTACCTACACCACACCAGAAGCTCAGCGTGTGCAGCTAGCCGGGGATTTTAATTCCTGGGATCCTAATGCTCATCCTCTTACGAGAACTTCTAACGAGAAGTGGGAGATAAAACTTCATCTTTCACCAGGGAGGTATGAGTATAAATTCTTAGTGGATGGACAATGGCAGAATGATCCCAACTGCACTGAATTCGCTTCTAATCCTTATGGGAATGAGAACTGTATACGTAGAGTGAAATAGGTCTGTTCTTCTCGACACGGAGTAACACTTGTGCGTATCGCCATGCTTTCGTGGGAATCTCTCCACTCCATTAGCGTGGGAGGCGTGGGAGAAGTAGTTACTGAAATGGCTGCTGCCATGGAGAGAAAAGGACATGAAGTCCACGTCTTTACCAGAATGGGAGGTGGGCAATCACACTACCAACAGATTGATGGAGTTCACTATCACAGGTGTGCCTTCAATCTCCAATCTAACTTCATTGATGAAATAAATGATATGTGTCGCTCGTTCGTCTACCATTTCTTCCAGGTAGAAGACTTTGTAGGCCCCTTTGATATCGTCCATGCCCATGATTGGCTGGCATCTAACGCTGCCGTGTGGATCAAGCATGGGAGGGGAAAGAAGATCGCACTTACCATGCACTCCACCGAATATGGACGGTGTGGGAACAACTTCCGGGGTGGGCAATCTGCAAGGATCAGGGACCATGAAAGGCATGGCACCTATTGTACAGATCGGATAATGGCCGTTTCGAACGCCTTAAAAAACGAGATTATGTGGATGTATAATGCACCTGAATGGAAAGTAAAGGTTGTCTATAACGGAATTAACTACCACCGCTTTGATGGATGGATCATTCCAGCTGAGGTCAAAGCCCATTACAGCATTGGCCCTATGGATCCTACCACTCTTTTTGTGGGAAGGATGACTTACCAGAAGGGACCTGATTTGCTGGTTGAAGCCATCCCCTATATATTGTATTACTACCCCCATGCTAAGTTCATCTTTGTGGGAGACGGGGATATGCGTTACAGCGTGGAAAGTCGCGCCAATGTTCTAGGTATCTCTCACGCTACCAGATTTTTAGGCTATCGTTCTGGGCAGGAGCTCGTCAATCTCTACAAAGCATCTGATGTGGTATGTGTACCCAGTAGGAACGAACCTTTTGGTATTGTGATTTTGGAAGCATGGAGTGCAGGAAAACCGGTGGTAGCCTGTTGCAACGGTGGCCCCTCTGAATTCATCTGGCATGAAGTTGACGGTCTCAAAATATATGACTATCCTGAATCAATTGCCTGGGGTATTGGTAACATGTTTAAAGACTTCGAACATACACGCTGGATGGGGAGAAACGGAAGGACTGCAGTAGAAACCTCCTTTTCCTGGAATATCATTGTTGACCAGGTACTCCACATTTATAATGAGTAGACTTTTACTATAATGATTGGGCTAAACAATCACACAAGGAGGAACACATGTTACGAGTAACAGCAAAAGCAAAGGAAAAACTTGAAGAGTCTTTACAAGAACAGACAGCAGATCCGCACGTTGCCATGAGGATTGTTCCTAGTCAACAAAGCCAAACGAGGTGGGGTTGAAGTTGGATAAAGAAAGAGAAGGAGATCAGTGGTAGAAAGTAAAAGGGGTAGAAAACTATAACTTATACAGTCCAATGTAGCCACAGAACTTGAGGGAATGTTCTTCGACCACCGGGAAAGTCATATCATGTTAGTAGAAGAAGACATAAAGGATAAAATGTTAGATAGAAAGAATTTTATGTTCTACCTTAATGACATCTCGGCTGCGCATAAGGTTAAATATAGAAAACAGCTACATGATACTATAAAAAGATTTGATAAAGCGCCGTAATTTTTAAATTTCATGACACAGGTCATACTTTTTCTCAAAGTCATACGTTAGTATTAACGTAGTTGATAGCTTCTTCATTTTTTACCTTAGGCTTTATATGGGGTTTGGCCCCTCCTTTCCCCATATATACACGGGAGTGATACTCAAGAACAGATCACTCCCTTTTAATTTTACTTCTTTATGTGCCATTCCTGAAAGATGTTTGTTTTTAACACAACATATGTCGAATTTGACACACTTATTAACCAGTCCTCGAATAAAAAGTAATTGAAAATCAATTAGATAGTTATGGCAAGTTTTTTGCTTTAAAAATGTATAAGTTGATAGCTTTTCCATTTTTTCACCTGGGGAGTGATATTTATTAACCACTCCCCTTGTCTACATCAAACAAACATAGGGAGGGGTATACCATGAGAAAAATATTTATTACGCTTGGATGTTTTTGTGCTCTTTGCTCAACAGTAATTTTTTATGCTAAAAATAAGCTAGATTTTAAATCAACTGTTCTTATCAAAGCATATAATTATATTAATGTCAAATAAATATTATGAGAATAAAATTATATATTATTAGAAAAATATGCATTTTTTATATATCTATAATTATTTGATATTTAACGAGAAATAACATATCATACCATTATAGCTTACTCAGTCCAAAAATCTCCCTAACTTTTTAAGAAAACCTCTTTTTCTCTTTTCTCAGGAACTTAATATCTCTTTTCGTCAACCTCCTCAAATTCCCCTCAAGCCCTTTCATCTGTATAAAGAGGTCTTTGATTTTGGATTCTATTCTGAGAGATTCTTTTAAACATCTTACGGCCTCATTCGGATTATTGTTCCTCAGACTCTGGACAGCGTAATTAATACACTGATTAAATTCTTTGGTGTGCTTAAGGATCAGCTTTTCTATCTTTTCAATAACCTCTTCAATCTCTCTTTTCTTCTCCTCAGCCTCTATTTCTTTTTTCTTTAATCTCTTTTGTTCACTTCCTTGTGCAGTTTCATATTCTGCTTTTAGCGTGGTGTAGAACTCATTATCAAACCTTCCAATCTTATCCATGATTTTGTTGATGTAGTTGAAATAGACCATTGCATAGTGTTCCTTGTCTCTGATCTTGACCAGATGATTTGATACCTCTCTTATGGCATGAGGGGCAGTGCCATACTCCTCAATCAGCTTAATCATCTCAGTGATGGCTTCTATCATCTCATTACTATCTTTAATTTCCCTCTTTGTTGCTTTAATAAGCTTTGTGCGGATTAAACCAGCTTCTTCTTTGTCTTCAGCTATTTCTTTGTCAAAGTTTTCATTAGATGTTTTTGGATTTAGATTTGTTGGAATTTTCGAAATGCCGGATGATATTGACCTTAATGAATTGCGTGAGAAAAAAGAAAAGAGCAGTTTGATTAACGCAATGATAAAGCCAATACCTAAAATTCCGTTGATAAATGGAGCAGTCTGGGCAATCCAGTCAAAGATAGTAGGGCTGACTAATCTTAGGGATAGGTAATCAATAATATATGCAAGGCATAGAGAGTTTGTGTGGTTAAAACCTAGTGAGAGCAGAAGAGTGAAAAGGACAAAGCCAACAAGCAAAAGGATGATGCCTACTGCGAGTGGCCCAAAAGAGTGTAATGAGAAGTTTAAGGTCTTCTCCATCAACAAAAACCCAGTAGAAAGTGCTAACCCAACTCCTATTACTATCGCCTTCCCACCTCTCCCTTCAAACCTCTTCCCCAGCGTCACCTTAGCAATACCAAAGAAGATAAAGAAGGCTATTATAGCGTCTATTATCAGAGAATAACTGTTGTAGAGAGAACTGATGTCCAGATATTCAAAGGGTTTCAGGAGTTCTGCAAAAGTAAATGTTGCCATGCTTCTTTCTTGAGCTTATGAAGTATTTAAAGGTTTCGGATGGGTTTTTTTATCAGGCTAAACGAAAGGTTTTTATATATGTGCGATATAGAAATCAGGGAAATGAAGAAAAAGAAGAGCTCCTAAAACTTAGTGATGTGTGGGTATTCGGTTTACTATCTCATTCGGAAGTGAGCCGAATATCTCTCTAGTGTTACCATAACGTCCCTTTGATACCACTCGGGCACTGACAAGGCCATAGAGATCAAGGAAACTGACCATATCAGAGAAACGCCTTTGGGTGAGCGGTCTTATCATTTCTTGCTCACAGAGCTTTCTATAGGCATCATACACCTCTCCGGTAGTAGCCTTGTCTACACCTTTATTAAGAATAGAGTAGCAGGCAAGAAGTGACATCTTTTGTTGAGTGGCCAGAGACTTGATAAGCTCTTCTGTTTTATCAACCTCAAGCCTTTCTTCTGCGATATCTACTTCTTTCTCAGTTAATGTTCCTGTTGTCTCCTCTGCTATCTTTACAGCTTTGGAAAGAAGTTCTACTGCTTTCCTCGCATCCCCTGTCTCCCTTGAGGCATAGGCTGCGATTTTATTTAATGCTGCTTGCTCTACCTTACTCTTATCCAAGGCTTTCTCTACCCTGAGCTTAAGTATCTCCATAAGGTCAGTGGCATCGTAGGGCTCAAAGATGATGTCAGACTTTTTAAGAAAGCTAAGGATCCTTGGGTCAAGGTTCTTCTCCCACTGGGTATTATTGGTAAGAAGGATGAGTATTAAACGGCAGGAGAGCTTTCTTGGTAGGGTTTTAGCAAGAAAGGTGAGGAAGGCATCAGGGTTTGGCCTGATATTATCTATTTCATCAATCAAAAAGCAAAGAAAACCCTTATAGTCAATCGCCTCAATGATATTGTCCTGCATATATTCTATTGGAATACCTTTACGGTAACGGCGTTTTGCATTATCTAAAGCAATGGCTACCTCATTTAAAGCCCCAAAATAGGTTTTTGGTGAGGTGAGATCGATATACACATAGCGGAACTCTACACCATGACGCTTTGCTACCTGCTGGAAGGTAGAGAGGACATGAATGAGGGTAACAGTTTTCCCTGAGCCTGTAGGCCCGTAGATTAAGGCAGATGGGGGATGAACTCCGTCCAATAGCGGTGTAAGGTGAGATATAATCCGGCTGAGCTGCTTTTCTCTAATGTTACGGTTAAATATCTCTTTAAGGACAGCTCTTCTCTCATGTTCAGGCAGTTTTTCATCATCCAAATAGTCAGGATGCAACACAAGAGACTTATTTTTCCTTGAAACATGGAGGTTTTCTATTAGTGATTCAGTGCTGTCATGCTCAAAAGTAATGATATTTCCACCAGACATTTTCCACACATGAAATCTTCTTCAGTTACCTGCACAAGACGGGCTTATATTTAAACTTTGTGTACTACTCTTAAGTGAAATGGGGAGGTGGGTGAGTAAATTTCTTGTGGAAAATGGTTGGGTGTGTTGTGTGATGTATGTTTTTTTATTTATATCATTATATTCAATATTGAAAATAAATAAATAAAAAATAAATAAACACCTGCAACAAGAAAACAAAAAAGTTCCACAGGAAATCTTCTCACCTGGTTGGAAAATCATATATGAAACGAAGAACGAAGCGGTAGATTTTCCGAAAGGTTTATATACTTCCTCATGAATTTTAGCTGTGAAATCTTGCAAAAAATGGTCTTTCAGCTGCAAATTTATGGTGTTTTCCGATCAAAATGAGGCTCAAACCAAGAATTACTATCACTTTAAGCCCAGCAGAGTTAAAGATCCTTGAGCAGTACGGCTCTAAAAACAAGATAAGTTGAAATGGCTTGCGCTTACGAAGAAGGAAGTTGAGGACCAAATAAGGTATCTGCAAGAACAAGTTTATAAGCTTGAGGGTGAGAGGTTAGATCGGGGGAAATAATTTTCTATGTATGCAACGTTATCAATAACGTGCTCGGTAATAGGCAACCTGCAAAGGCCCGTTTGAATTCTACTTGAATCGTTTGTCGGACTTCCGTTCAGAAACAGTCTTTCTTGTGTTCTCAAGCCAACCAGTCCTGACAGATGTTTTTTTATCGAATTCAGGAACATAAGGCTTGATGTCAAGTAAAGGTGTGCCATCAAGGATATCGACGTTCTCTACATGGAGTGTCCGACCCTCAACTTTCCTAAGCTTCACAACTGACAGACCGATAGGATTCGGGCGCTTTGGTGCTCGCGTGGCGAAGACTCCCCTGATCTGAGAATCCATGAAAGGGACCACATGGAGATTGAACCCTTTGCTCTGGTGAAAATGGTACAAAAGAATGATGTGAGAGAATCCCTCTAGGTCTTTCAGCCCGTTTTCATATTCAGGGAATATCTCAACAGTTCCTTTAATACCCTCAGCTCCCGCAGGCTGTATGGTCATCCCTTCAGGATCGTTGAATGGCGTGTGTATGATCCCGATAGGCTTGTATTCGATCGTCATCATAGGTACCCAAGCAATTAATAAACTCGATTCTTACTTACCTTATTTTTACCAATTCTAAATTATTTTTATTAAATAACAAGTAATTATTTCAGAGTAAACCATTAGGACTGAACAGTGCCCTAAAAAGAAAAGGTAATGGTTCCCGTACCCTCCTTACCAAAAGAAAAAGCTCTCTTCTTCTGACGCATTTTTCTTACCACTCTTATAACCAATGACATGAACGCAATTGACCTCCTCTTTTTCAAACAAAGAGGAGATCAAGATGATAGACATAGAGCAAGCAAGGGACTTATACCTGAATAAAGGCATGACTCTAGGTGAAGTCGCTCAGTCTCTGGGAACACATTATGAAGCAGTAAGACAAAAGCTCCATTCTATTGGCATAGTGAGGAAAAAGAAAGTCAATGTCGACTTAACCCAGCTCAAATTACTCTGGGAGAGCGATAATTACACGCTTGCAGAGCTGGCAGAACATTTTAATGTAAGTGTTCCGACAATCAAAAGAAGGCTCAGAACAATAAAAGCAAGGCACAGGTATGCATGGAATTACAGCCATGAGAACCCAATCAACCAGAGGATTATAAAGCTCTACACCAATGAGCATCTGAGTACAATGGAAATAGGCAAGCTAATACACCTGAGTGAAGAAACCGTGAGAAAGAGATTACACAGGCTAGGAGTTAATCTGAGGGACAGAGCTTTTAAAAACCTTGCCCAAGTTCACCCCAAATCCTTCAATAGAAGGCATAAGGACTATCAGATAGCAGATGTCCAAGAACTCAATGATAGGATTAAACAGCTCTTTCTCTCAGGCAACAAAAAGCTTAAAACCATTGCTCAGATTGTAAACCTTGACACCAGGACAGTTACCCGAAGGCTTGATTTTATGGGCTTTAGAAACAGAAAGAAGGTATATGAGAAGGATACGCAGCTCATCAAAAGATGTGCTGACCTCTACAAGAATCAGAAGCTAAGCTCAAACCAGATTGGCAGAATAGAAAGCATAAGCGGGCGTAAAGTCATAAAGCTCTTACGCTTTGCAGGGGTTAGGCTCAGGCATAGAACAGGAATAAGCAATCTTGTTAAAAAGAGAGCCTTACGGATTTATAAGACAAAGAATCATCTTTATGAATATCTAAGGCAGTGCAGACGATGTGAGAGGTTATACAGGACAAAGTCTCAAGGCAGCAGAATCTGTCCTAAGTGCAGCAGGGGTAATCATAGGGCTTTTATACATAATAAATACACGCCTTCTATAGCAAACAACAACCATCACCCCGCAAACGAGGTGATGGTTTAGATGAGGTGGTATAAATGGACATCATAGATGACATCATTAGTTTGTTTTATGAATATGGACGTGCGCATTTCATTGGAAACGGAGAGTGCGAAGTATATATTGATGACGAAATAGAGCTGAGAAAAGGGCTTGAGAAGCTTTTAAGGGAGAGATGAAATCAGGTGACTAAAATGACTCAAAAATCCCTATGCAGCTTTGACCCTGCATTGAAAAAGAAGATGTTTAAGGTGAAGTATCAAAATGGCAGTAAAAAGATAATCCACTATGTTAATGCCTATGACATCTCTGAGGTTAAATTCCAGTATAGAGATTTTAAGATTATTGAATTGAGAGAGGTGGTATAAATGCAAGACGAGTCTCCTATAAAGGACAAGATATGCAAGCTCTGCGGTGCTCCGAACTGGTATTTTCTGGAGTATTGCCATGAGTGCCATAAGAGGATTGCGGAGGATTTAATATGATAAAGGTTTCAGATGAGGAAATCGAGGAAGTGATGAAGGAATTTAGCATTAAAGACAAGGTGGAATTTGAAGAGTGGGTGAAGAGCGATATCATAGAGTGGCTTGAATTAAATGCTAAGTGCTTTGTTGAGGATAGAGGTGGGGAAGATGCCTAAGATATTGGTAGAGAAGGATACTGATGATAAAAATGCTGTCTGGCTCAGAATTCCTAAAAGAAGTGCATTTTATAACTTTCTCATGGAAGGGGAGTTTGAGAATGCGGATAGGGAGCTGTATAGGGAGGTTGTGGGGGTGAGGAGAAGAATGGAGATGTGATGTTCTGGCTACGATTTGATTTTTTTGAGTGTTGGTGATTTTAGATTGGAATAATTTCACGTTTTTATTTTGGTGGGTATAAAGGTTCCTTCAAGGAATATTTTACTTGCCTTTTCCTTCCAATAGATATCGTGCCGGAGGTGCTCATAAAAACTATTTTGGGGTTTATGACTTCACCGTCAGGTGTTAGCCATCGGGTTTCAATTGTGTCGAACCTCACATCTGATGGTGAATTTTTATTAATGTCATATGAACATTCGCCGGTTGCAGTTATTGTAGGTTCAAGTCGTTCTGATTCTGTGGATTCGGCTTGCTCTTTCAAATGAAAAGTAATTGCAAAATTCAATGCAAGAGTATCAATTTTTTCTGTCACGAAGGGGGTTATTTGATGTTTCATCATTGAGGAGAGAGAAAAATTTTTTTCATCAGCTGCTTTTTCAACTTGATCTTTAATAAGGAGTTCTATAGATTTCGCTATTTTCTCCAAATCAATTGGTGGAGGAACTTCTTGGAGTGTTTTGAGACAATCTTTGAGACTATTGTAGACAGAGATTGAAAAATTTTCCCTTTGGCATTCATCAATGAGAGAGGGCGCTAAACCTTCAGATGGATTTCGGTCTTTAAAAAAGCCTTTATCATCAGTCACAAAAAAAACTGAATATGATTCAGCGAGTTCTAGTACAGCTTCCCAAATTGCTGAATCCTTGAATTGCTGATTCTTCTGATTGTTTGGTGGAGCATCTAAATTCACACGATCAAGGGCTCTTTTCGCATGTTCAAGCTTGAACGGAATATTTATAATCAATTCTGATAGTTCTTGAATTCTTTCTTCAACAACATTTTTCAAGTCTTCTTCAGATGGCAATGTGTATGAGGATCGCCTGCCAACTAATATTTCTATTGTTCTAAAATTATCAGCAATTTTTGATGATGCTTCCAATCCTAGTTTCACAATATTTTTTGATAATTCGTTTTCGACAACCTCCGGTAATCCCAAATATCCTTTTGACATCTTGAGAATGTATAGAAGAGCAGCTCCCATAGATGTTTTCAAAAGTAATTTAGATACCAAAGTACATGTGTCCAAGACAACACATATAGGTTTATTGTTTGTTTCTTTATGAGAATTTTGCATACTCAGAATTTATTTATTTTAGACTAGTTAACATCATATTTTATGTCGCTATTATGTTTGTTTCCAAAGACGATAGCTTAAAATAATAGTTTGTCCTGACACCCTGGATTTCAACCTCTTACCGGAATTTGGACACGTGGTTAACCGCTTCTTCTTATCTAATCTATTAACTGTCAACATCAGCTGATCACTGCTTTTTCAAGTTGTTTTCAGAACCAACGTTATAATTCTGAGAAAAATAAATTGATGCTATTTTATGCAACTAGCTCCCCTCTAAATGCCCTCTGCATGAGGCTGTTGAAGAGTTCATCGAGTTTCTTTTTGCTTTCTACTTGGCGTTCCTTTTCAGCTTCTATTTCTTCAACACGGGTAGCAAATTCCTGCTGGAGAGGGAGAGGGGGAACAATAATAGTTAACTTCAAAATCTCTCTTTGGCCTATAGTTGTCATTGTGGCCGTTTGTGACCTATTAACCATAAAGGCCCTTACTTTTGCAAGGTTAAGATAGATGCTTGAAAAAAGTTGGTTAACAATCTTCTCGTCTAATCTAACCATAATAGTATGACATTCAAACACAGTTGGCTCCGATATATTTATTACAATAGCACACTTTGCTACACCTTCTTTTTTAAGAGATGATCTGCAAAAGAACAAGTCACCATCTTGAACTAAATACTTTTCTAATTCATCTTGTGTCACAGATACTCTTTCAAGCATTGAGTTGTTAACTTTATGCCCTGAATATAAATCTACTACATTTATCAATGGTACTCCAGACCCAAACTCACTCGGGCGTTTAAAGATTCCATTTTTAATACACACTACTATGTCTTTAAGCTTTTTTACTTCCCATCCCTTTTGATTCATGACAGGGTCGCCAAACATCTCTGTAAAGAGCGATGGGATAAGTTTTTTCATTTTCTCATCTGCCTTCTGACGGAGCTTTCTCAGGTTATCTGCTTCCTCAAGTATCTCAACAATCTTGTACTGGGTGGAAAGAGGAGGAAGAGGAATTGATATTTTTGACAGACCACTAAATTTTAGATTGTCCCTAACAGAACCTTCACAATAATGCTTTATTAAACTAAGACCTCTTTTGCTTTTAAGAAAAGAAAGCAGATATTTCCCAATGACATCTTCATTAGGTTTGAATACTTCATAAATTGGACTGACAGCGGTAATCTCAAATTTAGATAGTAAAGCTATTGATCCAACATTTATACGTGACGGATTATATGCTAAATCCCCTTTCCTTACAATCTTGTAACCTGTAATGTCTTTACTGAAGACTTGTTTCTTGAAGAACTCCTCAGATTTTACAAATCCTTCTTCATTTGTAATACTCAATACTGCAATATTGGGAATATCGCTACGATATCTTTCGTTTTTTTGAGATATTAGTTTACCTAAAGGTATTTCCTTCCAATTTCTAGGCAATCTTTTTTTCATACTACTCTTCAATCTTCTTAAACAAACTTTTTAATCCCATGCTTATTTTATCTTCTATTTCTAATACTTCTGTTATAACATCCTTTGGCTCTGCATATTCCATTTCTTCATGCTCATAAGGTTTATAACGTCCTGCTGTAAGATTATCATCATTCTCTTTTATCTCTTCCCTCGTGGCATACCAACTTCGTTCACTTTCTGGTTTTGCATCCCACTTCTCAAGGAGATCAGGAATATCGTTTTTATCAGGCTGAGGAGTCCTTTTATCATCAAGGCTGAATCCATCTGCTGTAATTTCATAGAACCATACTTTATCAGTTTTACCACCTCGTTCAAAAACTACTATAGCTGTCTTCACACCAGCATATGGCTTAAAAACACCAGAAGGTAGACTGATTATTCCTTGAATCTTACATTCATCCAGCAACCAGCTTCTCAATTTCTTGTGTGCTCTTGTTGAACCGAACAAAACACCCTCAGGAACAACCACTGCCGCATTACCGCTAGGGGCAAGATGCTTGTAAAAATACTCACCGAATAAAAGTTCTGTCTTTGTTGTTTTAAGATCATAATCCTCAAGGATTGCCTCTTGATTCACAGTTCCAGCAAAGGGAGGATTAGCAAGGATAATATCGTATTTTCTGTCATTGTCAGTCGGGAGAGTCAGGGGATCGTGATGTCTTACATTAGCATTTTCTAATCCATGTAAATATAAATTCATAATAGAAATCTTTATCATATCTATATCATTGTCGTAGCCAGTCAGTGCGTGAGTTTTTAGAAATTCGTGCTGGTCTGGTCTGAGCATATCTCCTATAATATGTCCTTCCTTTTTCAACTCCTCGCTTGTATTTTGTTCCATGATATAGAGATAAGCCTGAATAAGGAATCCTGCTGTTCCACATGCGGGGTCAAGGATATACTGCCCTGCCTTTGGTTTTATTAGATTCACCATCATCTTGATGATATGCCGAGGGGTTCTGAACTGACCGTTAGTTCCCGAAATTGCAATCTTGCCTAAAAGATATTCATAGAGGTCACCTTTCACATCAGTGTCATACTTCTGGGTATTGTTGTAATCCATCTCATCGATAACTGATACGACAGAATGTAGAGTGGGTCGGTTAAAAATCTTAAGATGTGCTTGCCTAAAAAGAATCTTACCAATTGGGGAGAGATTGGGAAGTTCATTGAATTTCTCAAATGCTTCTGAAAGCGTTACATAAAGGGGGTCTCCTGAAAGGCGTGCAACAGTTCTCCAACTGTATTTAGCCCATGAATTGGAGAAAATCGATTTATACTCATTCCCCACGATTCTCTGAAGTTGTTCCTGCTTCTCATCCATCTCTGTAAGGCTCTTCAAGAACATCAAATAACCAATCTGCTCAATGGCTGCCATGGGATTATTAACCCCACCAGCCCAAAGTTCATCCATCAATCGATCAACTTTCTGCTTCAAGTCAGAATTTGTAAAATTCAGTGTCATGGATTTATACCCTTTAAATCTGAGGTGCTAAATAATAGCTGATTTAATTAACTATAGAATTTTAAGAAAATTCCCGATAATCTGCCTCATTTAATTCCTTCAAAATATTTAATAAACTTTCCGTTGAATTATTATCAATATATTTAAGAAAACCAATTATGGCATTATCGATAAGTTTTGGTACAGAGGTGTTCCACTTTTCTCCGTCTACATCATGTTGAGTCAAACATAACTTTTTTGTTATATCATGTGCTTTTGAAAAAATATCTGCGAAAGTTTTAAACTCTGCCGTGGCATCATCAGAGTATTTATTGTATCCGTAAAAGAAGAACATTGTATATTTGCCGTCAATAGGCATTACTAAATCAGGTAGTAGGAAATGTAATGCTTTAGACACACCAACTATCCTTCTTTTGGACTCCATGACTTTTAATTTAACGAAAACATTTTTAAGCAATTTCATCATGCTATTATTGATCTGCACCTTATTAACTGAACATAATTTATATATATACAGATCAATTAAATCAGATTTTAGAGATAAAACCGATTCCTTAAAATTATCAACGGATGTTAACTCTGCACCCTGTTGATTCATATTCCATGCTTCTAATGTCTGCATAATTTTGGTGTAAAAACTTTCATCGTTTAATAAAGAATCTAAATCACTTGTTAACCTGTGCATATTAATTATTTCTCTGTATAGCCTCAGATCATGTCCAGAACGGTATTTTTCATTACAATATTTTACAAAGTAGAAAAATATTCTCTTACTTTTAAAAAGGACTCCTGGTGCTTTCATCTCATCATTGCTAATTTAAGTGGTGGACTCAGCCTTATATTATTAAAGATTGGTTTTATGCTTTCTCCAAAAGCCGATACAAATGCTCCTGTTCCACCAAAGGACGCAAAAGGTTGATTATTAAGGAACTGGAATTGTCCATTCCCGAACTGCTCTGCATACTTAGGACTTTGTATGATCTGTTCTATAAGTATCCTGAGAAGGCGAATCTGCTGGAGGTTAAGATTATATTCTACTTTTAGAAACTCAATCAGTTCATCGAGTTGTTCTTTTTGAGTGGGTAGTTTCCCAACCCCTAATGCGTCTCGGATGAAATCAGTGATGCTTGCAAAAATTCTATAGACTTTAGCAAGACTTGTTTCATTGAAATAATCAAGAGGACGGTTCAAGACCTCTGTTTCGAGGTATTCCATTAACTCTTCTGTAAAGTTGTTTGTCATCGCCGCTTCAATAATTTGAGGCCTCTTCTTGGCAACCTCTTTTATCATATCTTTCCACTTATTCATATATAACATCCGATCCACTTTCTCACCTTCAGGGCCAACTTCTATAAACTCGGTCATGACCATAGCGTCAGGTTCTTGAGAAATAAGCCTGCCCTCAGGTGGAATAGGAGGTGGTTGAGGAGGAGGTGGTGGTTCTGGAGGTTTGGGTTCAATAATTTCTTCTGTGGGTTTTGGGATAGGTAATGGTGCAGTCCAATCATATTTTTCCTCAAAATACTCAACAACCTCACAGAAGTCATGAATGACAAAATGAGTCTTTTGCGTACCGTCGGGAAAAGTATGAAGACGTGTGCCACGCCCTTTTATTTGGATATATGTAGTTGGTGAAGCAACAGGACGGGCAAGCACGATATTCAGTAACTCAGGGCAGTTATAGCCCGTTGAAAGCATATCAACGGTAACTGCAATTCTTGGCCAGTAGTTTTCATCCTTGCGAAACGCCTTAGCATGGTCTGAAGCCCCTTTCACCCTTGAGGTTATGACCTGGGCGAAACGGCCATTTGCCTCTGGTACAAGAGCGTTAAGGCTTCTAGCGAGTGCGGCGGCATGATCCTGAGAAACGGCAAAGAAAATTGTCTTTCCTACTGATCCATCGGGGGTTCTTAAGGCATATTTCAAAAACTCCTCGCATATAAGCCGATTTCTCGCAGGCACATTTACCTTCTTCTCTAATTGAGATATGACAAAAGTATAGTCTTCCCCATCAATCTCAACACTCCAACCTTCCTCAGACGCAGATTCTCTTGTGATCAATGAGTAGAGTTTATATATTTTCGGTGGGACAAGATAAGGGCCAGGAGGACTAGCATTCACAGCATCCTGTATGGAATATCTATAAGTAGGTTCTCCAGGTTCACATCCGAAGTGCTTATATGTGTCCCGCATCATCCTGTATTCAAGGGCTTTGGGGTTGTTTTCGCTTAGTTTTTCAATATCAATGTTTCTTAGGAAATCTTTTGGAGTAGCAGTCAACCCGATTCTTGTTGCTTGGAAATACTCAACTACCTGCCTGGGTAATTCGCCATAAATAGAACGGTGGCACTCGTCATTGAAGACCAAGTCAAAATATCCAGGCGTAAAGTCTTCTTTGTAATGAATATTTAAACTCTGTATGGTAGCTACAACTATAGACGCACCTCCCCATTCACCATGACGACCTGGCTTGTATCGGACACTTTTGTATTCGTCTCGAAATGCTATTTGAAAGGCTTCGAGTGCCTGTTTAGCCAGTTCGATTCTGTCAACAATGAAAAGAACCCTCTCAGCCTGGTGAGACTTTAGAAACCTGTCAATTATTGCGGCAGCAAGTCTGGTCTTCCCTGTTCCTGTTGCCATTTCTAGTAAAAACGCCCTCTTGCCTTCATCGTATAGCCTTGCAATAGTCTCGCTTGCTTCTTTTTGATAGGGTCTATCAGCTATATTTGAAGGATGCTCAACTTGTGATAGAGGCTTTTTTAATGCCTTTAGGTCTGCTCGTCTCTGGAGGTCTTCTGGAGATATGAATCTTTCAATAGGTCTCGCATCTCCCTCATCAAGATCCCAGAAGTATATCTGCTCGGAATTTGCAAGGAAGATATAACGGCAGCCCATTGCAAGGGCATACCCACGAGCCTGCTCTTTAGCGAGGTAAACGTCCCCCTGGGCATTATCCTTTGCTTCTAATACAGCAAGGTTCTGCCCCTTTCGACCCAGCAAAAGATAATCTGAAAAACCCGCTCCACAATGCTGCTCTGTGAGCACATTTTTCTCTGGGCCTTCGAGTATCCAGCCTGACTCGTGAAGTTTTCTATTAATTACTATCCTTGAATCTTGTTCGGTCATTTGAGAATTGTAAATGAAATAACAGTTTAAAACTTAAAGTTAAGGAAATTATAGGAAAAATTAATATATGGGTCAATAATTTATATTTATATCACAAAATCGTAATTACATTAACACGTTTACCCCAATATCCCCCTCTATCTGCCTCAGACAAACCTTCCCCTCATTCGCCAGAAATAAGACCTCATTAAACACAGCAACCAAAGACAGTTTATCATTCTCAAAAACAGGAAAATCACCTGCAAGCTTTCTTACAGTACAGTCCTTCCTTTTCTCGATGACTTTAGGAAGTTCATTATAAATTTTCTTCAGGTCAATACTTTGCATTTCCCTAATAATATCTTTAGGGATTTCTAAATCAACTTTTCCATCATCTCCTTCCAGCATATCAAGAATTATATTATAAAGCTCAGGATTGTCTGAGGATATTTTTTCCAATTTACCCATAGCTACAAGAGGAGGTATCAATTTTTTAATTTCTTGAGCTTCTGTTAATGCAGAGAAATGAGTTATCTGAGGATTTATGTGCCTTTGGTAAGCATGGAGAACATTAATAATTTCTTGTAAGTCCTTTTTAAAGCTTAGCATGCTAAATGGAGTAAGAGTTTTGTACATATTCAATCTAAACTTCAATGCGTAGAGATGGAGTAAAAATCCCAAATCCATAATATCTTCTCTTGAAGGATCTTTAGAAAGTACCTCCTTAATTTTTGCCAGAAGACTAGCTTCTTTAAATCTGGCATAACCTTCATTCTTCTCTAGGAGGAGGCTTATCTTTCGTTCAAAGAGAGCAACCAGCTTATCTGTATTGTTTTCCATTCTTTAGTTCCTCGTTTAATCTTTTGACAACGTACTGAGTCACCATCTTCTTATACTCATTCCCAAACACAGAACCAAGCACATTTACTACTCCATATCCATGTAGGATATGCTCTGCGGCTTCAGCTACGATTAAGCTAAGGCAGGTGGTCAAATGCTTTAGCACAATATCAAGAATGTTATGACAGCTCCTGCCACGAAAACGCTTTGGCGAGATCCTGATAGTCGGCTTCCCGTAAATGTTTACAGTGGGGACAAGCTCAAGCTCTTTAATAAACTCATGAAGTAGTTGTTTCCCTCCTTTAAGGTTTTTAAAATCTTCTTTCTGAATCCTTCTCTTAATCCATTCTCTCCTGAACTTACCATCACTTTTTAGACGTGAGATAAAGACATAGGTTTGTAGGCACTGCTGCTTCCACTTCTGCCTGATATATCGACTGAACTCATCATTGTTTAAAGTTTTGCTCATTTCCCATAAATACTGTGGGAAACTATAAAAACTTTTCGGTGCTCGTCGAGAAAATTACAAAATAGAAAGCTTTATATATAAGAAGCACTTCATAAATTCCGTTTTTGGGCAAAAGCGGAAGGAATCAGTATCAAAATGGTTAATGCCAACAAAGTGCCAAAGGTAGAGAAAGTAAGCCGATTGGTGAGGGCTTGCAGGACAGATAAAGAGGTTATTATTGTAGAATCGCTGTTCTATTGTGCGCTGAGGAACAAGGAATTGGTGCTGTTAAAGGTTGGTGACTTTGATTTTGAGCTGAACAAAGTTTACGTCAGGAAAGAAACTGCGAAGTATGAGAGCAAGGGCTTTGTTCCGCTTAACCCTATCTACGCTGGTCATGTGAGAGAATTTATTTTTGAGCATGGGCTAGATGAAGAGGATTACCTGTTGAATTATGGAAAGGAGAGAAAACCATACTCTACTCGAAGGATACGGGCAATCGTTAATGAGATAGCAGAAAAGGCAGGTCTTAGTAATATCTATCCTCACATGCTACGCCATGCTCGTGCCAGATGGCTTTTGTATAATGGGTACAGTATAGATTATGTGAAAAGGTTTCTGAGGCATAAAAAGATTTCTACCACCATTGATGTGTATGGAGAATACGATGATGAGGAGTTTATGAGGAAGTCGAAGGAGGGGGTGCAGCCAGTATTATGAAGTAGGCTGAACAAGTTCCATTCAAAGGAACTCTTTTTTGTGGCAGTTTTGTGGCAGTTCTAGGAGAAAATAATGGATGATAGCGGATTAGGTGAATGATAATGAATAATTGTAAATAATTGTGATAACGGAGGAATTTGGGAAAACAATGGGTTTTTAAATAGTTAGATTTTTTACTTAAAATATCTTCGAATCCGCAGGTCGGGCGTTCGAGTCGCCCCGGGCGCGCCAGAAAAACCAATGAAAAGAGGTAGTTAGATATCATTGCTGATTACCTCTTTTCTTTTGTTGAGCAATTTGTGGCAGTTTTGAGGCAGTTTTAAATCTTTGACTGATCTTAGACAGTTACGAAAAAATAGTTCAGTGATATTAAGCACATAAGTTAGTTAAAAAGGTTCTTGGCACTACCTCTTTGCTCTTTGACATAACATAGCTTATAGTTGTCGAATAGT
>Ga0315285_10002361_pt1 | contig 19712 bp, 16 predicted proteins | sample YL17G09_36_MG_FD_203698 | JGI IMG/M metagenome (GOLD analysis project Ga0315285, IMG submission 203698) | Sediment microbial communities from Yellowstone Lake, YNP, Wyoming, USA - YL17G09_36 | ecosystem: Environmental > Aquatic > Freshwater > Lake > Sediment | place: USA: Wyoming | collected...
ATCCCGCGACTCAAGTCTCTGCTTATATACCCATAATCCAGGGGTGCAATAACTTTTGCTCATATTGTATTGTGCCCTACAGGCGTGGCAGAGAGAGGAGCCGGTCTCCGCAAGAAATATTACACCAGGTCTCTGGACTCATGGTGGGAGGTACGCGGGAGATTATACTACTGGGGCAGAATGTCAACGCATACGGCATGGACCTTGATGAAAGAATAGATCTCGCGGATTTGCTAGCTATGCTAAATGGTTTAAAAGGCTTATACCGGATAAGATTTCTGACAAATCATCCAAAGGATATGAACCTACGATTGATCAAGGCAATTGCTTCATTTGATAAAGTATGCCACCATATCTGCTTGCCCTTACAGGCAGGTGATGACCGGATTTTGGCGGCTATGAACCGGCATTACACTGCCCGGCAATACAGGAAACTAATTAGCGATATAAGGGATATCATACCTGATGTGGCTCTCAGCACGGATATAATAGTGGGCTTCCCTGGTGAATCCGACGATCAGTTTTTAAACACTTATAAAGCAGTGGAAGAGATCAGGTTCGATACCGTCCACGTGGCTGCCTACTCGACCAGATCCGAGACCATGGCGAGCAAAAAGTATGAAGATACCATACCATATGAAGCGAAAATGCAGCGCCTGTTCAAAATCGAGGAATTACAGAAAAAAACCTCCGCGGCAATTAATCAGAATTTGCTGGCGACCAGCCAGGAGATACTGGTGGAAGGTAAAAAAGGAGGTAAATGGTATGGAAGGACTTACAGCGACAAGCTGGCCTTTTTCAGCCATCCGGATGATTTCACAGGTAAGCTGGTAACGGTGCAAATAAATTCAAGCAGCCCATGGGCACTCCAGGGAGAAGCAGTACTATAATCCGGGTGGTTTGGCTACCTAGGGAGATGATTTGCATGCGACTCAACGGCATAGTCTGCAAATCTCCAATACTTGATATAATAGGATCAGCAAGTAGGTTTAAAAATGAGTTATTACGATTATATTATTGTCGGTAGCGGCATCGCTGGATTGTATAGTGCATTGCTGGCTTTAGAGGAAGGGAGTGTACTTATTATTACTAAAGGCGGTATCGAGGACTGCAATACAAAATATGCACAGGGCGGAATCGCTGCTGCCATAGGTAAGAATGATTCTCCGGAACTTCATTTTCACGATACAATAGCTGCCGGCGACGGGTTATGCAACGAGGAGGCGGTCAGGATCCTGGTAAACGAAGCGCCCGACCGTATAGCAGACCTGATAGGATTCGGAGTTCCCTTCGATACACTGGAAGGCGAAGTGGCTCTGACACGTGAAGCAGCGCATACTGTTCCACGCATTTTACATGCAGGAGGCGATGCCACCGGAGAATATATAGAGGTGACATTGAGCGAGCAGGTGCGCTTATCACCCGTAAAAGTTCTGGAATACTGTGTCGCAACTGAGATCCTGCTGGAGAATAGCAGGGTAAGCGGTGTCAGTGCTATTGATTACAGGAGTGGTATCACCGAGGAATTTGAATGTAAATTCATTATACTGGCCACGGGAGGCGCAGGCCGACTTTTCAAGTATACAACCAATGGAGATACCGCAACCGGTGATGGGATTGCGTTAGCTTACCATGCAGGGGCTAACATATATGATATGGAATTTTTCCAGTTTCATCCGACTGCACTTCGTTTGCCTGGGGTATCTCCTTTCCTGATTTCTGAGGCTGTGAGGGGTGAAGGTGGAGTATTGAGGAACGTGGAAGGTCATCTTTTTATGCCCGATTATTCGCCAGATGCGGACTTAGCTCCGCGTGATATAGTTGCGAGAAGCATTTTGTTTGAAATGAGGAAGACAGAGAGTGACAGAGTCTTTCTTGATGTCACCCATTTGCCGGCAAGAAAGGTTACTACTCGTTTTCCACACATATACCGGTTCTGCCTTGATCACGGCCTCGACATTACCAAGGGGCTTATACCCGTTGCGCCCGCAGCACATTACCTGATGGGTGGTGTTAAGGTGAATATATGGGGTGAAACCAGTATACCCGGGCTTTATGCTGCAGGGGAAACTGCATGTACAGGTGTGCATGGAGCCAACAGGTTGGCATCAAATTCGCTTTTGGAAGTCTTGGTATTCAGCAAGAAAATTATCGAGAGAACACAAATTGAAATATTGAAGACCGTTGGTGCGGGAGAAGAAGTCTCTAATGTGTACCCTTTGCTGCCCAGGGAGGCACCTCGGGATATGCCGGTTCTCAACCTTATAAATTTGCAGGCGCTTCTATGGGAAAAAGTAGGCATCGTCCGTAATTTGGAAGGCTTGTACCATGCGGCGGTTACGCTGGCGTCCTGGCAGAATGCACTACCTACACCGACAGATCGTCTCTCGTATGAATTAAATACGATGGTAATTAATGCACGTCTGATGACTGAGGCTGCGCTAATGAGAGAGGAAAGCAGGGGGGCACATTACCGCTCTGATTTTCCCCATGCTTCGGATAACTGGAAAAAACACATCATATTCAAACTCTAATCTTACAAATCCTTGTTTAAACCTCATCCAAAATAGTACGAAATAAAGACTATTTGCTTTACCCCGACTGTTGCTTTACCCCGACTTGACAGAATTGCCTTGACTTTTGTACACTTGTTTGTAGAACAAATGTACGTATCCAGGTGTGTTCATGAGAAAACCGGGAATTAGCACAACGCGCCAGCGTATTATCGAATATATACGCGATTTTTATGATGAGCGGGGCTACGCGCCTACGGTACGTGACATTATGAAGGGATGCGACCTTAGTTCCACTGCTGTAGTTCAGCATCACCTGAAAGTACTTGAAAGCGAGCATCAAATTGAGAGGGATTCACGGGTTTTCAGGAGCATACAATTACCCGATAGAAAAAGCACTATTCGTGTTCCCCTGCTTGGGATTATTTCTGCGGGTACTCCTATACCCGTTATGAATTCTGAGTCATGGTTCAGCGAGGCTGTTGAAACGCTGGAATTGTCGGAAGAAGTGACTCGGGGAAATGAGGTATTTGCGCTTAAGGTGCGTGGCCATTCGATGATCGATGCTTTGATAGACGATGGTGATATCATCCTCATGCATCCTACCAATGCTGCCGAAAACGGCGACATGGTCGCTGCCTGGCTTAAAAAGGAGCAAGAGGTTACCCTGAAGAGATTTTTTAAAGAACGAGATAAAATCAGACTGCAGCCTGCAAATGTGCAGATGAAGCCTATTTACGTTGCTTCCGATGATGTGGAAGTGCAGGGTAAGATCGTCGCTGTTATTAGGACTTTATAGCGCACGCAATTTTAATCAATCCCCATTTCTTCACGCCTCGAACGTTCTGAGAACATTCACCCCACAGATTTTGAATGTAATCCAAAATACTGTAAAATCTTTTCGATAATTCCCCACTTTATGGTTATCACCACTTGCTAAATGATGAAAGGATATCGATTAGGAGGAGTAGATGAGCGACGAGTATATTACACTAGCCAGTAGATATGCGTACCAGGGATCTGATAGGTTCGTGAAAATACTTAAAATACTAATGAACGAGGACGAGGTCAAGCTGGTTAATATGCTACCCGCATCTCCACAAGAGTTATCTCAGAAGCTGAATAAACCACTCGACGTAATCAATAAAATGATCCAGTATCTTTTTAAAAAGGGTATCATTTTTGAGAGTAGTAAAGGGTACCGGCCAGCGCGCGATGTTCTGCAATTGCATGATTCAACAGGTAGTGATATGCGCTCAGATGAGATATGGGGTAGAGATCTGCTGGATGCGTGGTGGGATTTCTCCGAGCAAGAGCTTTTTCCACAAATTGCAAAATGGGCTCAGGATTTTCTCAGGCCAGTATCCCGTATTCTACCTGCGAGGTCGGCGGTTGCCGGAGAGTCCAGGCTTCTCCCCAACGAAGATGTGCATGTGATTTTGGATAAAGCTACCAGGTTTGCTGTCGTAACGTGCCCTTGCCGGCGGATGGCTCAGAAATGCGATAGGCCTATTGAAGTATGCCTGCAGCTCAATAAAGGTGCTGACTATGCCGTAAAAAGGGGATCCGGAAGGGAGCTAAGCAGAGAAGAGGCAAAGGAAATTATGCAAGGAGCAGCTGAAGGCGGCCTGATCCATAGTGTAATTAATGCGAGTGATATAGGCTCTTTTATTTGTAACTGCTGCGGAGATTGTTGCATTTTCACTTATCCATATCTTAAGTATGGAGGTCTGGAGAAAGGCATCGCCAAAAGCCGTTTTGAAGCCAGAGTGGATGTTGAATCCTGCAGCGGGTGCCAGGACTGTGTGGAAAAGTGCCACTTTAACGCCATCGAGATGACCAAGGTTTCCGGGCAGAAGAAGCTTAAGGCTAAAGTGGATCCCGAAAAATGCTACGGATGCGGTGTTTGTGCTGTAAACTGCACTACGGACTGCATCAAACTATACGAGGTCAGAACCCCGGAACATATACCAGCGTGATAATGACACTGGCTACGATAAAACGAAAATGGGGCAGATGTCTACCTGCCCCATTCATTTTCCTAACGGATCGCCAATATTACCAGGAAGAGCGGTGGTAGGTTGGGAAGATCTGTTTTTCGTGATCTTTACCGGTGATTGCATCCGCACATAGGGCAGCCGAAAGCGCAGCCCCATCGACACCTCCACCCCATTCTTTTTTACCGTATTGATCTCCCACGAAATAGAGACCATCAACCCAAGGGCACTTATTGTCCGGCCTATCTTTGCCCAGCGGCCTCCAGTGCCCGTAAGCTTCCGAACCAGCCGTCCATACCTGAAATTTCACGTTCTTCTGCCAGCCCGGCCAGTTGTCGGTCATGAACCGCTCGGCCTCATTTATGCAGGCGTTAACCATGTTCTTATCACGCATCTCATGATCCATGAGCGGGATAGAGAATAATAAGCTATTATATCCATTGGGAGCATGGTTTACCCACCATGTGAAAGAAGCCATCACGAAATCAAGGCCTTCAAGCCCCTTCTTCTTGGTCACGCCAGAAAGAAATATGAAACTCCTGGGGTCAATACCCTTCTCCCTTACAAAATCCCTTTCAGAATAATAGAACCCGGTAAGAAGTCCCGGTATATAGTACTTCTCTTTCACTTCCTGGACGAAGTCAGCGGGGAAGTTTATCTCAGGAATTACTTTGAAGGCATGCTTGGGAGGTATATTGCAGATAACTATGGGAGCATCTATTGTTTCCGAACCTTGCTTCGTCTTTATTTTAATTCCCTTAACTTTTTTATTTTCTACGATAACCTCCTCTACGGGCGAATCCGTCCAGACATCGCCACCGTTATTCCTGATCGCCTTGCTTAACTGGACAGCAATATCCAAAGTTCCAATGCCGGCATCTATTTGGCCTACCGACCCGGTAACCAGATCCATCTGGATATCTTTGGCTATTGCCTGGTATTTCAAAAAATCGCGGAGGTGCATGTCGTCCGGGTTAGCCATCGCAGTCTGTGAACCTGCGAGGTTCCTGATGAACAGCCAGTTCTCTTCATTGCAGTCTCTTTCCCTGAGAAAATCACCCAGGGAACCCTTTGCTTGCTCAATCTGCTCAAATGACCATGTAGCCATTTCGCGAAGCAGTTTCCTGGCCGATTTGCCGCCATCGCTCATCCAATCGTAAGGTTTGCCGTGTTCAACCTGGTACCATTTCGTCTGGTCCTTGTTATCAATTACAGCAAAGCCCTTATTAGTTTTCATATATATCGGGTTGCCCAGGTATTTACACAGGAAAGAAATCCTGCTCCTATCACCCCAGAACAAACCATGGCCGCCATCATTTATACAGTGATTGAACCAACCTTTTTTAACCACCGTCTCAAACCCTGGCTCAGATTTAGCAAGCCATGTGCCTGTGCTTGCCAGAGCCCGTGTAAAATCCTTGTATTCGTAAGGCTTATCTATGATCCAGAGTTTATTATCTTTTCCATAAAAGCTGAGAATGCGGCCGCCTATAAATGATTCCTTTTCTACTACAAGGACCTTTTTACCTTCTTTAGCCGCAAGAATGGCTCCCGTACCAAGACCGCCAACGCCTGATCCTACCACGATTACATCATACTGTTTTACTGCCATATATATCTGTTTACCTCCCCAACATATTGTTTTATTGACTGGTCAATCATTATACTGTTACAATGACTCACTGTCAATCCAATTCATACACAGATAATTAATGACCTTTTTTCATTTGGCTCGATACATTCATTTGCTTAATGCAAAAAATTAAATTAATTGGAGGTTTTTCATGGATACTTCTTACTTGTCTTTGCAAGGTAAAGTCGCACTGGTAACAGGAGGCAGCCGTGGAATAGGAAGGGCGATAGCACTCCAATTTGCCGACGCCGGAGCTGACGTTATAGTGAGCAGTCGGAAACTGCCGGATCTCGAAAAAACAGCCGAGGAAATAAAAAATAAGGGGCGCAGAAGTCTGGCTATCTCAGCGCATAATGCAAAAATGGATGAGTTAAAAAATCTGGTCAGCAGAGTGAAAGATGAGTTTGGCCGTATTGATATATTGGTAAATAATGCCGCCGCTAATCCCGTGATGGCCGACGTGCTCCATATGGAAGAAGCACCATTTGACCTCATTATGAATGTAAATGTGAAGGGCTACTATTTTCTGAGCCAGGCTGCAGCTAAGATGATGGTCGAACAGGGTAAAGGTGGCGCAATCATCAACGTAGCCTCAGTGGGCGGCTTTTTTGTCACTGTTGGTTTAGGCCCGTATTGTATGAGCAAGGCTGCCATAATCATGATGACGAAGTGTCTGGCTGCCGAACTCGGATCATATAATATAAGGGTTAACTGCATAGCCCCGGGTATTGTCCAGACAAGGTTCAGTGAGGCGCTATGGAGCAACGAGAAACTTATGGCTGAGGCAATGAAGAAAATGGCCCTTAAAAAGATATCACAGCCTGAGGAAATCGCCAGAACCGCGTTATACCTGGCTTCCGACGCGTCCAGTTTCATGACAGGTTCTACACTGATAATAGACGGTGGCGCAAATCTCTAAATCTGCAGAATTCATTCAGGAGGTTGCCTTGGAAAAATTAGTTGATTATAGCGGTCCGTTGCTACCTGAAATAAATTTCGAGGATTTTTCCCGCGATACGCTGGTGAAGTTATTGATCATGTATGCGAAGCTATATATAGCTATTGATGGCTTCTGGTACATGACGGTAATGGAAAGGAACGGAAACGATGAGGCACTTGCCTGTGACATACAGGCCTGGACAATTATGAGCAAGTATGAAAAAAAGAGAATAGGTGAGACATTAAGTATCGAGGGTAAAAACGTCCTGTCATTTATCAAGACACTTCAAATAAGCCCCTGGTTCATACATACAAAGTATACGGTGGATATGGAAAATAATAATAGTGCTGTACTGACAGTTACTTACTGCCCAACCCTCGAAGCGCTGGAGAAGGAAGGTAGAGGCCGTCAAAAGGATATATGCACTGTGTTTGAACCCAAGGTTTTTAGGAATTACGCTTCGTTATTTAACCCTGATATAGAAGTTGAGCCATTATCACCCCTTCCGCGGGAAAAACAGGAACATATATGCTGCAAATGGTCATTTAAACTGAAAAGCTGAATTAAGAAAATCAGGCCCCGTCGTTATTGGCAACGGGGCCTGATCGATAGAACTGTTGTGGCTATTTCTCTATTTAATTCCAGCCAGATCTTCGGCTATCTTCTTGCACCTCTTAAGCTCATCCCTGGCTTCAGCAAGTATCATCATTCTCTGTGCCATCAACGAGCCTTCGCCATGAAGCACCATTACTTCATATTCGGATGCAAGCTGCCTGCGGATCAGGTCGAACATCCGAAGCCTGGCCTCCGCCGAAGTACCCGCTTTACCGCTAAGGTATTTTTCCATATGCCCATGGGTTTCAGGATTCTGCCAGTCCTGATAAGTAGGCTTGGTTATCAATGCACCACCTGAAATGTCCTCAATTAATTTCACAAGATCATGATATTTGCTGGCAAAATGATATTTACCTATGTTGGTGGTCACCGGGTTGGGCACGGGCATCCCGCCGTGCATCACATAATCCAGGCAAGCTGCACGGGTTAAAGACTTCAGGGTTTGAAGATACATGGCGGCCTCTGTAAGTTTCTCCCTGATATGCGGTACGTCTGCCACACCGTTATATTCCGCTATGGCATAAGCCATCCCAACAAATATTTCAGAAATCGGTATGCGATAGGCACAGCCGGTTCTTCTGTGCAGCAAGCCGAAGTTGTGAGCGATGAGAAAGGCCTGTTTCCATTCACCGCACATAAATACTCTTTCCCAGGGGACAAATACATCGTCAAAGATTATTAACTGGTCCGTATGCATTCTCCATGGACGATCCACCGGAAACTCCATAGAACCGATCCCCGCTTTGATAGGCCGGCAAATCTGCTTTAATCCTTTGGCGTTACATGGGACAGCAAAAGCAACGGCATAGTCCTTATCTGCCTCGGTCATTGCCCTGCCGGGTATTACGAATATTTCATTTGAATAGGCAGAGCCAGTGATATGCATCTTGGCGCCTCTAACTACAATACCCTTGCTATTCTTCTCAACTACACGAACGTAAAAATCCGGGTGAACCTGTTTGGGATCTGACGGGCGCAGCAGTCTATCGCCTTTAGCATCTGTCACTGCAGAAACGATGGCGATATCTTCTTTCATAAGGTATTGGCGGAAGTTATGTACCCGGTCAATGTATTCCTTGTTACCCACTATGTTGGCGAAGATTTGTATGGCATTCAAAGCGTCGGCACCGATATCCTTGGCAAGCGGAATATAGCCGTCTGCATATGTAGATGTCTCGATGATAAGCTCTGTCGCTTTGAGCAGATCTTCACCAGTTTTCGGAATATAATAGTACCGGCTCACCTCTTCCTTCAGTTCGGGGTCGTAAACTACGGCCAGGTCCCTGAACTGGGGCAGCTCTGAGCACTCGTAGTCCAGAGCCATAGTATCCACGCAGACTTTGAGTGCGTGGTGGGTGGTGACATCCTTCACCTTCTCACCGTACATATATACTTCCCTGCCATCCCGCAAACTCTCTTTGTATTGTTCGACAGTTTTTAAACCCAAGATAACCTCCTTTATTTAAAAAGTTATTTTATGTAAATAAAGTAAAATGCTTATTTTGCTGCTTTGTTAAGTTCATTACATATTACGGTTGCTTCGTTGATTATCTGCTCTATAACCTCTTCCACGCTTAATATAGATTTAATAACGCCGCTTGCCTGTCCTGCGGAAACCACTGCCCCTTCAAGCTTCTGCCAGTATTTTTTTTGTATTTCGGCTGATAACGCTTTTAATTCTTCTTTGGAAGCACCCTGTTGTCTTTTCCCCTCCCATTCATCTAACGCTTTTTCCCTGATGAAGCGACAGGGCGCTCCGGTAAGCGCAGTCGTCACAATCGTGCCATCTTCCGATGATGCGATAATTTTGTTTTTTCCCCCGGTAGATGCGTTCGCCTCTTTAGTGGCATAGAAACGGGTGCCCATTTGAATTCCACAAGCTCCAAGGGCAAGAGCAGCCACGAATCCTCGTGCATCGGCAATGCCTCCAGCTGCGATCACCGGTATTTTTACTGCATCAACTACGGCCGGGATTAAAGGCATAGTAGACACTCGGCCAACATGCCCCCCAGCTTCTCTGCCTGAAGCGATAATTATATCTGCTCCCTGTTCCTCACAAGAAAGTGCCCTGCTAGTATTGCCCACTACAGTCATAACAGTGACGTCTTTTTTTTTCAGCAAAGAAATGACCGGAATTTCAGGATCAATACGGCCTAATGTCACGATTTTGATACCCTCGTCGATAGCTAGTTTGGCCCTGCTTTGGGCAAACTCTGCAACAGACGCCTGGATATTTACGGCAAAAGGCTTTTTAGTGAGTTTGTGTGTTGCTGCTATATTTTTTCCCATTTGTTCCGAGCTGATTCCAGCAGATGAAAGCACACCTAGCCCACCCGCATTTGATACAGCGGCTACAAGTTCAGGACCCCCAGCGTGCATAATTGCGCCCTGGATGATAGGATATTTAATCCTGAGTAAGTCACATAGTACCGTGTGAAAGGGTTTCTTTGTTTTTACAGGCATAACTTATAATCAACTAATAACAAAGTTACACTTACAAGCCGAGCGCTTTAGCTATCATATTTTTCTGGATTTGTCTCGTACCCCCGCCTATAAGCAGTATATAAGAATCCCTTAAATACCTTTGTACGTCGTATTCATACATCAAGCTGTAACCGCCAAATATCTGCATAGCCCTGTGAGCCATGTTGGTCCAGCACTCTGTGGCGACTAATTTAGCCATACATGATTCCTTATAGCATGGCTTGTTTTCTGATCTGAGCCAGGCAAGTTGGTAAACGCACAACCTCGCCAGATGGAGGTCTACTGCCATTTCTGCCAGCATGTGGCTGATTGCCTGAAACTTTCCGATGGGCTGCCCAAAGGCGTTTCTCTCTTTTGCATATTGCAGGGCATCGTCGAAGGCTGTCTGCGCGTATCCCAGTGAATTGGCAGCAACTTCCAGGTGCTCGGTTTCCAGAGTGCTTATCAGCAACTGCCAGCCCCGATTAACAGCCTCAGGCCCACCCAATACATGTGATTTGGGGACCTTTACGCTATCGTAAACAACTTCACAGGTGGTGTCAGTGAACCCCCCCATTTTTTTCAAGGGTTTGGCGGTATAACCTTTACTTTTTGTATCCACGATAAACAAAGAGAGTCCCTTATGCTTCGGTACGTTCTTATCTGTCCTGGCGAGTGTTATGGTGTAATCAGCCTTGTCAGCCAGCGTGATGAACATTTTGGTGCCATTGAGCACAAAATAGTCGCCCTGCTCGACGGCCGTGGTCTTCGCTGCTGCGGCATCTGAGCCGGAGTCTGGCTCTGTAATCCCATAGGCAAAAATCAGTTCACCCTTAGCTAGCCTGGGGAGGTAATACTTTTTCTGCTCCTCATTACCACAATTCATAATCATATCAGTGCCATACATAATAACGGCATTAAAATAAGAGCCTAACCCCCAAAAGCCGGACCTTGCTAGTTCTTCACATATTATCGTGTAGTCAATGATACTGCCGCCCGTGCCTCCATATTCTGTTGGTGTAATTATTCCCATGATACCAATTTTCTTGAGTTTCTCGAAAATCTCCATGGGGAATATATGCTCTTCGTCCCATTTACGGACCAAATGCTTGGGGCATTCCTTCTCAACGAAGTCCCTGACCATCGCCCGCAGCATTTCCTGTTGCTCAGTAAATTGAAAGTCCACTCCTGTTTCCTCCTGTTTTCCAAATAGTATATAGTTAAAACGCTCTAATACAGAATTCGATTAACCTTGACAATGACTGATTCGTGATATAAACTGCCTGCGATATTATACATTAATTGACTGGTTAATTAATGCAATTTGCCTGGGTTTAAATTATAATTTAATAATCTCAGGTTGTAAACAACGCTGCTATAACCTTGGTTTTACTCATGATAAAGACCAAAAATTGGGCACATATCTTTAAGGGTAGCTAATAGTTCTGCCGTCTATAGATTTCTTATTGCAATCAGGTGTCAACAACTTTGATTGATGTAATAAAACGGAGGTTAAATAATGGGCAATAATGCTAAAAAACGAGTCCCCCTTATGGAAGGGATGATGCAACTCCCACAATCTCCCGGAGACAAAGGACATTTAATCGGCAGCAAATGCCGGAGTTGCGGAGAACTCTTTTTTATAAAGAGGGAAATGTGCGAAAATTGCCAGAGCCAGGACCTCGAGGAAATAGCTCTGACTAACACGGGTAAGCTTTATGCCTTTTCTGTAATGTTTTACCCGGCACCTCCCCCTTATAAACCACCTGAACCATTTGTTCCATATGGCCTCGGGTGGATTGAGCTCCCCGAAGGGTTGGTTTTGTTTTCGCTTCTTAGCGAAAATGATCCGAAAAAGCTGAAGGTGGGCATGGAATTCGAGTTGATTTTCGAAAAGCTGGAAGAGGACAAAGAAGGCAATGACGTCATGGTTTATAAATTCCAGCCAAAGAAGGCGAATTGAAATGCAGTCTATTGTAATAATATATAGATCTGAACAAAAGGAGGCACTATGAGCGACGTTGTGATAGCTGGAGTTGGTATGCACAAATTCGGCAGGTTCCAGGAGAAAGATCCAGCTGATATTGCTATCGAAGCCATTTTAAAGGCATTAAAAGATTCAAAAATGACTTACCAGGATATACAGTTTGCCCTATGCGGTCGCGTTGTCATTAACCGTCCCGGCCTTGGCATAGAGATTTTAGCCAAGGTGGGCATGACGGGAATACCCATCTATGAGATTAACGCGATGTGTGCTACCGGCGGCGCCATGCTCAAGCTTGCAAAAGACGCCATAACAAGTGGCTCATGCGAAGTGGTTCTTGTGTTCGGAATTGACAAGCATAAGGGTATGTTTGAGGAACTGGGAAACCCGTGGCAAAACAGGCTTGGTATGAAAGCCAGCCCTATTTCCTTTGCCACCGTTGCCCAGAAATATATGCATGACCACGGTGCCACTGAAGAGGACTTCGCCCGTGTTGCAGTTAAGGCACATAAAAATGGATCTAAGAATCCCCTGGCACTGTTTCAAAACGAATTGACGATAGAACAGGTGTTAAAGTCGCCGATGGTGGCTTATCCTCTTCATCTCTATAATTTCTGTACACCCGATGACGGAGCTGCAGCAGTCATTGTATGTAGCAAAAAGGCTGCCAAGAAATTTAATATAGGCCAACCCATTACCATTGCCGCCTCTGTAATGCAAACGGCTCAGTATCCGCCGTCGGTAATTGAACCAAGCTCAACACCAAGCACCTGCATAAATAAGAAGGCATACCCGGTTGTTCAGTTGGCTGCCAAGAAAGCCTACGAAATGGCTGGATTGGGACCTGAAGATGTAAACGTGGCTGAGGTACAGGACACCGAGTCGGCCCATGAATTAGTGCACATTGAGCAACTTGGTCTTTGTAAGCCAGGAGAAGCATATAAGTTGCTAAGGCGGGGTGTTTTTGACGTTACCGGTAGACTACCTGTAAATCCCAGCGGCGGCATTCAATGCAAAGGTGAACCACCCGGTGCGTCCGGACTGGGTCAAGTATGCGAAATCGTATGGCAAATGAGGGGACAAGCCGGGGCAAGGCAAACCAATAATCCTAAAGTGGGTATATGTCAGGTTTTTGGCTGGAACCATATTGCCGCGGTTAGTATATTAAAGAAATAGAGATCGTAGTGCACAAATTAAAAGTATTAAAGCCCGTGTTTGTAAACCGCGGGCTTTAAATATTCGGCTGATGTCTCTAATCAGGCGAAAACAATTATTGCTGATGTTTAATATCTGATGACAAACAATATCTACTTGAATTCTTCCACTTTCCTGCGTTCGTAACCCCGGATTTCACGGCGTAAAAGCTTTCCAACCTTGGATTTCGGAAGTGAATCCCTGAACTCAATGTATTCGGGTACTTTGTAGGGCGCTAAACGTCCTTTACACCACCCGATAAGCTCCTGGGCTGTCACACCCTTAACGTCATTTCTCAAAACAGCAAATGCTTTTATCCGTTCACCAACTTTTAGATCCGGAACACCAATTGCACAGGCCGCAATTACCGCCGGGTGCTCCTGTAAAACTCGTTCTATTTCCGCAGCAGCAATCCTGTAACCTTTATGTTTTATCAGATCTGCCTCACGATCAACAAAGAAGATATACTGACCTTCCTCAAATCTGACAATGTCCTTTGTCCTATACCAGATTTTGCCTTCTAATTTGATGAAGCTGGACTCGGTATCAATAGGGCTGTTCCAGTATCGTTTTGGGCCGTATTTGGAGTTCAGCAACAACTCACCTGCTTCTCCTGGTGGGACAGGTTCGGTGGTCCCGGGAATCACAAGTTTTACTTCAATACTCGGTAATAGTTTACCCGCGCAGCCTTCAGGTTCCTTTTCACCAGCAAATGATAACGATACGGCTCCTGATGCTTCAGTTATGCCGTAAGCCTCGTAAAGCTGCTTGTGGTATTTGGCATACCACCTTGTGCGCAGATCCTGAGGCACAACGTCTCCTCCCGTAAGGCAATACTGCAAAGAACTCAGGTTATACTGATCCACCCGGTCATGCTCAAGTATCATCCTGTAAAAAGAAGGTACGGCGAATAAGGAGATGACTTTGTATCTTTGTATCCAGTCCATTAAACCGTCAAGATTTACACGTGGTGGCAGGAGAACAGTGTCGCCGCCTATACATAGAGGAGTCACCAGCCCTCCTCCCAAGCCCAGGATGTGAAAGAGAGGCGCACCCTGCAGAACTATATCACCGGAGGCCGGCAAGACTTGTTCCTTAGCTTTTCTCGCCCAGTACATGTTTTCCAGCATGGCGGCATGCGTTAGTGGCACGCCTTTAGGAAATCCTGTGGTACCCCCCGTATACATTATGGCAGCAATGTCATCTGCATTCGCTAGCTGCGCGGGGATGCTTTTTCCCACACCCATTTTTAATGTACGTTTAAACGTAAAAACATTCCCTGCCCAAGGAATTTTACCATGTGGGATCTTGTCGAAAGCACGGCCAATGAACCTTTTCCATGCCGGCAGCAGTTCTGCAACCCCGGTAACTACAACGTTTTCAACCTGCATGTCGGGTAGCACCTGCAAAACATATCCAAGGTTACTGTCAGCACAAACTATTAGTTTCGCCTCGCAATTATTACAAATAAACTTTACATCCGGCGGTGTATAAATGGGTGTGATAGGGACTGCTATCGCTCGAGCCCGTTGAATACCCAGGAAGGCTATGATCCACTGTGGCGAGTTGGGCGCATAAATAACAACCCTATCACCCTGCCCAATCCGCCCATTTAGTAGAGCTGCCGCAAATCCCTCAGCGTGTTCAAGTAGGGACCGGTACGAGTATTTAGTACCAAGGTAAATGCAGGCAGCTTTGTCAGGCGTCTTGCGAGCATGCTCTTCGAAAGCTGACCATATATTATTTTTATACACCAAAATACGCCACCTTGACCTCGGGATTATCCGAAAGCTCGCGACCGGTGCCAGAAAGCACGAGCATTCCATTCTCAATGATGTATCCTCTGTCTATTATCGGGAGTAGCGGCCTGGCAAACTGCTCGGTGACCAGTACTGTAACGCCTGATTCCCGCGTTCTCTTTATTGCATGAACCAGTTCGACCTGAAGCAATGGACTCAAACCAAGTAGAGGTTCATCAAGAAGTAAAAGCCTGGGTTTTACCATAAGCGCCATACCTATACTTAACATCTGTTGTTCCCCGCCACTCATCAAACCGGCTTTCCTTTTCTGAAGATTTTTCAATGGGGGAAAGATCGTGAAAACACGCTCATAATCTTCTTTTGAGCTCTGTTTATGTATATAGGAAGATACCTTCAGATTTTCAAGCACATTAAAATCTTTAAAAATTGGATGCCGTTCGCGTGTAAGCACGATTCCTCTTTTAACCCGCTCTGGCGCTTTTTCCGCTGTAATATCCTTCCCTTCAAATTCGATGTGACCCATTACTTCAACCCGGACACCACCGCTCCTCTCCTCTATTTCTTTAATGCGGTAGATTAGGCCTGACAGCGTATCCATTAACGTGGTTTTACCAGCGGAATTGGAACCAAGTACCCCGACGATCTCCTCGTTATCCACCAGAATACTCAGATTATTCAGAGCTATGGCATTCTCATAATAGACCATAAGCCCTTTGACTTCTAACATCGCCATTACTGCTCAACCTCCTCGCTGGTACCGAGGTAAGCTTTAATGGCCTCGGGGGAACTGACGACATCCATAGGTGGACCCTCAACGATTTTTTGACCGAAGTTAAGCAAAAGCAACCTGTTGGCAACCCTGACTAATTCCTTAACGCGATGCTCAACCATAATAATCGTTATTCCCTTCTCGCGCAGCTTCTCGATAACGAACATGGTGCTGGCAACCTCAGACATGCTCATACCCGAAAATAACTCATCAAGGACAAGAAGTTCCGGTTGCATTGCCAGAGCACGTGCCAGTTCGAGACGTTTTACATAGCCGTGAGGCAAAATGCCGGCAGGTTTGTATGGTACCGCGGTATCACGCTCAAATCCCACTTCTTCAAGATAATCCAGTGCTATATCGTCCCTCTCTCCATACTTGGAACCAGACAGCTTTAAAGCCCTGGGAGAGCAGAGAGGTATAATGATATTTTTATATGCTGGCAGATGATAAAAAGGACGCACCATCTGTAAAGTACGTGCCACGCCTAACTCACAAATCTTGTGAGGTTTCCACCCTGTTATGTTTTTCCCCTGGTAAAATATTTTTCCTGCATCCGGCTTGAGAAATCCGGTTATCAGGTTGAGCAGTGTAGTTTTCCCCGCGCCGTTCGGGCCGATGACACCGAGAAAATCGCCAGCATAAATATCAAAACTGACTGCGTCGACTGCCCTGACACCACCGAAATTTTTTGTTATTCCCTCGACTTTAAGAACTGGTGAGGTACTCAAGTTAATTCTACCTTCCTTTCAAACTGGTGATATCTGCGCTCGATATAGGGAAAGATACCTTCGCGTATGGTGAGAGCAAAAACGACCATTAAAATGGCGTAGAGCGCTATCCTCAGTGGCCCGAGAGCCCGTAGCGCTTCCGTTGCGAAGGTTAGAATTGTAGAACCTAATAACGCTCCGGCAAAGTTGCCGCTTCCACCGATGACAACGCTGGCAACCGGCAAAATTGAGTAGTCAAGTGAGAAGCTCGAGAGGCCTGCGTACATCAGCAAGTGCGTTATTAGAGTACCTGCAAATGCGGCAGCGCCGCTCGCAATGAATAGCACCTGTATTTTACGCCAGAACACATTAATTCCCGACGCCGTTACAGCAATATCGTCCTGCCCGATAGCCCTGGCAACAAGTCCCCAGTCAGAATTCATGAGACGTCGGAATCCGAAAAAGCAAATCAATAGAGCGCCTATGGACACATATGCAGCTACCCAGTAGTTCGGGAAAGCATCGGTAGCGACACCCTCTGTGCCGCCCAGGAAATTAGTTGCCTGTATCGCCCTGACCAGCAGTAAGGGAAAGGCCAATGTTACCATAGCGAAATATATACCCCTTAACTTCAGGGTGCCCGTTAAAAGCACCGTACCCAAAAGGGCGCCACCCAGAGTACCGGCCGGTATAGTCAGGAAAATAGGCCAGTGAAAATAATGGTTAAAGGCGGCCGAGATATAACTGCCTAATCCAAAAAAGAGCGCCTGACCGAGCGAAAACATACCTGCAATACGTAGAAGATCCCAGCTCATAGACATTATTCCGAGGATAGCGAGCACCACCATGACTTTGGCCCAGTAGGTATTTCCGCTAAGCTCCAGTATCAGAGGCATTGCCAGCAGCAAAATGACCGGCACGATCCTGGGTAGAAGCAAATAGGCTATCTCTTGCCAGGAAGAGATAGCGAAAATATCCATGGAGCGAGCATATATGCCCCGGTCGATCCTTTCTTTTCTAAATTGCTTTTTTCCCTGTTCCAATGCTTTAAACCCTTTCTTCAAGTTCTTTCTGTTTTCCAAAGATTCCGGACGGCTTAATAAGTAAAACAAGTACAATTGCGAGGAAGGTAACTACCATAACCCACTGTGAGCTGAAAAGCGTTGCCGTGATGGTCTGCGCATAACCCAATATAAAGGCTCCGACAATAATACCTATGGTACTGCCCAGACCTCCGAGTACACCCACAGCGAGGGCATAAATTAGAACCTCATACGCACCATCGGCAGTGAGAAACCCCTGTGGGATTATACATAGTGCGGCGATTACGGAAAGGACTGCGCCTATTCCCATTGAGAGCATTGCCAGGTAATTGTTGTTGAGCCCTATTGAAAGGGCAGTTAGTTCATCCTGTGACATTGCTCTGAAGGCGAGTCCAATTCGCGTATAGCGCGTGACAGCCCACAGGATCAGGAACAGCAACAGTCCTATCACTATTATCATCAAACGCTGGTTTTCTATGCCAACACCGGCTATCTCTATATATCCTGGTATAAAAGCCGGGAGGTAACGGTTATGCCCTATGAAACCTGTTGCTCGTAGCATTTCAATTATGAAAATTCCGAGTCCCATGGTGACAATCACCTCAGAGAGCATCGCACCCCTGATACGCTGTACTGCGAACCGGTACATTAGCGCACCTATAACAAATAGAATGATCATGGAGACAATTGCTGCAACCCAATAAGGCAATCCGACCGAAGTGAAGAAAATATATGCAAGGAATCCGCCAAGCAGGTAAAATGCGCCGTAAGCAAAATTGGCAATGCCGCTGATACCGAAAACAAAGCTGAAGCCTATGGCTATGAGCGCCAGTTCCAAGCTTTTGGCGAGGCCGAATATAATGACACCAGCCATTCAATTACTCCAATCAAGCGTGTATAAAATCGGTTAACGTCTCTCGCATTTTTCTAGTTCTTACAGGTTAAATCTCGAGGTTCAAATCAAACCGCAGTCCACATGTCACAATAGGAGGCACGCTAACTACCAATAAGTTATACGTGCCTCCCACTTGATCAACAGCCGACCAGAACGTTATTTGTAAGTTTGAATGCCGGCGTCAGCAATTGAAGAGGGTAACACAGGTATGCGTTTCCCATCCCACCATTGGAATATCGGACAGACCAGGCCTGTTGCCGGGTCATCCTTATATGGTGATTGGTGCTCACCAGCAGGGAATTTAGTAAGGCCGACCACACCAGCATATTCCGTTGCTTCAATTGCTTTAGCCAGTTTATCCGGGTCAAGGCTCCCCATTTTCTTCATGGCGTTAGCCAGTATGTATACTGCATCGTATGACTGTGCGCATCCCAGGACTACCTGTGGAGGCTCTCCCCACTTTTTCTGATAGGCCTCGGTAAATGCTACAGTCTTCGGCATTTTGCTAACAGGCATGTTCCCCGCACCGCAAATGTAGTTGATCCACCCTTTTACAGCACCCTGGGTTGCGTCCCAGGCACCGGGACCACCGAGCGGGTCGCAGACACCGACCATCAGAGCGGAAAGCTGCATGGCCTGGTACTGCTTTGCAAGGGGAGCTGCCTCAGATGAGTAGACATAGAAGCCGACCTGAGCTCCGCTGTTCTTGAGTTTCAGAAGGACCTGTGAATAATCGGTCATACCCAGGGGAGTATTTTCCTGTCCTTTGATTGTCCATCCGGCTGCTTCAAGTAAATTGGCCGCAGCCACGGCACCTGCCTTGGCGAAATCCACATCCTCGATTAGCAGGTAAACAGTATTGTATCCAAGCTGTGATTTGGCCAGTTTCATAGCATCCATTAGCCCCAGTACCAGGTCGATCTCCGTTGGGCTGCTCTTGAACAGGTACTTATATTTTTCGGGATTGCCCTTGAAGGTGGCTCTAAATTTTGAACTGACGCTGCCGTTAAATATGTTTACTATCTTGTCTCCCGCGATATTTTCTATAACGGCAAGCTGTGCCTCGGTCCTTATTGGACCAGCAACCAGGGCAACTGGCTTATCTTTAGCTATCAGGTCTTTATATGCCAGCACTGTGTCCTGAATAGGCACACCAGGTTCGAGATCCCTTGTATCAACTGTGACGATTTTTAGCGGTC
>Ga0315285_10002363_pt1 | contig 19703 bp, 17 predicted proteins | sample YL17G09_36_MG_FD_203698 | JGI IMG/M metagenome (GOLD analysis project Ga0315285, IMG submission 203698) | Sediment microbial communities from Yellowstone Lake, YNP, Wyoming, USA - YL17G09_36 | ecosystem: Environmental > Aquatic > Freshwater > Lake > Sediment | place: USA: Wyoming | collected...
ATGCAACCGCCGGCACAACCTCAAATGCCGCATGGTATGCAACCGCCTCCACCACCGACCATGCAACCCCCAATGCATGCTCCCGGCCAGCCCGGTATGCCACCATCAATGCAACCGCCAATGCCTACCGGTATGCATTCACCCACACAGCCGGGAATGCAGCCGCCAATGTCTTCAGCCTTTCCAACTTCGGGTATGCCAAGATTTTCTGTCAGCAACCTGACAATAACCCCCAACAGGGTAAAGGTTGGCGAACCGGTGACCATTAGCGTTATTGTATTCAACCAAGGTATGCAAACAGGTAAGTACAGTATCGTCCTTAGAATCGGCGGTGTTGTTGAAAATATCAGTGATATTACCTTACCACCCGGTGCCAACCAGACAGCCAGCTTCAACGTAGTAAAGGATGCTGCAGGCGATTATTACGCGGATGTTGATGGACTGGGAGGTTTCTTTACAGTTATTCCTCTGGTTCCACCATCGTTTTCCGTAAGTAATTTCTCCATATCGCCAGAAAGAGTGCGGCAGGGGCAACCGATAACAATCGGCGCCTCCGTCACTAACGTAGGCGAAATAATGGGCACGCATACTTTGATTCTACGTATAAAAGGTATAGCGGAGAGTCAGCAGGAAGTCACTCTTGGTCCGGGCAAAACACAGACTGTAGAATTCCAGATTATTAAGGATACACCTGGTTTCTTCCCGGTCGCACTTGAGAACTGGACGGGCAAGTTCGTAGTCGAGATGGACTGGACCGGTTAATAGTCGGTTTTTTGGTCGTCCGGCTCAGTTCTTTTAAGTTGGCTTTTGTCCTCGAGGTAATCGATATATAGGACTCCGTTCAGATGGTCTATTTCATGTTCAAGCGCCTGGGCTAAAAGGTCATCAGCTTTAATACGAACTAATTTGCCTTGTTTGTTTCTGGCTTTAACTTTTACCGATTCGGACCTCTGGATCTCTGCCTGGTAGCCGGGTATGCTCAGGCAACCTTCAATGACAAGCCTTTCCCCCTTTTTCTCCACAAATTCAGGATTGATTAATACAAGAACATCTTGCTCGGGAATTTGAATTACCGCTATGCGTAAAGGTATTCCAACCTGATTTGCTGCTAGCCCAACCCCGGAAGCAGCATGCATAGTCTCTATCATATCGTCAATTATACGATGTATGGAACTGTCTATATTGGGAACGCGTCTGGCTTTCTTTCTTAAAACTGGATCGGGATTAGTACGAATTTTGAGCACAGCCATGGTTAAATATTAAATCATACCGACAGGGTCAACGTCCAAAATCCACCCTCTCGGGAAATCCATGTTTCTTAAGAAATCTTGTAAATTGCTGCCCAACAAAATGATTTGCATGCGGTACTTTAACCGAAGTCTTGATATGTATCCAGGAACTGGCCCGATTATTTTAAATTCCCTGATACCTGTAATATCTAACGCTGAATTGATTTTATGGAGCATGTTTTCGGCCTCTTGACGACATCTGTCTGCGTCACTATGACTATATACTAAACGTACCATATCGTTGAACGGCGGGTAACCAAAATATTGCCTGTACTTAATTTCGTGATGAAAAAAGCCAGTGTAATCCTGATTAGCAGCGTATTTAATTGCATAATGCCCGGGATTGTACGTCTGTATCACTGCCTTACCTGTAACACTTCCCCTACCTGCTCTTCCGCTAACCTGGCACAATAGCTGAAATGTCCGTTCACCAGATCTGAAATCCGGGAGATTCAAGCCAGTATCGGCATTTATTACACCTGTCAGCGATACGTTGGGAAAATCGTGACCTTTGGCTATTATTTGAGTCCCGATTAAGATGTCTGCTTCATTTGCACGAAACGCATTCACGATCCTTTCATACTCCTTTGTCCGTGTTGCTGTATCGCTATCAAAACGAATTATTCGTGCCAGTGGAAACAGTTTTTTACATTCTGCCTCCACTTTTTCAGTACCTACGCCAAGATATTTCATATCATCGTTTCCACATTTGGGACATATCGTAATTGGCTGGTACGCCCGGCGGCAATGATGGCAAATAAGACGATTATTGGCCGCATGATAAGTCAAAGCTACAGAGCAACGCCTGCAGCTGGCGACAAACCCACAGTTCATGCACTCGACAAAGGTTGCCTGCCCCCTGCGGTTGATGTAAAGAATCACCTGTTCCTTTCTTTCGAGAGCTTGCCCTATTTGTCCTTTCAGCAAACGGCTGAATATATTGCGGTTACCTGATTTCAATTCTTCTCTTAAATTGACGATAGTTACTTCCGGTAATGGCGATATGCCCAGGGGCGTGACGCGTTCTTTGAGCTCAACCAGTTTATATTCGCCTATTAACCCCTTCCGGAACGTCCCTACATCCGGCGTGGCGCTTCCCAGAATTACCACTGCTCCAGTCAGCTCAGCCAGCTTTATAGCTGCTTCGCGTGCGTGGTATCTTGGTACTTTCTCGGACTGTTTGTACGCCCATTCATGTTCCTCATCAACAATAATTAATCCGAGGTCTGGTTGAGGTGCGAAGATTGCACTACGTGGTCCTATGACAATATCCGCTAAACCTTTATGTATGCGGTGCCATTCATCATACTGCTCTCCCAGAGTAAGCCTACTGTGTAATATGGCCACCCGGCCAGGGAAGCGGGCAAAAAAACGGCTCATTATTTGCGGCGTCAATGATATTTCGGGGACAAGGCATAAACCTTTTTTACCTCGTCTTATCGTTTCATCCAGGGCGCGTAAATATATTTCAGTTTTACCACTTCCCGTAACACCGTGCAATATGAACACGTTGGACTGACTGCTATCTTTTTCAGCATTAATAGCTTGCTTAATAATATCCCAGGTATTTTGCTGATCAGGTGTGAAGGAAATAGGTAATTCAAGCGCAAATTCGCGCGACTGCATAGGGTTACGCTGCACTTCTACCTTTACCTCATCCACGATCCCCTTTTTAATTAACGCTTTGATTACATTGCGATCGCAGCAGACCTGTCCTCTTATATTCGATTCCGCTAGAAATCCATGATTGCTTAGCAACAGTTCCAGTACATCAGCCTGCTTTATCGCGTTTTTCCTTCTCATGTCAGCGATCATCTTTTGAACAGTCTCTTCATGGCATTCCAGTTTCAAATAATTTACAAACTTGGGTTTGACTTTTTCGCTTTCCAACAGAGAATTCTTTTTCAAAATATTTCTGCTTACCAACTCCCGTACAATGGCCGAGGTCTTTCTCTTCCCGAATTTGTCTTCGAGTTCTTTTAGGGGGATCCCGCGATTCTTTTCTTTTACATACTGGATGAATTGTTTAATACTTGCATCTGCGCAGGTCAAATCAGCAGCTACGTCAGATAATTCAATGGTTGTAATAACGCGTTGTTCAAAACCGGGAGGTAGCAATAGTGCTATGGCGTCGAACAGCGAAGATAAATAATAATCTGCTATCCACAAAGCAAGCAGAATCCGTTCCGGTGATATTATAGGTTGGGGTATGATGAGGCCGGCTATTTCTCTGGTTTCGGGTACCGATGGAGTATCGCTAAGCTTTACTACAACGCCTTGCAGAATTTTTGATCCGAACGGCACCCAAACCGCATGCCCTATCTCAATATTCAGCGAAGATGGTATCGAATATGAAAAACTATGTAGATGGCCGCCAGGCGCGTTGACAGCCACCTCAGCATATTTCATTCAATCTATTTAGATTCAGTTCCGGAATCGGCTGCCTCAGCCGTATCGATTATTTCCTCGGATTCGACAGTCCCGGTTTTCTCCACCAGCCTCTCACGCCTTTCCTTAAGCCTTGCCTCTTTTGTGCTCAGCCGCCTTATGTAGTACAGCTTGCTGCGGCGCACTTTGCCGTGCCGGAGTACTTCAACCTTCTCCAGCAAGGGAGATGCAAGCGGGAAGGTATGCTCAACTCCCACTCCATACGTTACTCTACGCACGGTGAAATTACCACCGCCGGTATTCCTGGATACTTTAATAACCAGGCCCGGAAAAGTCTGGAGCCTTTCCCTGTTTGCCTCCTTGACTTTGAAGCTGACTCTGACATTATCACCGGGGCTCAACTTGGGAATATTTGGATTAGCTTTGGTTTTATTTATTGATTTAATGTCCATTTTATATCCCTTTCTTGCGAATTTAGTTTAGATACTATTCTAAGATGTACTCAGTGATTGCAGGATCTGATAATCAACCTCGCTAAGCTCAGCTTTCTCCAGGAGATCAGGTCTTCTTTTTGCCGTTCTAATTACGCTTTGGTTCCTCCGCCAAGAGGATATCTCTTTGTGATTTCCGGATAGAAGAACCGCAGGAACCTTCCACCCCCGGTATTCAGGAGGCCTGGTGTACTGCGGATACTCAAGTAGCCCCCCAATATGCGACTCCTCGATCAGAGATATATCTGATCCGATGGCACCTGGCAACAACCTGACCACACAGTCAATGATCACCATAGCCGCGGATTCACCGCCGCTCAACAGGTAATCACCTATACTTATCTGCTCAGTCACCAAATGTTCAGCCACCCTCTCATCAACGCCCTCGTAATGACCGCAAATTAGTACCATTACCTGTTCCTGGGACAAATGGTCGGCCATATCCTGGGTAAACAACTTGCCCTGAGGAGTGAGGAGCATCACGGGAATATTATCGATCCCAATATCGCTTTTAACAGCTTCAACTGCCTCAAAAATGGGTTCCGGCTTCATCACCATGCCTGCACCGCCACCGTAGGGATAATCATCGACTGTATGATGCTTATCGTGGCTGTATGCGCGTATATCATGTAATTTTATATCCACGATTCCCCGATCACAAGCCCTGCCGATAATACTATGATTGAGATAACCGGTAAAAGCTTCCGGGAATAATGTCAATACGTCAATTCGATGCATATAAATTTATTCCACTAAAGTGCTATTCAGAAAATCAAATAATTTTACCATACCACGGCTAAACCACCAAACCATCGGCGCCTGGCTTTAATACTCACCCAAATAAGCGCCCCCGTCAAACAATAACAATATATTGTGGTTACTGCCTGTAAATTATCTACTGGTTGTGTCTGCAGTAAAAATACGGACATACTAAAAGCCAGGAAACATAGAAAATGTTAAGGACTATCCCTGTAAAACTATTGACAAGCGGGTAAAAACATGTTAAAAATGGGACATAGTGGTAAAAAGTGGTAAAAAGGGGAGAAGAAATGAGCATAGTGTGTAAAAATGAAGATTTGGCAACTCAGGACCTCCTCTCTTTTCTTAAAGAAAATGACTTTAAAGGGCTTAAACTTAGCCTCCTTCTCTTCTGGACCAGGCATCCCCAGGCCAAATTCAACCTTGATTGCATAGCGCATGTGCTTGATACAACGCGCCATCATTTGCACGGGATACTCGGTGAATTGATAGATAAAGGAATGATTCGGGAGCAGTATTGCCCCAGCGGCATAGCCCACTATTCCCTGAACCATGAGCACGCGATAAACGAATATATATTAGAGCTGTCAAAGCTGGACTGGGGCATTATTAAAAACCTTGAAGGAGAGCTAGAAAGCGAAGCGGTCCCGGTATAAATACACCCTAGCGGATTAAGTAATTATGTTTTCAGGTGAATACGAATACAAGGTAGACAACAAGGGCCGGTTGCCCCTCCCCCCCAGGTTCCGCAAAGAAATTGATGATGGCCTGGTGCTGACGATGATGGCGGATAACTGCATCACCGCCTACGCCAAGAATGACTGGGCAAAAATGACCGCCAGCCAGGCTCCAACAGGTTTCTTGATGTCAGATAAACAGAGGAAGGTTAACCGGCTTATTTTCAGCAACGCCAATGAGGTGACAATTGATAACCAGGGCAGGATTGCCTTGCCTTCGACCTTGCGTGCACGATGCGCAATCAGTGACAGCGCCATAATAGCCGGAATTAATACTTACTTCGAGATCTGGAATCCTGAGCAATGGAAAAAAGAACGGCCCTCTGCAGATGAAGCCCGTCAGTACATGGACACGCTGGAGGAGAGAAAATGAGCTTGACATTAGATAGGCAGATTCACATTCCCGTACTGGTGGAAGAGGTCATTGAGGCACTCAATGTTACACCGGGCAGCAGGTACGTTGACTGCACTCTGGGCGGTGGCGGGCATGCCAGTGCAATACTCCAGAGATGTCAACCGTCAGGCGAACTTTTAGGCATAGATTCAGACCCGGAAGCTATCAAGTTGGCTCAGCACAATTTATATGATTACTTTGAAAGCACCATCCTGATTAATGCTAACTTCTCTAATTTGGAGCAGATTTGCACCGAAACAGGTTTCTCACCGGTGGATGGCATCCTCTTCGATTTAGGCCTTTCATCTTTGCAGCTTGGTACAGCAGAGCGGGGTTTCAGTTTCCAGCGCAACGGTCCGCTGGACATGCGGTTCAATCCTGATGAAAAACTCACGGCCGCTGATATAGTTAATAAACTGCCTGAAACAAAACTGGCGCAACTCATACGGATATACGGCGAGGAAACATTTGCTGAAAGGATCGCCGCGAATATTGTACAAAACAGGCCGATAAACGACACGGCTGAGCTGGCGATTATTGTGACCAACTCAATCGGCGTACATCGCGGCAAGATACACCCGGCAACAAAAACTTTCCAGGCCCTGCGTATAGCAGTCAACCGTGAACTGGAATACCTCACATCCGCTTTAGAGCAAACCTTGAATTGCCTCAACTCCGGGGGCAGGCTTGTTGTCCTCAGTTATCACTCCCTTGAGGACAGGATAGTGAAGAATTTCATGTTACGCGAGAGCAAAGCCTGCCTGTGCCCGGTAGATATACCCGAATGCCGCTGCCATCACGAGCCGAAGCTACAGCTTATCACCAGGAATGTAATTGTACCAACGGATAAAGAGGTCGAAATTAACCCGCGTAGCCGGAGTGCCAAACTCCGTGTGGCGCAGAGGCTATAAAAAATTATTAACAGGAGGCATAGAAAATGATTGGAACTAAAAAATTCGGCTCCATCCTGAATAATGACAAGAGGCTACTGGCATTATTCGGGGGGATGGTTTTCGATGGCATCGTTTTCGTCAGCCTGATAGTCGCAATCGCCATCCTGTATTTCATGTAAAAGACAGCTCTCAGATCAGCGAATAACGAATCAATTAAATCAAAGGAGGCATGGATAAAAATGACAAAAAGGGTAATTACTGGCATAGATGTCGGAACAACCAAGATCTGCACCATCGTTGCCACCCTGGATTCCGGAGGTGCGTTACAGGTGCTTGGCGTGGGTCAGGTGCCCTCCCACGGGCTTCACAAGGGTATGGTAGTCAATGTTGAGGAGGCGCGTGACTCTGTAGCTGAATCAGTCAAACGGGCAGAGCAGGCGAGCGGAATAAAAATAGAATCCGCTTACATCGGCGTCACCGGCAGGCATATCAGCTCGGTCAACAGCCACGGGGTCGTTGCCATACCACGCACTGACCGCCTGGTACGCCAGGAAGATCTGTCAAGGGTGCTCAATTCCGCCAAGAACCTTAATATCCCGGACGACAGGAAAATCCTGCACCAGATACCCCGGGGCTACCAGCTGGATACTCAGGAAAGGATCAAAAACCCGGTGGGCATGCATGGGTTCAGACTGGACGTCGAAACGCACATCATAACAGCTTCCACCGCCTCGGTGCAGAACCTGGTTAAATGCATACGCAGTATAGGTGTGGAAATCGACGACCTGGTACTTGAACCTCTGGCGAGCGGTGAATCGGTATTGACACCCGAAGAAAAAGAGATCGGCGTAATCATGGCCGATATCGGAGGCGGCACTACTGATATAGCGGTATTCAAAGATGGCAGTATATACCACACGTCTATAATACCCGTCGCCGGCTACCAGTTCACCAGCGACCTATCGATTGGGCTGGGACTTCCCTTCGAGATTGCTGAAGCCATGAAGAAGAAATACGGCAATGTTTATCCTGAGACGGGCTCTAAAGACGAAGGCTCAACACTTACCGTTGAAGACGGGCACAGCGTTTCGTACAAAGACCTGTGTAATATCCTGCGGGACCGCATGGAAGAACTGCTAAGGTTGATACTTCTTGAAATGCCTGATACCAGCTATGCTTCGCTTGCCCCGGCCGGGCTCGTACTAACCGGCGGCGGCGCCAAGATGTCCGGTCTCGAAGGTCTGGCGAGGACAACTATCCGCATTCCGACCAGGATAGGCGAACCTATGGGGGTATACGGCATAACCGACGTATTGCATGATCCAGCCAATGCGACCGGTGTAGGTCTACTCCTGTGGGCAATTAAAACCGGCGGCAGACCTGCCTGGGAAGCAAAAAACAAACCCACCTCGGTAAACAATATTATGGGCCTTCTAAAAAAGTTCTTTGGAGCATAGAAGTAAAAAATTTAACAAAGCAGGAGGATAAGTATGTCAAAATCAATGTTCTCAACAGCTCCAGCCAAAATTAAAGCGATAGGTTGTGGCGGCGGTGGTTCCAACGCCATCACCCGCATGGTACGCGAAGGCATTAAGGGCGTTGAATTTATCTGCATGAACACGGACGCCCAGGCTCTCGCGCTGGCAGAGGTGCCGGTACGCATCCAGCTGGGTGAAAAGCTCACCCGTGGTTTGGGTGCAGGCGGCGATCACACTATTGGGCAAAAATCCGCAGAAGAAAGCCGCCAGGCCATCCAGGAAGTTGTTGCCGGCGCAGACATGGTATTCATCACCGCAGGTATGGGTGGTGGAACCGGAACAGGCGGCATACCCGTAGTCGCCGAGGTTGCACGGCAATCAGGAGCACTCACCATCGCTATTGTTACCAAGCCGTTTGCCTTCGAAGGTGCCCGCCGCATGAAAGTAGCCGAGGAAGGCATACTCCAGCTCTGCGATAAGGTTGACACCCTGGTTATCATTCCTAACGATCGCCTGATTGAGCTGTGTGATAACAAAACAACCGTCGACAATGCCTTCAGGCTGGCAGATGATGTGCTGCGCCTTGGAGTCCAGGCCATTGCAGAAGTAGTCACAGAACCGGGCCTGATTAACCTGGATTTTGCCGATATCCGCGCCATAATGAAGAACTCCGGTCCCGCCTGGATGTCAGTCGGCCACGGCAAGGGCACCCACAGGGCGGTGGAGGCTGCAAAAGCTGCGCTCGCCAGCCCTATGCTTGATGTTTCCATCAGTGGTGCCAAAGGCGTACTCTTCAATGTCAGCGGCGGCAGCAACCTGACACTCTTCGAGTGCAATGAGGCTGCCGACGTAATAGCCCAGTCCGTGGATCCTGATGCTAATATCATATTCGGCGTCGTTTTCAATTCCCAGTTCGAAGACGAAGTGCAGATCACCATCATAGCTACCGGGTTTACTGCCCAGTATGGTTCGGGGGTTCCGACCGAGGTTGAACTGCGCAGACTGCTGCGGGGCGCGACAGAGGACAGCCTTGATGTGCCCTCCTTCTTGAGGAGAGGCTCGCGTTATCCCAATGCGCAAACGGCAGTGCCTCGCGCTGCAGACTTAAGTAGAATACCTCGTTAAAATAGTGCAATAATTCTGCACCGTAATAAAACAGGGCGGAAAAATTTTACCGCCCTGTTTTATTATGTCGTTTTATCCATTGACTGTTACTATATATTGTGTTAGTATCCTTCCAGACCACATACTGTAGTGTTGTGCTATGAAGTGCCCTTCATGCGGTGAACCCGAATCCAAGGTGATTGACTCGCGGAGCCTGGGAGATGAAATAAGACGGCGCCGGGAGTGTATCAAATGTAAATCGAGGTTTACAACCCATGAGCGGCTTCACTACAGAAGCCTGTATGTAATAAAAAAGGATGGCAGGCGTGAGGAATTCAACCGTGAAAAACTCTTTTCTGGCATTCGCAAAGCCTGTGAAAAACGTCCCATGCCTATGGGAACCATCGATAAACTGGTTGAGAACATTGAAACAGAATTATATAGCGTGGGCAGAAATGAGATTCCGAGTTCGCTCATAGGTAAAATCGTGGTGAGTAAATTAGCCGAAATCGACCACATCGCATATATCCGGTTTGCCAGCGTATACCACGAGTTCTCGGATATCTCTACGCTGAAACATGCCGTGGACAATTTAATTGAAAGTAAACTCGGTGCGCCTCTTGACGGCCAGTTACCGCTGCTAAAAACCGGCGATATTGACAGTTCAAAACGCCGCAGCAGGCAAAGAAACCAAGATGGCAAATAGACAGCCCAAAGAACAGCTATCTAATTCACTAAGAAGCTACGTTGCTAAGGTAGTCTTCACCTACACTCAGACCATGGGACACACCGACAGGCGGGAACTGGAGGAGCTCACGGACCAAGTAATTACGAGGTTGGAGAAAAATATGCAGATGGAAGAACAAATTAAAACCAAAAGGACAGATCCAACTTTGCCTGGAATGGAGCACCTGGTCGTTTCTGCAGGTCCACAACCACCCTCCAAAGAACAGATAGAGACAATAGTCAATGAGTTACTGGCAGAAAAAGTCAGCTCAAAACAACAGGAGGAATCTCCGACAGCCGTTACCCAGCCGACAGAACTGAATCTTAGTGAGAACGCACTCATAGTACTGAAAAACCGTTATCTCAAAAAGGATAACAAGGGCAATATTATCGAGACTCCCGAAGAATTGTTCCGCAGGGTAAGCCAACATATAGCCTCCGCCGAACTTATATTTGATAAGAAAGCTAACCTGGCAGAATGGGAGGACAAGTTTTACCAATTAATGACCTCTCTCGAATTCCTGCCCAACTCTCCCACTTTGATGAATGCGGGACGCGAACTCGGACAATTATCAGCATGTTTTGTACTGCCGATTAACGATAGCATGGAATCCATTTTTGATGCGGTTAAATATACAGCACTCATACATAAAAGCGGTGGCGGCACCGGTTTCTCATTTTCACGTATACGGCCCAAGAAAGACAGGGTAGGTTCCACCGGCGGTGTCGCCAGCGGCCCCGTGTCATTTATGCGCGCCTTCGATGTTGCTACAGACGTGATCAAGCAGGGGGGCATGCGCAGGGGAGCAAACATGGGCATCCTGAATATCGATCATCCCGATATACTCGAATTCATATCGTCCAAGGAGAATCCCGAAGCATTTAACAATTTCAATATTTCGGTTGCCATAACGGATTCTTTCATGAAGGCGCTGGAAAACAATACGGACTATGATTTAATCAACCCGCATACCACTGAAGTATCCGGGCAACTCAATGCCCGGGAAGTATTCGGCAAAATAGTCGATATGGCCTGGAGGACCGGCGATCCAGGTATCATTTTTATCGACCGTATTAATGAGCACAATCCTACTCCCAACCTGGGGAAAATTGAGAGCACTAACCCATGCGGTGAGCAACCGCTGTTACCATATGAATCCTGTAACCTTGGTTCCATCAATCTGGCAAAGATGATCAAACATACTAATGGCCAACCCGAAATTGATTTTACAAAATTAAAGGAGACAATTAAATTAGCTGTACGTTTCCTCGATGATGTGGTTGAGGTCAACCAGTTCCCACTCCCGCAGATAGCTGAGACGACGCGGAAGACGAGGAAGATAGGGCTGGGTGTGATGGGTTTTGCCGATATGCTCATCCTTTTACGTGTGCCCTATAATTCCGATAAAGCTCTGGAAATCGCTGAAAATGTAATGCGCTTTATATCAGAGGAAGCGACCAGGGAATCCGTTGTTTTAGGACATAGCAGGGGAGTTTTCCCTGCCTTCAATAATAGCCTCTATGACACCAGGGATGGCCCTGAGGTAAGGAACGCCAACAGGACTACCATCGCTCCCACGGGAACTCTCAGTATCATAGCCGGATGCTCCAGCGGAATTGAGCCTATTTTTGCACTCAGCTATTTCAGGCATATACTTGACGGACAGACATTGATCGAGATCAATCCTTATTTTGAAAAAGTCGCCAGGCAAGAAAAGTTTTATTCGCCGGAACTGATGAAAAAATTGGCTGAGGGCGAAAACCTTACAGGGATGCCGGGAATTCCTGATTGGGTCAAAGATGTATTTAGTACCTCACATGATATTGCGCCGGAGTGGCATGTTAAGATACAGGCCGCCTTCCAGAAGTACACCGATAGCGCGGTGTCAAAGACGGTCAATCTTCCACATGAAGTTACAAAAGAGGATGTATCTAAGATTTATATGCTGGCTTACAGGTCAGGACTGAAAGGTATAACCATTTACAGGGATAGAAGCAGGGAAACACAGGTTTTGAGCATCAGCCAGAAAGAGGTTGCGCAAGAAAAGGAAACCGGGGCTGAGGCAAAACTGGCGCCCCGGCAGCGTCCCAAGATAACCAGGGGCATTACCGAGCGTGTTACCACAGGTTGCGGTTATATATATGTGACTGTAAATTTCGATGAAAAAGGTATCTGCGAAGTGTTTTCCAGCCTGGGCAAAGCCGGCGGTTGCGCTTCAGCTCAACTCGAGGCCACGAGCAGGTTAATCTCTCTGATTTTCCGCTCAGGTATTGATATTAGCTCCGTTGTAAAGCAGCTGAGGGCTATTCGCTGTCCATCTGTCTCGTGGGAGAGCGGACGCGCTATTCTATCGTGCGCTGATGCCATAGGCAGTGTCCTGGAAAAATACGTGATAAAAGACGAGGAAAGTAACCAGGAAAATCTGAATTCAAATACTTCTGCTAATTTCACAGGGCAGTGTCCTGACTGCGGTAATTTGCTGGTATATCAAGAGGGATGCCACATATGCCCCAGTTGCGGATACACGAAATGCGGATAATGGTATAATTATGGATTGTGAGGTGGATGAGGTATGGACACGGTTGAAAATCGCTTCTCGCTGGCATTCAAACAAATAACCAGAACGGCAAACTCCATTTTACCTTTCAGGAAGATGGTAAATTCCATCGCTGCCAGCACAGCAAAAGCCTTGCAGGCTGCCGGATGCGCCATCATGGTGCTCAACCCCCAGCGGGAGCACCTGGATATCATTGGCGCTTTCGGCCTCAGCGACGTGTACCTGCGCAAAGGCGCCATAAACGCCCGTAAAAGCTATCCCGAGATACTGGACGGCAAAACCGTAGCTGTAGCTGATATATTTTCCGATAAGAGAACGCAGTATCCCGAGTATGCCGCGCAGGAGAAGCTTACTTCGTTAATGGGAGCGCCGATCGTTCAAAAAGGCGAAGTAATAGGTGAAATCAGGATTTATAACCGCGAGAAAAGGAGCTTCAAGCCTATTGAGAAGGACTTTTTAACCACAGTGGCCAACCTGGTTGGACTGGCAATGGAGAGGAACGAACTCAGTCAATATTTGAATGCGCATCATGAGACTAACATCACCCAGCACAAAAAACTGACCAGCTTTTCACGGCTTCCCCTGATACCTATCAGGCCCATAAATTTCGGCCATCCCAGCGAAGAAGAATTTGCCCGTTTGCTCGATTTCTACCAGGTGGAGTGGCTGTATGAACCGCGTTCCTTTCCCCTGTCATGGGATAATAGCAGGATCACCGAGATGTTCACGCCCGATTTTTACCTTCCTGAAATCAGCCTTTATATAGAAGTGACAACCTCCAGGCAGAGCCTGATCACCGAAAAGAATCGTAAATTGCGCCGCCTCAAAGAACTATACCCTGATATTAATATCAAGCTATTAAATAAAGGGGATTATTTAAAACTGTTCGCCAAATATGGATTTATACCTCTTGATGATAATAAGATGGCGGGTGTGCAGAAGATGCTGTTTAACAGGACACAGATCCAGAGACGGGTCAAGTCCCTCGCCAAGCAGGTGTCCAGAGACTATCATGGTAAGGACCTGATCCTGATAGGCATCCTCAAAGGAGTAGTATGCTTCATGTCTGACCTGATGCAGAATATATCCATACCTGTTTCTGTAGACTTCATGGCAATCTCCACCCCGGCAAATAACGCAGACCCTTCGATCAAAATAACTAAAGACCTGGACATTGATATTAAGAACAAGGATGTATTGATGGTGGAGGATATAGTAGATACGGGTATGACCCTGAATTATGTGTTGAATTACCTGTTGGATCGTAAGCCGGCCAGCTTAAAGGTCTGTACGCTCCTGGACAAAAGCGCACGCAGGTTAATTAACGTGCCGCTGGAGTATGTAGGATACGAGATACCTGATAAATTTGTCGTCGGTTACGGACTGGACTTCAGTGGAAAATACAGAAATCTGCCATTTATAGGGATTTTGGAATAAAAATGCCCCAAGTAACCTCAGTTTCCCGGTTCTTCATCTACCCCCCTCACGCTTTTCGGCCTTCGCCTACCTTGCGCTAGGGACCGCTGCCTCCCCGTTCCAACCTTGATTACTTGGGACGTTTTTAAAATTAGCACATAAACGCATATATGTCAATACCCCTCTTATATCCGGGAAAAAATTTAGCGAAAAATATTTTGCCATTTAGATTCCCATATGGTCACCCGAAGAGCATGCTGCAGGCGTCGAAAATATCCTTTCCCCAGAAAAGCGTTATCAGCCCGGCGGAAGCCAGGAATGGGCCGAATTGAAGCGGCTCGTTAAGCTTCCTGACCTTGAATACGATCAGAAGGGCTGCCGTTAAGCCTCCGGCCAGCACAGCCAAATACAGCGCTACCAGCACCTGCGGAAAACCAACTGACGCACCAATCAACCCGGCCATACCGGCATCCCCGAAACCCAGTATGCTTTTCTTAAATATGCGGGGCACCGCCCAGAGAAAGAAAAAAAAGCCGAAGCTCAGTCCCAACCCTGTGGCGGAGTCAATAAAATTTGGCATAATGCCGGTCAGGGGATTGGACAGGGAAAGGGCCAGCGCCAGGGCGATGCCCGGGTACACGATAATATGGGGCAGGATGCCCTGCTCGAGGTCGGTGATGAAAAGTACGACAAATAGCGAACAATAAATCAGTGCCGCCAGGAGCTGCCATGTCAGGCCGAAGGCAGTGAAGGCCAGCACAAAGAGCAGGCCGCTGGCCAGCTCGACCAGCATCGACCGCGCCGCTATGGCATGCCCGCAATAGCGGCATTTTCCCCTCAATAACAGGTAGCTCACTATGGGAAAAAGGTCGCGCGGCTCCAGCACGTGGCCGCAATTAAAGCAGTGGGAGGGAGGGCGGATGATCGACTTCCCCGCCGGAACGCGGTCGGCCACCACGTTGAGAAAGCTGCCCACGCTGATCCCCAGGAGGAAGAGGATTAATATAACGGCAACATCCAATTTATTAGTCTTCCAATACTCAGCGCGCCGTTGCTGCTCTTTCCATCAGGCCCTTGACAATTTCCTCTGCCCCATTGTGGAAATCTTGATACCGGATAAACGAGCCTTCCACGATAGCGGCCAGTACCGCAGCGTCCTCATCCGGGATAATAGCAGTCGCCCTTTTAAAGTCATCCAGCGCTTCAGCGGGATTGTCGCTGTAAATCTCTGCAATTCCCAGCAGCGCAAACCCTGTCCAGTCATCACTTTTGTTCTTAACATAGGCTACTAATGCGTCTTTGACCAGGCCTGTTTCACCATAAGCAGCCACCTGTCCGCAGAAGTTTATGAAATAGCCTATGTTTTCAAGCCTGTTCTTAATTGGTAAAACAAACAAGTCGCCTGCTTCGTCAAGCTTGTTCTTAATTGGTGAAACAAACAGGTCGCCTGCCTCGTCAATATTGCCTTCGTGCATACTTAACAGACCTTTTAAATATGAAGTCTGTGCCCAGGCTGGATCACTTTTACCGGACTCCATCAATTTTTGCCCTGCTTCCTCGTAGTCCCGCATCAGGATTAAAGCCAGTGCCCATTTATTCAAAATTACAGCATTTCCCGGAAATAGCTGATCGGCTTCCTGATATAAATACAAAATATTTGCATTTTTTTCTTCACTGCCATTCATTATCCAGTACATTTCCCTATCTGCAAGCCGGTAACGCCAGACAGCCAGTTGCGGCTCAAGCTGTATGGCAGCATTACCGGCTAATTCACCAAGGGTCAGGAGTGTGCTTTTCACATCAAGATCAGTTTTAGCTTGATTGACCATGAAAAAAGCAAGATTCCCTAAGAAATCATGGTAGTTGGCCTGATCCGGCCCTATCCTGGTGGCCTCGGTTAATGACGCCAGTGCCAGGTTCTGATCCTTATCCCACAGCGTAAAGCCGCTATGTACTTTCATATTGGCTATCAACAGAGGCAGGGTAAGACCGCTGCCAACGGCTACAAAAATGATTATTATTAATATTGACATCAACTTCCTCAGCTTGCTGGACTTGGGTGTTACGCCGGTTGTGCAATCAGTTGTTGATGCGCCGGCACACCAACCTGGAATGCCTGTGCTATCAACTTTTGCTAAAGCAACCGTCAGGCCTAAAACCGTCCAGAATACGAGTTCAGGGGCGATAACGGAAGGATTGAAGAATATGTGGGCACAGTATTGCACAATGGCCGCAACGAAGGCCGCTGTCAGTACAATAATCTCTTTATTTTTACTCCGGGAAAGCAATCTGAATCCCATGCAAAAAAACACAGTCAATAGCCCCAGGAAAGCCAGTAGCCCCAGGATACCAAGTGTCACTCCAAGGTAAAGGTAATGATTTTCAGGTTGAGAAATCCCCAGTAGCTTGAATGTATATTCGCTTTTTAAATCATCAGGAAATTTTAGTTGCGAAGTAGCCATAAATGTCTCCGGGCCATATCCGATAAACCGCCTTAAGCAATGTAGGCTATCTTTATTAAATGCTATCTCCGGTGAATCTATAATTACATCCGCTGCGCATTTCCAGTTCTGCATCCGGATCGTGAGCGTAGGCAACGCCACTTGCCCGGCTATCGGTGCATTGGTGCTTTGTCTTTCAACTGATAGGCCTGTGTTTTCTGTTAGCAGAACCTGTCCCAGGAGGACGATTGCAATTACTGCAACCAGCAGTATAGACAAAATACTCAATGCAACAGTGGTCTTCCGCTGAAGGAATATACCTGTTAGTGCGAAGAATACGAAAATACCTATTATAAACAGCAGCAGTGTAATCGAATACTGGGCCAATGCCAGGCAGCACAATTGCAGCCCGAATAAGGCAAGCAGCGCTGCAAATTTGAGCTTGCTGCGCGGTTGTGATCCCCATCCATACCAGTTCAGTATAATCAGCGCCAGTGTTACAGGCAGGATCATTGCCAGGAACCCGCTTAAAGACAAAGGGTTGCCGTCCGTGGAAACTACCCGGCCGTTGACCTGGTAACCGGGCAAGATGTCAGGGCTAATAAATTGCAGGATACCCACTAAAGATACAACTCCTGACGAGATCAGCAACGTGTATAACGCACGCAATACCTGTGAGCGGTCCTTTACCCTCTGTGATATTATCAGGAAAAATATAATCCAGGCTAAATTCGGCAGAAAACCAACACTTCCGGCAAGGTTACCCCACAGGCTTTTGCCGGGCATTACCGAGAATATAGTTGAGACCACCCACATTAACCCCAGTACCACAGCAGCAAACTGCAATGGTGATTTTTTTATTTTACCGGGCAATTCCCCCATTCTAATAGTCTGGGGTGTCAGGAACCACTGTGCCAGAACCATGCCCAGCAATAATGAAACAAGGAATACCAGCGTCAATGCCTTAACAAAATAGAAAGCGTTGTAGCACAAAGGATTGAAATAAACGGGCAGCAAAAATATAAGCAACAGCCAGGCGCCTTCGGTTAAAACGTCCAGCTTTTTATGCAAGCCCATCGCCGCGAAAGATCTGCCCCGCTGCCTCAATTCATTTAACATTGTAACTTTCGTCACTTTTCAACATCGTCTGCCAGATTATAATCATATCGTTATCTTATTAGAAGCACTATCCTGATGTGGTACAATATGTTAGGACGTTAGTACTATTATATAGGCTACTAAAGTTCTATTTACAATGCCGTGAATATCGTATAATATATAGCGTACGAATCAAAATGGTCTGAAGGTGGATGCAGTCTGGCTTGAAAGCAAAATATGGAGGATATAATGAAATTATTTAAATACGGACAAAAGGGTTTTACACTTATCGAGTTACTGGTAGTCATCGCCATCCTGGGCACCCTGGCCGGGGTCGTGGTTCTCAACGTTATCCAGTTCATCGGGAAGGGGGCTTGCGAGGCGGCTGCAACAGAAAAGCATAACATCCAGACCGCGTCTGTCGCTTATTCATATGCTAGCGCCCCCGCCACATTCACAGGCACTGTCGATTCAACACATAAAGATGTACTTGCACCTTATCTCCTGACCTTTCCAAAAGGCTCATGGACGTTAACCAACGGGGTAATAACATCCGGTACTCCTAGTGGATGCGCCTATGCAAGCTTGCCCTAAGAAAGACAGTAGTTTAAACAGGGCAGAGAGCTATGCTCTCTGCCCTGTTCTATTATGTTCACTATCTTGCCGGGTTGGCCGCCCTGAGCGTCTTGGTTACATCCTCGGCATCCTGGCAGAAGGCAAAGACATACTCCCTGGTAATTATCCCCCTCCTGTATAAATCCACCAGCGCGTCGTCCAGCGTTTTCATGCCGGTATTGGAGCTGGTGCGTATGGTGTTGGGGATGAGGAACGGTTTTCCCTCGCGTATCAGGTTCTTCACGGCGGCATTGGCCAGCATGATCTCCACCGCCGCCACCCTGCCGCCGCTGATGCGCGGCACCAGAACCTGGCTGAATACGGCGATGAGGGTGGATGCCAGCCGTGATTGCGCCATCACCCTCTCGTGCGGGGGAAACAGGTCCACTATCCTCTCGACGGATTGGGCCGCGCTGGGGGCATGGCCGGTGGATAACACCAGGTGGCCGGTTTCGGCCACGGAAAGCACAGCAGATGCAGTTTCAAGGTCTCTCATCTCACCCACCAGTATTACATCCGGGTCCTGCCGCAGCACGTATTTCAAAGCATTTACAAATGAATGAGTATCACTATCAAGTTCCCTTTGAGAAAAAACGCACGTTTTATTTTGATGAACATACTCGACCGGGTCTTCTATGGTCACTACGTATCTTTTCATAGTAGTATTCAGGTGGTTGAGCATTGCTGCTATAGAAGTACTTTTACCCGAACCCGTAGGGCCAGTAACCAGTATCAGCCCCCTTGGCCGCGTAATCAGCTCCTTGACGACCTCCGGCAAGCCCAGCTCCTCTGCGGTTGGTATATTCCTGGCAAGCAATCTGATAGCCAGGCTTACCGAGCCCTGCTGCCAGCAGGCATTGCACCTGCCGCGCCCGCCACTTTTCAGCGAGTAGGCAAAATCTACCTCCAATTCACGTTTAAAGACCTCTTTCTGGTGGGGGCTGGCAATCTCGCTGAAAAGGGCTTCGATGTCCTCACGCTGCAAGACGGGGAGGTTCTCGGCAGGCCTGAGCTCGCCGTCTATGCGGAACATGGGCGGCACGCCTGCTATCAGGTGAAGGTCCGAGGCCCTGCTCTCCGCCGCCAGCTTTAGAAGGTTATCTATTTGCACGATCTACCCGGTAAAATCGATTGATGCGGTCGCCTGTGCTGCTCAGTTGGTGGTTAAAGTCATACTAAAAGTGACTTCGATGAAGCTGCTTTTATTAACGGAGGTTATCATCACCAGCTTGAATATGCCCTTAGCCCTCAGGTCACGCGCGTAGTTAAGCAGTATCTCTTCGCTGGGCGCCGAGCCCTTTATAACAATATTACCG